>Ga0100378_1005640_pt1 | contig 11440 bp, 7 predicted proteins | sample CryGeymeta201502_FD_81535 | JGI IMG/M metagenome (GOLD analysis project Ga0100378, IMG submission 81535) | Groundwater microbial communities from Crystal Geyser aquifers in Utah, USA - Crystal Geyser metaG 2015-02 | ecosystem: Environmental > Aquatic > Deep subsurface > Groundwater | place: USA...
CCCGTACCGTCCGTATCCGCGGTTTACAAAGTCACAGGAACTTGCCGAAATTGTCCTGCGAATAGTGGTACCTTCAATCTGTTTGACGATGCTTTCCGTCGACAAAGAATAAGATTGCGCGAACGGAAGCTTCAGTTTGATGACATGCTATACAGAATGTCCGATGGTTGGGATGAAGCGAATGATGAGGCAGCCAGGAAAAAATTCGAAGAGGGGAAATCAGAGGATACCCTGAATTCAACAATAAACTCGTGCACATGCACAGCTTCTGGTTTGAAACCCACTAAACCTCACGCACCTAGTATTTTTCAGTTGATGGAGCTAATCAATCCAGAGCTAGAAGAGGAATTTGATGGTATGTTGGGTTCTCTGGCGGACACCGTTCTATTGGGAAATTATCTCCTCTTTGAGAACATTGTAGGACTGGTTGATATTCGACAATTGACAAGCCATGATTATACTTAAAGATCCGTTCCACCGATACAGATCCCTGAAGCGAATAAGGCGCACTTTGACGGCATGGCCCAATTAGTCTAGAACGGTTTCACCCAAGGACTTGCTCCCACTTTGTATTGGGATTGCTGAGTATAGATTTAGTAGCTCCCATCTTTTACATCAAATATAACGTCATCGCTAGCCTGTTATACTGGTGTGACAGCTAAATTCACTGCATTTGTTTCATTTGCAATTTCTGGTCTCAATTTCCTGCGTAATTATTAATAGAGTTGAATTGGCATTCCAACCAAAAATGTGCAGTTTTTCGCCACATCTTCCTCGGTAATAGGCTCTATCGACGCCGTCATAAAATTAGAAGCGCACAACGTCGCCAGACTAGCCAGAGACTCCCAATTCCGGGCCAAAAGGAACATCATACAAAGCCCAGTGCTGGCCTGAACGTTGAATCTTGAGTCTTTCCAGACATCGTGTGGGAATGTAGACGCCATACTTCTTGTATTAGCCTCTTGCTTAATCGCAGAAGCATGCTCCATCTTCTTTTTGGTGTCATTAGCAATTGTAGCTTTCTTTTCATTCTGGATTTTGTCCCAACGATCCAGTAACCACTGCGCCTCCTCCTTCCATTCATACCATCCAAACTGTTCCAAAGAGCATAGCTCTTCTAACTCCTCTTTACTGCGGTTCCACTGAGGCCAGCATAAATTCGTATACTTTGGATCATAGCATTCGCCATATAAAGCCATGGAAACCTCAGCCAGATTCCATTTTGGGTACGGATGTGCTTTTCTCTTCAATATCATGCCATCACATACTTCACCAGGCCTCAAGACACGAGCAAACCAACCGGCTAATCCGCGAGTGTTGGCATATCGACGCAAACCGCGCTTTCCAAAGGGACTTCCATTCTTTTTGTCCACTTCAGCACACGCCAACCGGGGGCTGGTGATCTCTACAAGAAGTCCGTTTTCATCTGACTTGTTCGCAGAACTAACAAAGGCAAACACATCACCAATACAAATTTGTAAGGCCGTGCATCCCTTCACAACGATCTGTTCTCCAAATTTGGCGTCTGGTACAAAGTCAACCGCTTCTGCGTCTCTGTCCTCCATGGTATCTTTCAAGGAAGGAGCAAAGTACGATGCAGTATGCGTATTCGTAGCCAAGTGTTGATAGTGGTCGAGTGATTGAAAAAGTAAAGTTCTCTCTTCAAAAATACGGTCCTCTTCGTTAATTTCGTATTTGGGATAGACTTCCCCTTCGCCTTCGTCTTCATCTTCACTGTCAGAGTGCTCGTCCAAGTTATTGTGGTAAAATATGGATCCAACGAGTCCATGTTTTGGAACCACCATGGCTGTTTCATATGCCTTACTACCATTTTCTTCATTTTGACGTTTTCCCTCTCCTTCTTCGACAAGGCCAGAACATTGATTCGTCGCATCAGCTGCAACAGAGCGAAGCTTCAGGCGACGACGCGCCATGACTTGATTCTTCTTTTCCAAGTTATCTTTTGGGTTATCCGCTAGTGGGCGCCTTGCGAAGACTCCTACCACTTGCGGCGTAATGTCGGATGAATCTGCCAGAGGTTTATCTGGGAATGGCATGGTAAAATATTTGTATCGGATACCGGATGATTTGAAATATAAGAAGTGCAAAAGAAAATCGAAATTGTGGGTAAAATGCTTTCTATTGATTGATATCAGATATCTGATCAGCTGAACTGCAAGATTATGCAAGTTTCGTAAATTTTGTTGGAAGGATGTTCCGATCAAATGGAGAGAATTAAGTCGGCAATAGCAGCGAAGCATGCCTTTTCCCCTCATGAAACACTTTCCATCGGCTAGAAGACTATCGTCACGTTTCGCCACCGCATAGAAGGGGTTTCCAAGGGACTCCAATAATGATCTTTCTCTCTTAGAGACTTGCCTCCGAGGCCCAAGGGACTCAAAAACCTGGCAGGTTAAGTATTTTCATCCAATGCAAGATTCGGAAATCTCCAAATCGAAAATTTTATTGGCACGATCACGATCAAGTGAGAGTTCTGTTCTGTTCCACATATTACGTCATCAGGTATTTTGAATAGGGTTAGTGCAATCGAAAGCAGTAATGATGAATACTACGCACACACTGGGAGACTTTATGCTGTTTCGTACCATCCCTATTGCCCGCCGAGTGCTAATAAGAGTCGGACCCAGCAAATTATGAGGCCAGCTGCACAGCTCACAGATGTTGCGAGTAAGGGCAGGAATTCCAGCCTGCCGAAAAATTTTGTTGGCACAAATTCAAAAAGAACTATAATGCAAAAAATCATGGCTGTAGTGAACGCCAGCTCCGATTTGTGATGCTTGTCTAATTGAACAATTGTATTGCCTGCTTGTCGTCCTTCAATCACGACGTGATAGCAAAAGGCGATATAAGCAGTAAAACTGAAAAGCTTGACCGGCAATTCCACAACTTGAAAGAGCAAGGGAAAGATACCAACTAGACCGCATGCGGTCATCTCCAAAAAGAGGATTTTCGTAGTCAATGCCGTTGCCATAGTGGAATCATTTAGGCGCTTGCTAATCGTTGGCATTGTCATCAAAAGTGTCATGGGAATAATGGCATTCAAGATCGCCTTTTCATGAACGTGAAATCCCAACTGAAAGGACGACAATGCTGCATAAACGACCGACAAAATAAGTCGCCTATTGTCTTGTTCGGCTGCTGCCTTCCAGGTAAAGTATAATCCTGGAACATTTGCTATTAAAGTCAGGAGAGCGCACATTCCAGCTGACACGCCAGGCAGTGATGCTTCTGCCAAAAGCATACCCAGTAGCTTGTCTGCAAAGCTGTACAGAGCCCAAACATTGGCTGCCCAATAGTCATGGACCAATCCTCGACCAAACGGAAATAATCGGATCGCCAACTGCGGCAACTGTTTGAGAAAGGGAAGAAACGGTAGGAAGAGCGTCGTGGTCGTGTACATTCCCAACGTGATCAGATGCAATGGCTGTACACGTAGTTGATTGTTGTCATTGGGGACAAGACAGTACCGTCGTAGCAAATAAACAAAGTAAAAGGGTGCTAACGTCAAGAACAAATGCTTCATTGTCAGCAGGAAGGCAAAAATTACCGCGGCCTTCCAATGGTGCGTGTGAAAGCTCTGTGCCTTCTGCTTGCTCTTGTCATCGTTCGTAGCTTTCACAGTATTGTTAGCGTGCATTAAATATCCCAGAGAGGCCAACAACAATCCAAAGAGCATACCGTTGTACTGAAAATGTATGTGATCCAACCACAACAATCCTGGATGTAAAACAATCAGTAAAAAGTTAATGGGAATGCTGGTCTGGTCTGCGCCGAAGCTGGCCGCTTGACTGGCAATCCAAGCACCCCACCACAGTATTATATCACTTAGCACGACAGTAGATCTATGAAACATGACGCAGGCCGGCGACGGAGTATTGTCGACATCAGGTAACAAGGCCAAACATCGTTCGTCTAACCAACCGAAATTTACAATATAATTCGTAATAACATTGTTGGCCAACACATATTCAAATGCCGCAAAGGATGGTGGATAATCCAGTGTATGAACAGTAGTCCCATTCACATCGTCGTAGTACCATTCCTTAACCGGTAAGTGCCGTGTAATGGCCAACCAATTCCGATGGACATCAAAATCTGTCGATCGGTAGCTTGGAAATAGCAAAATTTTGCAGCAGGATACCGCAACAAAGAGGAGAGCCAAAGTTTTCCAAGGCGTTTTCGGAGATGATGACTTTGTTGGCTGGGATGTTACAGGCGCTGTTGTGGCAGCAGAGGGCATTTTTGACAAGAAGTATGAAACTGCAGTTACTACTAGTGTTGTCCAATCCAAGCACCGAATGAAGCCCAAGGTTAAAGTGCAAATTTTTAGATACGGAGTAAACTTGTTGTCTTGCTACTACTACACTTGGGATCAACCAGACTACTACCATTAGATACTACTAGTAGTAGTTCTGGTTCTGCAGTGGACTAGTAGTAATGGCTGCCAAGATCCTAATGAAACTCTTGTGGCGCTTTTTACTGGTACTAGCTAGTAGTAAGTCTGTCAGTAGGGTTAATGATCAACCTTTTTAGGGTTATTGCGTTATTATTAGCGCTTTAACCCGGGCTGGGCTGGGCTGGGCTGGGCTGCAACCAGCTTGCTTCTCTGCAGCATGGTGCTTCTCTCTACTACTAGCTGAACGACCCGCCCACAATGCTTTGACGACGCCTTTGACATCGTTCAAACCAGAACGGCAGTGAGGGGTGGGGTTTAAAAACAGAGGAAGCAACATCAACCGCAACGGAATGGCGCAAGTCTAGCATTGGTTATGATGAGTGCTCTAATAATATTATTATGGTTGCAAACGCTCGAGAGCAGTGGACTGTGCTTGTCAACACAAAGCTGATTGAATTAGCAACCAGATCATTATTTGCAATTAAACGCCTGCTTGGCACATTAGAGGAACTTCACCCTACCAGTACTGCAGTACCAAGTCTCTCTTGGACCGCCTAGTCCTCTCGTCACTCTCTACTGTTGGATTTTCTTCTTTCAAGTGAAATTTTATTCACCCTTCTTTCCGTCACTCGAATATTTTGGTATGATTGCTTAGTATTATTAGACTATTGCTATTGGAAGATGATCAAGTTTCAGTTTACAAAAACTAATAGCAACTCGCAACTCTCCTCCAATGGTCTCAAAACCAAGTGTGATCGGGGCCCTGTGTGTCGACAGATCAAAATGTCGACGATGCGAACTTTAATGCTCATTCACTGGTATGAATTACCGTAACAGTCCAAACAAGACATCGAAGATTGACAGAGAATAAGTGCATTAAATGTTAATTTAACTAGATCACCTTAAGCATAAATTTACTTATGAAAAGGTCTCCATACACATTTCCAACTGGTTCACTCTTGCTAAAAATAAAAATAAATAAATAAAAAATGTTGGCCAACTCCTAGCCTCACTGGTACTGGTACCTGGTAATAGAACTGGCAACACAACATGATGGTGGCCTGGTGGAGAAAAGAATAAAAAAGAAGATTATTAAATGGTAATTGCGAGATACGCACGAATAATTTAAAAATTATAAAAATAACCACCAGCAACTATTCGTAACTTTTAAACAACATGTCGACTAGCACTAGCACCAGCACCGGTAATGTCTCAGCCTATGATCAGTGGCAACAATGGGCCAAGATGCAGAAACAATTCCGTCGCAGAGAAGAGGAGAACTTACTGTACGGTGATGATGTGGACGAGGAAGAAGACAACGAAATAATACAAGAATTCATGGAACTTCCTCGCAAACAACAGCCAAAACAAGCGATGGCCAGTTTAGTAGATGATGACGATGACGATGATGATGAGAATGATAGCGAAACACACAACAGTAATACCCTGACTACCTCCTTCGAAATGCTGCAGAAACAAATGCTCAAGAGCGCACCCAACCGCCGCTTTTCTTCTTTGTTGGACGACGATGACGACGATGAAGCTGACGTAGAAGATTTAGCAGATTTAGCACGAGAAGCCCCTGCCGAGCCGTTTGATGCCGATAGTCTCTTCTTGCCTCCCACATGCTTGAAGCGAAGCAGTCCTATTGTGATGTCATTTCCCCAGCTTCTGAAGAATACCATGTTATTGTCAAGTAGAGAAGGCAGCCAAAACAGCAGCAGCAGCAGTAGCAGCACATCTCTCGTGAGACCTCCTACGCCGTCATTCTCTGTGGTTGCAGCCATGTCTTCCCGGCGACGATTCACCATTGCTCGCAATAATCGAATGCCTGTAGTTTAAAATAGATATGTAATGTTCGAAAATAATAATGTTTTAAGAGAGTTTGATTGGCGATTTACCGCTGCTAATTACCTACTAGTACTCAAGTAGTACAGACTGAACGGAAACAATAGAGTAAACTCTCAGGAAATCGAATACCAAGACTGTATAACAGGCAGTCATGGCCACCAATAAATTATTTAGTAGCGTAAAACTACACTACTGTATTACAAAATCAAGCACTGCATGCATACATTCATACTGATACAACATTGATAAACAACCTGCAGCATTCCATTGTAGTCGCATCATCTACTAGGCCGCATCTCCTAAAGCCGTCGCAACGCACATGAAATCAATCAATTGATGCAAATCGGTATTCATTGCATCTGCATAATTCACCATGGCTGCTGCAAATTCCTCCTTGTCAAGGGCTTGATCTCCATCGACATCTTGAGCCATCAGGGCCTGCACAATTTCTTCTGTTTCATCTACTCCTGCTTCCGTATTTGCCGCTGCCTGGTATCTCCGAAGTCCTACAAAAAGTTCGTCAAAATCAATGGTTCCACTCTTATCCGAGTCCCACAAGTCAAAGAGGCGCAATGTTCTTCTGTAGGACAGAGCATCAATCACTTTAAGTTGTTCCTTTTCGGCTCGCTCTGCGTCCCTCGATTGTTGGTACTCGGCATCCGCGATGGTAAGTGCCTTCATTATTTGCTCGTCCATTTCGTCTGCCCCTTCAGCTGTCATGGCCAATGTCAAATCGTCGGCTACTTCGTCAAAGGTTGTATTTGCCGCGGCAGCAATGGCCAAAATTAACTTGGCAAATTGTTCGTAAACCAGCACTCGTTTGTCGTCTTTGTCCATCATCAAAAGTAGGCCAGTCGTGGCCTTGGCAGATTCCTCCATGCTATTGGTCAAATGATACAGTCCGCATGCCACTTCCTTGAAACTTACAGCTTGGTCTCCATCCTTATCAAACAAGACAAACAAAGACATCATGCGCGGGTCACTCAAAGCGTCCAATAATTGTCCTCGTTCTTGAATCTCATTTTTCAACTGACTCACATCGACGTCGTCTTCGACATCTTCATCGCCGGTACTAAAGAGAATTTGGTAGACCAAGAACTCACAAAACTCGTCCACGGTAGCATTCAATTCCGAGACCATGCGCTCCACAAAATGACGAAACTCATCTCGGTCGAGTTCGGCATCTCCATCTTCATCGTAAATAGCAATCATTTCTACGGATTTCTGAATAGCATCTCCGAAACTCAGTCCTTCGTTTCTTTTGCGCAATCCACCCGCCAGTTCCTTGGCATCGATCGTTCCAGATTGGTCCTTATCCAGTAAATTGTACAGCAAGTCCATCTTTTCTTCCATCGTCATGGCTGCCAATTCCGAAACCATCTTTAACTGTGCCTGAATGGCAGCAAGCTGAAGCTCCAGATTCTTTTTTGTTTCGTGAACAAACTGACTAACAGACGACGAACTCGTGGCCTTCTTTTTTCGCGAGCTCGCAGCTCTCATGGTAGCTTCTGTCCTCCGAGCGGCATGAGATGCTTTGCTGCCATTGGCACGCTGCTGGCGGGCCTTTTCCAATCCATCCTTGAGGGCCTTGTCGTCGGGACAGTACTTAATACCTGTCCTGTAGGCATTCACTTCTTCTGTGAAACGTTTGAGGGCACGCAATGCCATTGCCTTTCGAGCATGGCCTTTGGCGTAGCTCTTTTTCAGCTTAATGCACTGTTCGGCATCCTGAAGGGCTTCTTCTTTGAATCCCAGCTTGAGATATGCCGAGGATCGATTGGAAAAGACGATAAAATTGGTTGAATCAGCCTTTAAGGATTTGGAGTAGTATTTAATAGCTGCTTTCCAGTCACCCTGCTTAAATGCAGCGTTTCCTCTGTTGCGGTTCTAGTAAAAGGCACAATGATACAAAGGGAGACATTCCAGGTGTGAGTGTCTGAGTGCTGAAGTGTGTGAACACAAATGGTCATAAAATCCAGAGTACCAACCTCTTTTGCTTCCATGGCTGACATTGTGGTCGAATAGGATGGTTTGCGCGTTTTCGAGGTTCGTTCTGCGGATGAGTTGGATCCGGGGGGTATCAGACAACTGCTTGTTTGGTGCTAATCTTCAGAAGGAAATTCCGTGTTGTTTCACAACAAATTGTTATACCATTAATTCACCTGACGGATACAGACATTTTTTATTTGATAAGGCAACAACATCATGACGATTAGAAGTCGTGTAAAGACTGTAATGTGTGTGCGTCCAAGATTTCCAATTATTATTACTAGTAGGGTGAGTTTTCTACTGTAAAAGCTTTTTGCAATGCAAAACCAAACCCTAAAATTTCCATGATTTACGAGTAGAGTACCAGAGTGTTACACAGAGTGCCAGTAGCTAGGACAACTGAGGCTGCAACTTGCGTAGCTTGGTAATAATCCGAAGAACAGCTAGCTAACTACGGTAGCTAGTAGGAACAAGATGAGAGAAGGAATGCCTTTCCTTTTGCGACTTTATTGCATCGACCTAGTGCATCTTATATTATAGTTATAGTAGCTGCTTGCCTAGCCGGTCATAACGTATCTACACTCTTATGAATCTATACCTCTAGTGGGTTCTGCAGGTGGAAGCTGTAGCACTGCTGCCAAGTGTGCTGATGAAATGCCGACTACGTTCAGAAGAACGGTACACACCAAATGTCAGAAGTAACATTAGCACAGTTCCGCCAAGAACCGTGGACATGAAGTCTTCGATCAAAGCCAGGATTCCAAGGGCGACAACGGCTGCAGCGAGGAGAATGATCTGAACCACCAGGTACTGTCGCTCGAGCCACCGTAATAAGCGGATACCGAGTGATACCCAGTGCAAGTATCCTTCGCTATCGTGCCTGTCGCAAAAGGCTGCCTTGTTAGCATGGGATGCAGTGCACATCATTCGCAAGGGTGCCATCCAATAGTGACACAAATCCTGTTGAGAAAGCGGCAGCTCCAGCCAACCATCAGCGCCCAATTGACTGTACATGACTGCTTCTTTCTGAAGCGAAATGTAAGAGGACGCCATCAAACCATTGACGACAATCCTACCGCTGGCTGTAAGTGGAGCATAGATTCCTTCCTTTGAGATAATCGTTCGTTGTATAACCTTGACGGAACTCGCATCAAGACCAACAAGCTTATCGCCAACTTGTACGGATCCAGCTCGCACTGGGTGCATACTTTCCTGAACGTACAGTAAGTGCTCATCCGTCATCTCAATCGCCTGTATTTGCTTGGTACCCGCCTCATCCGTAAATTCAAAGACAAGCTTGACGAATTCAGACCGGAATGTAGTATCGATATGCCCAAAGGCATAGACAGGTTCAAAAACATGTCCAGTTGTGCTAGTAAGAACTTCGTCTCCCACTTGGAGATCCACCATCTGTTTTTCTCCTCGGTGTGTGAGAACAGTGGCGTCCCCTGAGAAGCAGCCGGCAACACCACCTCCGTCACTAGGAACGGACGGGGATTGACCCGGAGCAGGTGCTGGTGCTGGTGCTGGTGCTGGTGCTGGCACAGGACTGTTACACGTACAACCATCTGGCGGGGAACCTGATAGACAGCAAATTTGTTCCTCGATCCAAGCCGCACCAGAACTGACGCGTGCATTTACTCCTGGAAACTCGGCTACAGCGCATCCGTATCCTGAAAAGCAGTACATTGTTAGCCAGCCAGTTTCGTATATAAGACAACAAGCTAGTCATATGTCGAATATATTGCACTTACCCCAAGAAACAATTCCAACGAGGGTGTTGCCAATGATCAAAGGACCACCGCTGTCACCCTGACAGCTGTCCTTTCCGCCATTCTCAACGCCAGCACAAAACATGGTGGATCCAATGACATCCCCGTCGTATGATCCATCCGCATTGCAGTCACTGATAGGCACATGGTTGAGTGTGACCTCCTGGAAAGTAGTCGACGGAGATCCGCCCTGACTCGTGTCACCATATCCCATGACAATAATCTCGTCATTTCCAGACGGTTTGCTCGCGTCTTTGTTCAGATTGATCAGACCGACATTGTCAAAGCGATTCGCAAGTTTGAGCACCATGAAATCATTATCGAAATTATCTTTGTTATAGTTCGGGTGCTGCCTTTGTTCCAAGACGGCTGAGGTGATACGGTCTGGACCGACAATGGCGGTATTTCCGGAACTACTATAGCAATGTGCGGCAGACACAACTATATCGGGATGCACCAAGGACCCACCACACCCTCGCAACGAGACAAAGAAAGGATAGTCGTCGTGACTGGCATCTGTTCCACCCACAATGAGCGGAATGACTTGCAAGTCTCTGTTGGAACTCTCGGGACGCAAATTGTTTCTTGCACTCTCGGCGCCAGAAGTCAGCGAAATCAGGGTCGCACAGATGGTAGTTCTGCTGGTCAGTTTCATTTTGGTAATCTTTTGTGTGTAATTTTAAAAAAAGTATTATGCATTGTTTTTGTGTAAGCTCGAGCATCAATCGCCCTTCTATCAGGCAGACCCGCATTTAATTCAGGACTTCAGCCGATGCCACTATTATTACTCTATTTGTAGAAGAGAACTCTATCTGGTGATGACCGGTGATCGATTGGTTGCCATTATCCATTACCTGGTAATAAGGGTTCTAGTAGAATGAAGGAAAATAATATTCTAATATGTAAAAAAAGACATTCAATCGCATCAAATCAAACCGGGAAAGATTGGCCTGCACCAAATTAAATAGGGGCTTCGGACACGCAAAACAATAATGCTGGACACTGGCTGCGGCTGGATTTACCAGGGTACTACTACTGGTACACAGGCTGTAATAAATATTATGAAGCCACCAGAATTTTTTCAGTACTGGTAGGGTCTACCAGGGTATCGTAAATTTACTTGTTGCTTTGGTTGCTGGTGAGGTTGAGTCTACTACGGTACTGTACTGGTGGCAGGAACGCTCGGAAAAATGTTGGTTGCACATTATGATTACAGTATTTATTTTAAAAGGTGCAAGTGAACACTACCATACCATAGTACCAGGTAATATCAAGAAGCACTCACGCTCGCGCCTTCATGTAAAAAGACAATTTGCCTTAAGTCTTTTTTTGAAATTTCGTCACACACTGGCTCTTATTTCTTTTAGGCGTCCTTTTTTCCCTGGAACGGAAAGCCCTGGATATTATTACA
>Ga0100378_1005641_pt1 | contig 11439 bp, 12 predicted proteins | sample CryGeymeta201502_FD_81535 | JGI IMG/M metagenome (GOLD analysis project Ga0100378, IMG submission 81535) | Groundwater microbial communities from Crystal Geyser aquifers in Utah, USA - Crystal Geyser metaG 2015-02 | ecosystem: Environmental > Aquatic > Deep subsurface > Groundwater | place: USA...
TAATAATAATTTTTATACATGTTATTAAAATTAAGTCAACTCAAAACAAATAAAAATAATTTGAAACCTATGAGAATTAATTATTACTTTTAACAATTATTACTAACAAATAAATAAAATTAAAAAAGTGGTGTATTTAGGATTCGAACCTCTTACCCATGAGCATTGCCAAACAGATGTATAAAAGCTCATGTAATTCCTGCCGATCGATTATTTGGAGAACATTATATTAATATTTATATTAATTTTAATATAAAAGTATACAATTAAAGAAAATTAATGAATATTTTTACATACATATAATTAAGTATTCTTAGACTTTATTTATTTATTCACAAATATTATTATATAAATTAAAATTTATTTTTAACTCTTATATACACTTTCCAGTTTAAGCTTATAATATTTCTTTTCTTTAATTTTATATAAAAGTTATTAATAAATTTAAATAAATATATTCAAAAATGGCTTTGTTATTGATCATGATAACTTTTCTAACACTATTTAAAACTCTAATTTGTCCTTATAACGATCTAGATCCAATTCCTTTACATTATAAGATAATAGATAATGGAGGGACATGGAAAGGGAATGTCATTGAAATAGCTACAAATGGAGTACAAGTATTTGTAATTGATGACGCTTTTCTTTTATTTGAATTGAATCAGAATACAAAAGTTTTTGATTCTGTAACTTTACCTGCTGCGACTACTGCTAAAAAAATAAAAGTCGCTAAGAATGGGAATTTGTTACTAATCGGAGATAATGGACACACTTTTTATGATCTCTTTGTAAGAATCGGAACGACTTGGAATGGACCATACACATTACTAGGAAATATAATAGATATTGCTTATGACGATGCTAGTGATTCACTTATCATTTTAAGATATAGTGGTAGTGGTACAACATATTATTTTGATAAATCTACTCCTACTATAAGTACACCTACAACAAGCAATGTTTTTTCTTCTACATCGAATGCAGCTAATAGTTTCTATGGATTAGTATTTAAAACTTCAACCTCTTTTATATATATAGACGCTGATGGAAATGCAATATGTGAAGCAACTAGTGGAGGTGCATGCAATACTTCTTACCCATTACCTACTTATGCAACAGCTCCAGCACCAACATTTAAACCTAAAATTGAAGTTCCAAAAACAAGTTTTTATTGGATCAGTTATAATGATATTCTATATTTGAAATCTAATTCCGGAACATGTTCCTCAACTCCATGCTCTTATGCATCTAGTATTGCAATTGCAGGGGCAAATACATTTAGTAGCCAAGGTTACAAAATTGTTACAATCGCAGCTTTTGCACAAAGTTTACCTTTAGTTGTTGCAGCAAATGATGGTGCATTCGCAGTTAAAAATGTCTTTTTTGGTCAATGTTTGGAAGATGCTGGACCAATTACTAAATATTGGAATGAATATGATATGACATGTGTACTTCTAGCTGGCTGTAACACACCTACTACTCCAGTTGGAATAAACAAAAGTTCAAATACATGCCAATACTGCGATTTGTATTATCAGCTAATTAGATTGCATGACACGTGTGTTAGCCTCCCAAATGTTTGTACGGGTACTGGATATCTAAGTACTACTCAATTAGGTACACCCGCAGTTAATGTATGTACATGTGTTGATACAACTCATACGTATATGCCTCCTCAATCTTCAATAACAGCTCGTTCAAAAACTTTACCTCTTCCAACAAGTGGAACTTGCATAACAAATACAGGTACAAATTCTTGTCAACTATACAGTTTAACTTCTACAACATTTATTGAAGGAGGTGTTACATATACTAAATGCATTAGCTGTTTTGATTTAGCTGGAGGAGTGGGAAGTATATATTTTAATGAAGTGACCAATGCCTGTGTCTCTACGTGTTCAGGAAGTACAATTCAAAGTGGAGCTCCAAACTATATGTGCATAGCTTCTGCTAATTATAATACATACCTAACAACTTATAATGCAAATCCATCTGCACCAAATGTTATTGATATGACCACTGCTGTTGTACCAGCACCTACTCCAACACCAACTCCAACACCTACTCCAGCACCTACTCCAACGCCAACTCCTACACCTACTCCAACTCCTACACCTACACCAAGTCCGACACCTACACCAGCGACTATAACATGTTTAAATAAAGTTTACAATAATCAATGTGTAGATACATGTCCAGTAAATACAGCAAATACTCAAGATAATCTATCAATATGTTTTGACTGGAAAGCACTAGGAAAATTTAACTATTTATCTTTTGTAGTTGATTCATGTCCTGATATAGCTGGACCAGATAAAGATAATTACTGTATCGTATGTGGACTTACAGATAAAAAGTATTATTTCAATGGCTATTGTACTGCTTCGTGTGACCCACCTTTCATTTCAGACATAAACAATAAATGTGTTAACTGCAAATCAATAGGAAAAGTTTATTATGAAAATCAATGTATAGACAAATGCCCTTATTTTGCTTATCTTGATACAGCTTTTAATACTTGCATCCTTTGCAAAGATACTGATCAGTTTATGGAAGTAGGACAAAATAGCTGTGTAGATAAATGTCCATCAGATTTAGCTGTTTATATAACTTTAAATATTTGCTCAAATAATAATTGTCTAGACATTACAAAAGTTAGGCTTAATAATGAATGTGTTTATTCTTGCCCTAATTGGACCTATTTAGATCAAGTGTCGAATATTTGCAAGTTTGAATTTATTACCAATAACGAATGTAAGTTTAATAATTTATATAATATATATAATAATATATAATAAATATTATTATATAAAATTAACTATTATAGTTACTGATTGCAAAGACAGTCCTTGTATGAACGGAGGAACTTGTTCTGTGAACAAGAATAATATTGCTTCATGTAGTTGTATTAATCCTTGGGCTGGAGAGATATGTACTATAGGAGCTGATGAAGCCTCAATGATTATAAATGATTTTAACAAGTCAATATCAGGTTTAGCAAGTTCAACATCAAAAATTTCAAACGAAGATATTAAAAACATTAATCTATATCAATCGCTAATTGCTTCTTATCCAAACTTAATTGATACTAAAACAACCTTGGAAATGTCAAAATTGGCTGAAAATCAAATAAATTTAGTAGCAGAAGGTAAAGCAGAAGCCAATCCCAATTTGCTAAACATATTAGATTTCTCATTGGAACTAACACAGTAAATATTATTATATTATTATATTATTCTTAACTTATAATTAATAGAAAAAATAACTCAACAGACTTCAACCAAACAGCAAATCTTCTCAAGGTTAAAAATCTGACTAATGTTCTTACAGATGAAGTATTAAAATCAAATGTAGACAATAGCAATCTTCTATTCAAAACAACATTACTTTCTATTCAATTTTCTTCAAGTCAACCTGCACAACAAAAAGAAGCAAACAAAGAAGCAGTTGATAACAAACTTTCAGTTTTAAACTTTACATCATGTGAAAATATATTGAAAGCAAAAGGTTTAATGGATCAAAATGATTATATAACTTATTCGAAAACAGATTGGAATCCTCTTACTTCAGAAAATTATTATGATAATGCGAATATGACTAAAACTTCCGCAGTTTCTTACGATCTTTATTTCTCAAACAGAACAAAAATTAATTTGACAATATGTTCAAACACTACAACTGATATTAAAATTCCTTTGGCTAATATCAATGACTTAAATACAACTGCTATTGATTATCTTTCTGAAAAGGGTGTTAATGCTTTTGATCCTAATGCAACTTATTTTACTGATAGATGTATACCATTAACAACTTCAGATAAAGAAGCTGTAATTGGAGAACGAAGAGCTGAATTTCAAAACTTAACTCTTCTATGTAATGGTGACTGTCAATACGGAGGAATAGATTCTTCTACGGGATATGTTAATTGTCTTTGCAATGCAGCTGAACCAGAAATAGAAGTCGGTCCTGTTTTTGAGCAGAAACTTGTAGGATGGCTTTTAAACACTAACATAGAAATTTCAAAATGTTTTAACACTGTTTTTTCTTATGTAAGTTGTTTTAATAAATAATATTTATATTACTTTTTAGCCTTACTTTTTTACATCGGCTGGGTTTATAGAACATATAATTATGAATGGATTATTCTTAACTTTTGGTATAATAATGAGTATTGTAGATGCAAATTTGGTCACAGATTCTAAGAAATTAGAGATATTATTATATCAAGAAGCTAGTTATTTTGATAAAGAAGAAATGGATATGGATGAATACTTTGGTAAAAATGAAGAATTTGATAAGGCTCTTGCTGAAGAACAAGGAATTAATCCTGATAATCCAGATGAAAAAAAAGATGACGCAAATAATGACGGCAATAAGAGTGATAAAAGTAGTCCTGAATCTAACATGCAAATGCTTGAAGTTAAAAAGCAAAATGAGGTTTCTGAATTTCCCAGAGAAGTTGCAGCTGGAAATGGTCCAAATAATGAAAATAACGAGAACAATATCAATAATATCAATAATATTAATGATATTAATATTAATACTAATAATAACATTGATAAACCTCAAGAAATTCCTGAAATTCATCAACTTAATATTTCTCCGTTAGAAGTTGCAGCTGGAAATGAAAAAAATGAAAAGAAAGATTGTGACAATAACTACAATAGTAACAACATTCAATATAATGATAATAACGAAGAACTAAAAAAAGAAGCTTTAGAAAGAGAAAAACGTATTTCTTTCAAAAGATCTAGTGTAAAAAAATTAAGTAAAGTAACAAGGATTGATTACAATGTTATTGAAAATAGTAACCCAAATACTCCTAAATCAAGGTTATCACTAGCTGATCATGAAGGAATGGAACATGTAGTAAATGTCCCTGATAAAGAAGAGTTATCAATAGATTCTCTTAATTTTTCAAATAATCTTAATAATTCTGATTCAAATAAGTCTAATGATAGAGTAATAGTTCTCCATCTTCAAGATGATAATAATCTATCTCGTTCTCAAATAGATAATGAATTAGATATTAGCAAGAATAAAGAAGTTATGTATCATAAAGTGTCACCTGGCTCTGAATCTAAACGATCATCTTCTGAATATTACTCAAATAGAAATTTAATGAGAAAAGGAGTTGATAAAGGCACAGAAAAAGGAAATGAATTAACTAACCCTGATATAGACAAAAACAATAAAACAGATCCAAATCAAAAGAAAGTTAAATTCACTATTAAAGACTTAGAAGAACTTGATCCAATAAGTAAATTAAAATATGACTCAAGAACCTATTTACAGTATTTTGTGGATTGCCTTGGTGATGAACATATCATTCTTAATATTTTTATGAAAAAGTCAATATTTCTCCCAGTCAATTATAGGGTTCTTCAAGGAATTGCCTTAACATCGATTATGTTCTTTTTGAATGCATTACTATATACTGATGACAATATTCAAAAGACAAACCAAATGGAACAAAATGGGGTAATTACTTTTTTAAATTATTTTAAATTCAATAAATATTATATATTAAACTAAATTAAATTTTATATCAATTAGGATAGCATCGAAGATCAACTAGCAAATTCGTTACCAAAGAGTATCTTTAGTTTTATGATAACCTCCTTACTGAGTTATTTCATTAGCTTAATAATTCAGCCTCCTAAAGAAATCGAGGAGTTAATGAATAAGTCTATAAAAACACAGAATAAACTTATACTTCCATTTATGTAGTAAGAATAACTAAACTAACAATATATTTACTTTATTTAGCAAATTGTATTTAAAAAAGATGAATGTAAGGTTTACGTGTTTTACTATATTATACACAGTCCTTAATATCTATTGCATGTATTATATGATAGCATTTACTCTAATTTATGAAAAAAGTGTTTCTAGTTGGTTACAAGGAGCTATGTTCAGCTTATTTTTAGATTATGTTATTTTTGAAGTTGGAGTTCATGTTGTACAGGGGGCAATCAGGTTACTTGCAAAGAAATATCCAAGACTAAGGTAAATATTAAATTTACTTATTAAACTTTATTAAACTTATTAACTATTAGGTTTCTTATCTATAGTACATATCTTTTCTTCCTATTAAGTTTCTTCATCTAGAGAAGATTTAATTATTAATATTAAAAAAGACATATGATCTAGAAAGTTAAACGAATTGTATGTCTAAAAATGCACAGATATTTTTTTAATGGTTCTAAATAGAATTAAAACTACTTATTAGTATAGTATAGTAATAATAAATAAATAGTTATGATATAATAATATAACAATAAAATAATATATAAGATTTTTACTAGTATTAACTAGTTGTAAATAGTTTAGTTAACTTTTATTTATTATAGTAATCATACTTTATTTAATTTTTTTATAATAATACGCTATACTATATACTCTTTTATTATATTTAATATTATTTATTATCTTTAATAAGAATTAATAAGTTTATTAATGATCAATTAAAATATTTAAATAAATTTTTATAACTTGTATAAGTATTATAATTTAAATCAAATTAATTAACACTAAAACTAAACCAAATAACTAAATAATAAAAAATTAAATGGCAGATGATGATAATTTAAACGGCGAATCAATTCATTCATACGACGAAGATGATGATTTCCCTCAGTACGCAAATCGTGTTAACAAAAAATTAAATTCAATCATAAAAAATTACAAATCAGAAATAAAGGTACTCGAAAGAGAAATCGAAGACGACAAAGGTATGGTCAAAGTATTAGACGAACACACCAAATCAGTCGAACAACAGGTAGCAAATAAACAAATGGTGCTTGACCATACAAAGGAACAAATACAAAATGAACAGCATACGATACAATACATAGAGCGTCAGGTGGGCAAGTTAAAATCACAAAAAAAGTCCTTAGACGAAAAAGAACTTACATTACAGGAAAGATTAAACGGAATACAACAAATGATTTACTTAGCAAATGAAAAAATGGACAAACATAAACTAGAAATGAAAAAGAATCAAGAAGAACTTGAACAATGGGCACTTGCAGCAAGACAAAAAGAAGATGATAATTTAAGCTTAGAAAAATACAAAAGAGGAGATGAATTAAAAATAAAAGAGTTAATGTTACAAATCGAAAGACTTACTATCGAAGTAAACAGAAAATCACATGAATTAGAAAAAGAAGTAACAGAGACACAAGCAGCTCAAATAGAAATGGAAAAAACTACAGAAGAGCTTAAACAGCTTCAAATTGAAAGACAGGATCTTCTTGATAAGTTATTAAAAACTGAGGAGCAAATTAAAGTTAGACATGAAGAATTAAAAATTGAATGTATTTAATTAATATTTTAAATTAATAATTTAACTAATATTTACAATAACATTTAGGTGATGAGTATTTCAATAACAAGACTGAGCTTGCTAATTTAAAAAATGAACTCGATTCAAAAATGGATAACTATAATACTAAAGTTAAAATAAATAAAAACGCAAGTGAAGATCTTAAAAAACAAGAAGTGATTAAAAATAAATTGATGGATGAGTTAGTAGCAAGTGAAGGCAATTTAAAAGAACTTTATAATGATATTGAAATAAAAAAGAATGAACTATCTGCGTTAGCTAGAGAATTAGGAATAAAATCAAATACGGTAAGTTATCTTAAAAATGAGCTTGAAAACAAAAGAAAAAAACTTGATGATGCCAAAAACGAGTATGGTTTAAAAAAGGAGTTATTAGGAAAAAACGAAAAGCAATTTGGAAAAGCTAAAGATCATGAAGCAGATGTAACATATTCAATTTAATAAAAATAATATTAAAATACATTTTAGACAATGCAAAGAAATGAAGAACTTGAAAAATCAGCCAAACTCCAAAGGCAAACTTTAGAAAATAAAGTCAACCTTCTATATGAAAAATCAAAAGCTTTATATGAACTAAGAGAAAACGAAGCAAATATGATAGGGGAAATAAACAATATACTATCAGCCAAAAAGAATATTAAAGGAAATATCCATAAATTAGAACAAGAAATACTTAAACAACAAGAATTGCTATATAATGTAGATTTCCAAATTCAATTGATGGAAAGAAAGGTAAATATTTAAATAAGCCTATACATTCACATACATAAATATAAATACTTATTCATAACTTAAATTAGGTTGCTTGGGTACAAGGTAAAAGAACTAAAGAAGAAACTGAGGAGCTCAATACTGAAATTAACTCTTTCCAAAACGATATCGAAAAGAAAAAGGAATCATTAAAGAAACTTAAAAATTCATTAAAATCTATTGATGAAGATCTCCATTCAGTCGAAACAAATCTTAAAAAAGCACAAGATGAAAAAAGTAAACTTACTCACATTATCGAGGAACTCCAGTTAGAAAATATGAAATCTTCACAAAATGCAATTAAAATTACTAAGAAGAAGGAAGAGACCTTAGTTCAACACGATTTAATGAAACTTGAAATAAAAAAATTACACGATAGACTTGTTAGCGAAGCAAACCAAGTATTTACTGAGGAAAACAAACTTTATCAATTAGAGATAAGTATTAAAGACAGAGAAAAAGAAATACAGGTTCATAAAGAAGTTTTAATCGCTGAACATAAATCAGCCGAGGAAGAAAGACATAAGTCAGCTATTGAGTTATCACAAAAGTTAACAAGAGCAAATAATTTAAAATTAAAGTATGAGTCTATAGTGCAAAGAACTAAAAAGACTAATGAAGACGCTTCGACTGATGAACATTCCCAAGCGTATTATGTTATTAAAACTGCACAGGAGAAAGAAGAGCTACAAAGACAACGTATATATTATTAATTTTAAAATATTTACAATTTTATTTTAGAGGATGAAATGAAAGGTAAAATTACAAAATGCAAGAAAGATTTAAAATCGTTGGAGTTTACTATAACAAATTTAAAAGAAAGAAATGAAAAATTGAAAAATAGTTTATTAGTAAAGGTAAGAGATAATTAATATCAATTTAACAATTAACTTAATAACCTTAATATTATTTATATTTATTTTAATACATTACTTAGAAAACTGGAACACTCGACAAAAACAAAAAAGCAGAATTAGAAGAAAAGGTCCAAAAAGAATCAGAAGAAATGTGGGAAAAGAAAAACGAATTAAAAGAATTAAAAACTTTAATTGAACAAGACTCTTTTACTCTTACTGAGAAAATGAAACAAAATCAAATATTAAAAGAGAAGATAGAAGGCTTCTCGATAAATCTAGAAAAAATAAAAAAAGAAACAGATGACACAGATGAAAAGTTACAACGAGCAGCTAAGAAGAAAAAACAAACACAAGAAAAAGCACTTAAGCTTAATTCAAATTTGGACTGGGATAAATCAAATATTGGCTTACAAATTGAATTAAGTAATGAAAAATTAAAAAATCAATACTTAATGAACGCAATCTCTATATTATGCAGTGAAATTCCAGAATTAAAATCTTCAATTACAGAACCGTTAGGAGAAAAAGGAATTATAATACCATCAAGAGCTAACTCAGAAAAACTAGGTAATATAATATTATTGTTAATTATATTTATATTGCTTATAATTATATTAATATAATTTATTAGGCTCTGAATCATCTGTAAAATCAGGATCGAATATCTCAATGGGAAGTAGAAGATAAATTATTATTTTTAAAACTACTTATAATTTATATATTTAATTATTTAGATAATTGTTATTAGATAATTTAATTAAATTAATAAGTAAATTTTAGTATATTATAGTATATGTTATATTTATGAATTTAATGGTTTATTGATTTCTTATCAAAATATATTAGATAATAACATGTCTACTAATAAATTCCAATATTAGTTTACAAGATAATTTAATTTATAATATCAATATGGAAATAAAACCAAACAAAAAAAAAGTAAGCTCAACAACAACTCTACCAAAAAGATATGGCAATTACAATTTTGAAATGCCAACAGAGTCAACAATTTTCAGAGTTATAGGAAAAGGAAAATTAGAAGGACTTAGTTCAAAAGAAGAGTTTCTTTTTCTTAATGATTATAAAGACTATTATCAGGATTTACCTATTCCGACTCCCGGATCATGGCTGTGGGACCATAAAGAATTAGGTCAGTCGACTAAAACTTACTTAATTGGAAGTTTGAATCAACCTTCAAAATCTTATAATACCATATACTTGAAGAATCTTGATGAGGGAATGGATAGTTTTATCAATGATGATATGTTAAATCATCTTTCTTATCTACTTGAAATCTTTTATCCAGGAATAAAAGTTAAACAACTAAATGATAAAAATAATTTGGACAAATTAGGCATAGATAAAAGACAAAATGGCTATCTCCAATATAATGCAAGTATTGCTGTAGGTCTTCTTAAGAATTTAATACCTAAAGATGGATTACTAATTGTCGGAGTCACATCATATGATCTTTACCCAAGAGATGATTGGAATTATGTCTTTGGACTAGCTAATAAACAAGAAGGATGCGGAGTATTTAGCTTTAGAAGATATTATGATGAGATAGAGTCTGGATTAAAAGGCTCCAAAGACGATTTACTTAAATTAGTATCAAAGATAGCAGGAAAAGTAATGTTACACGAAGTTGGTCATCTGTTTAATTTGTCTCATTGTGTTTATTTTAATTGTATAATGAATGGTGTTAATAACTATGAAGAGAATTTAAAGCAATGGTTTGAGTTTTGTCCTGTATGTTTAAGGAAGCTATGTATTAATTTAAAGTTTGATGTAATTGAAAGATTTAAAGGAATTATTAGTGGATTAAATAAACTTTCTCCTGATTTTTATAAAACTGAGTTAGTTTGGTATAATAGAAGACTAGAAAATCTTACAAAATGAACCTTAGTAAATTGGAGAGAATATAAATGTGTTTATTATTTGATAAATTACAATCTAATAATTAATAAAGAATTAAGAAACAAATAATAATAATTTAATTGATTAATAGATTATTAACTGAAAGCAAAAATAATGTTACTTAATATTAAAATTGTATATTTAAAGTATTTAAAGTAAAATATTATTTAATTTAAATTATTATTTATATAATAAAATATTAGTAGATAAAGACTACAATAAATGTAATAATACTAAGTATGTTCATTTTGTTCATTTATTTTATACTTTGTTTATACTACCATACAAAAAAATATATGTTACTTAATATTTATTTACCAATAACAAATCATTTACTATTCATTCGGTGACTAAGTTCCAAATTTTTATCGTTGCATCGTCACTTCCACTACAAAATTGTCTTTCATTTAATTTTAAAAGACATATTACATAACCAGTATGTCCTAGTAACGTTTTTAAACAAGTTCCGTTTGTGTAATTCCAAACTTTTATCATAGTATCAATACTACAACTAACAATTTTTGTATTATTCATCTTTATTACGCATTTAATACAAGCAGTATGA
>Ga0100378_1005642_pt1 | contig 11438 bp, 11 predicted proteins | sample CryGeymeta201502_FD_81535 | JGI IMG/M metagenome (GOLD analysis project Ga0100378, IMG submission 81535) | Groundwater microbial communities from Crystal Geyser aquifers in Utah, USA - Crystal Geyser metaG 2015-02 | ecosystem: Environmental > Aquatic > Deep subsurface > Groundwater | place: USA...
AAAAGATCCCTGAATTTCTGAATGGCTCCTTTTATTTCTGGTCGATGCTTGGGGTCTCTTATCAGAAGGCATTGTAGATAGTCAACCAAATTAGCATGATTATGATATCTCTAAAGCTTTTTTTGATTCTATTGGTTGAGTATTGATTCAGAAGTGCTTGTGACTTGAATATAAAAATTAACCCAATCAGCCCGATGATACAAGAACTACCCTGTCAAAAGTTAATAAAAAAGGCAACCCAAAGACCATATATCTGATGCTCTTGTGGTTCCTGTCTTTTTTCTTCTGTCATAGTTATCAGCTTATTTCTTCAGATGCAAAGCCAAGGTTAGCATCTAAGGCGATTTGATACACTCTGTTCCTCTTGATTTCATATCTAACTCTTCTTTGGTATGGTCATAAATTCTACACTATCCAAAGTCTCCCAGAACAACCTTTGTTGGATTTCCAGTGATAGGGTCCAACTGAAGGAGGATATTGTCAGCCTTGATATCATAGTGAGTGACCGATTTTTAATGAAGGAGAAGCATAATGTGAAGAACGTCCCAAAATATTTTTAAAATCGAAGGCATCTTAGCTGGCAAGTTATCCTGAAATCTCAAGATCCAATCTCTCAACGAGCAATCATATTTTTTCATGACGATAACATAGGAATTATTTACAACTCCATAGTTATACATTGTGGTCACCCTTTCATCTAGTCTGAAATTTTATAGACAAGAAATTTCAGTGAAGATATCGTGAAGGACACATCGTTCATATATGCTTTTGGGAAAATTCATTTACTTTATGGCAACCTCCTTTGGCTCTTAAATGTTTGTCTCACAACCGTAAATAACTCCATATGCCCCTGCACTTATCTTTTTCCAGTTTTTGTAGTGACTAAGATCCGTAAATGTTGATGAGAGTAGCTTCAGTAAGCGCTGACCAGAAAGATAAGGCTTGATTCTGCCGACTGTCTCTGAAAGAATAGGAATCACTGATCTGTTGGCTTACTCATTAAGGTGATGATGAAGGATATAGAGAGCATTTATTTTTCCATGAGTGATGGGAAACTGATCACAATACTCTGAATCCAACAGCCCTTTGTTCAGTAAGAGGGACAACACTAGAAGTATTGATTAGGAATGAAGAGTTTTGTTAGAGTATATTTTTCTTATTTTTCTTTCCGAGGAATAAATTAGGTTTCTTTCTGAAGAATTTGCAATTTAGTTGCTTTAACTATTTTTATTCAAACTCAGCTTTGCCAATGGTAGATTTAATGACAATCCAGCTGACTATCCAGGTTCCTAGTTGATCTTTTCGATGAGGCTGTCAAGCACTCCTTTCTATTCTGACCTGTCACTTCTGGTTGGCAACTTCAAACTGGGGACAATCATTTTCTTCTTTCCTTACGCTTTTTCTTACCTGGAGGGAGAAGTTTTCACTTTCATCTTCTACGTCTTCAAATTCAAAGAAGGTATTTTGGGAGGGTTGAGTTTTGAAACTGGTTCGATAATAGCTGAATTTTTATTTTTTGGTGGTACATCAACTATTTTGGTAACTTTCCTTATATATTTTTATATATTTTCTGCTACCTAGAATTAGAGTTCAAACTATCTGATAAAAAATTCGAGAATCCGATATTGTTTGATTTTTTTGCTAATTTAGTATGTTCGATTGATAGCGATGCTTGTAATGATTCTGACAAAGTCTATCATATAGACTGTATTGACACTCGGGTGATAGCTGATATGAGGAGATTCCTTGGTTGCTAGTTCGTATCCGTCAGCCTGAAGGTTCGCGAGTTAATTCACAGTGATGAAGGAGTAGAGTTTTATGAAGTTGAGAAGACTATATTTGATATAAAATGAGGCTATTTAGTCTTATAGCAGGTTTTCAGCAAGCTAGTCTTGACAGTAGTAGTAAATTTATCTCACGAAGTCCAACAGTTCATGCAAGAAATGATGTTCTAGAATGGTTTACTAATTGGTATCTGGAGATGAAGATATTAGATGCTGCATTTATTCTAATTTATTAGCGATACATCCTATTTTCGGGTAGAAAAATCCAGACAAGTGATTGAAAATGATTTTGATCGACTTGCTTTAGTTATTTCTTAGCTTTCTTTGATTGTATATTTCTAGGCAGTGTCGATAAAAAGTGAGAACCTTTTTAATTTCATTGTTTTTCTTGCTCTCGAAAAGGTATTTGACGTATCTTTACAATGTTTCCATGAAAGTAGCATTCTTGATAAATGTGGTGGAGAGAAGTCGCTCAACATGCTTGTGGTTCGACATTAGGTTTGAGATAACCAAGAGATAATTACAAAATAATTATGGATAAACAGTTATGATAGGTTCTTCGATTTTTGATGACTTTGATGAATCTAGTTTATCTTTCTTGCTGAACCTTTTACTACCTTGGAATTGTTTCAAGTCAATATTTTAGAGAAAAGGATGAGACAACTCAATGATTTGTCGTTTTACCAGTAAAAGTAAGGGAAAAATTATCTAAATTGCGAGATACTTGACGGTGCTGGAAAAAGAATTTTGAAGGTAGCTGGCCAAGAGACCCAATAAATTGGCTTCATACTTATAAAACCTGCTATTGTTCATGTCGCATAAGCTAAACAGCTGATTGACTCGAAGACTTATCTCTCCAAGTATAAAATCAGTTTCATTGGATTATTATTTCTTAGACTGCTTTATGTTCCCTAATACCTTTTTCAGGTGATCAAATCTTGCCAATTTGATATTTGCTCCTAAAAAATCATCAATCACCTCATTAATCTCGAACTATTATGTGTAATAAAATGGTGTGGATTTTTTATTCCTGTTCCAAAGTAATTTTAAGTGTTTCTTCTCAGTTATAAAACTTACTCGCTCCCCCCAGTGTCGAAGTATTTCATTGATGGGAGTGAGTTAAACTTGAATTGTTGAGAAGAACTAACTTGAGCTGTGGTCATTCGAGGAAAATGAACTCCAGCTATCGACGATACCCACGACAGCTAGATCATAGAAATCGAGAAAAAATGGTTTGATCTGATCAACAGAGTAGTGAGGTGATGTGAGTGTTTCTTGTAAGCATAGATTAATAAGGTTAGCCAGTAAAAGGAGAACTTTCTTGTAGTAACGACGGTTGGTGTCATCCATTTGTCTGTCGTGAGCTGAGCGAGTTTGACTATAACTACTGTCAAGCAATGATAGACGCGAAGATAAAAGTCTATCGGTTTCAGCTTTTTCCAGGCATCTGTCTCGATAATCTGAATAAACATAAATGTACCTGAATTATTGGAAAATTATTGAACCTGCTGAGTTCTTTTATGTGCCAGTAAGCAGCCCAATTCGACTGCAATAAATCCTTATCCGATTGAACTAGCTAAATCTCTGAGTTAACTGACTCCCTTTGTTCTTTCTTATCTGGAAATGGCTGAGTATCTTGAAGACTGAATGGATTTTGACGAAGGAAGAATCAATGGAGGTATTTTTGACAAGCTAACATTAACCTCCTCACGTTGATCCTTGATTTTTGTGGGCTTAAATTTTTTGCTTAGATAGACTTCAAGACTATCCTGAGCGCTTCTCCAATCCTATGGCTCAGAGCTTTCCAAATCCTTGAGGAATTTCAGCTACCCAGCTTCCTAGAAATATGAGGTTACTCTGCTGAGAAGCTTTCTTAATTTATCATGAGCCAGAAAGGGCCTTAGTTCTGCTTCATGTTTTTTGGCAAGAGAGAAAAAGAAGGCAAGGCTGATGAAACAAGAGGAGTGCTGCAATAAATGAGTTAAAATTTCATTGGTGATATGCTAAAGGATTTGAGGTCGATCTGCAATTATACGGGTGAAGAGATCCTGTATGAGAAGAAGGCATTTTTCAGCAGTAGTTCGATCGTCCACATGTCGGTAGTGAAGCAGGTTACGATGTTGGCATATAGTTTGGATGAGAGTAGAAGTGATGGTCCGAGAGGCAGGTAGTGAACAGGGGCTATACTGTTGAAGGAGTTTTCTGAGGTATTCAGAAAGGTTGGTGTTCAGATTTTGCAACTTTCCAAGCTCCTTTATTATAGTTGCCTACATTTGAATGTTATAATTATCATATCATGATTCAATCAGCTTGAAGAAACAAATATTATCATCAAGAATACGATGCATAATGCATTCATATCAAAATCTTCTGGACTTACTTTTCGACTTGTCCTATCGATGCTTCAGCCCAGCTTTTAGCAAATCAAGCACCTTCACGTTACACTTTACTATCTCCTTCTTCTGCTTTTCTTTTACCGGTTTCGAGTGCATTTCCTTCTCCTTCCTGTGCGTGTATGTACTGTTTAATTTTAGAGGAGATTGTCTCAGGATTTTGAGCTAGAGCTTCATGTTTTATTGACATGTTTATGTTAACTTCCTCACGTTACTAGTCACATTCATCGGATTTTGTTCTTTCTCTTTTGATTTGTGAGATGATGTCGTCGTTCTCTTACGGCACTCAGAAGCCTCGGTTAACTTTTTCTCTTTCTTGAAGTGACGGTGGTCGCTATCTGTTCTTAGCCAGGGGTGCATCAACATCTGAATCAAGGGAGTAATACCTCGGAAGCTGTAATTCTTTAGTCAGGGTTGACCTTAAGCATTCTGCCAATCAAATCAAGTATTTCCTTGGAAAAGTATAATTAATGGCGGGGGTAGTCAGCATTGTTGATTTTTTTGTAGAGCTATTGGTCTGTTGAACCTTTGAATGGGAAAATACCAGTTAAGGTAACAAAGGTCAACACACCAAGAGCCCAAATGTCAGCTGGCTCTCCTCTGTACTATTTTTTCTGAACAATTTAAGGTGCCATGTAGCTGGGAGTCCCACAGAATATTTTAACCTGAGTAATGTTAAAATTACTTTTTTGTTTTTTTCAATGCAAGTGCTGAACCCAAAATCAATTATCTTAGGAGAAAGCTCATCTCCCAGAATCACATTCTCAAGTTTGATGTCTCTATGAGAAATTTGTCTTTCGTGAAGATAATCCAAGGCTTCTGCAAGGGATCGAATGATAGTCTTGCAGTGATTTTAAGGAGCTCGATGATTTGGCTGATTCTTCAGGTAGTGATTCAGTGAAATTCCATCAAGGTATTCCATGATGATGTTGAGATGGTTGTTGGTCTCCACAACATCTAAGATCTTCACAATATTCGGATGGCTGAGCATTTGAAGAATTCTAATTTACCTTCTTACTGATTTTTTCCTTTGAGGCTCCCTCAGTTTTATCTTTTAGTATACTTTGATGGCCACTTTCTTTGCATGAGGCTTGTAGGTAGCAACTCTCACTGAGGCATAGGCTCCTTCGCCCACAATTCTTCCAACTGTGTAGTCTTTCTTGAACTCAGCAGTTAAATCCTCCTTCTGATGAGTAAACATCTAATCGATCTTTGACTCATCGAGCTAGCTATACTGAGGCAGCCCGTTTAATAGTTTATCAGTGGAATCGTCTACTTTCAAAAACTTGACAGAGTTTGCGAAATCTTTGATGGCTTTGGGTTTCCTCCATTCTTATTGTTGGTGCTGTTCTGTTTTAGTTTTGCTTTTGGAACGGCTAAACAGCTTGTCTATGTCTTCCTCGGTCATGATGTTCTTCTTATTGGTCTTGGTGAGAGTGTTCTGCTTGTTGTTCGTCTTATTGAGTTTACCAGTGCTATTTTTCCAAAGAGTGTTGGAGTTGATGGCTCTGAGGATATGGGACACATCACTGGTCAGGGTTGTTATAACTCCGACTTCTTTGTGTTTTCTCTTTTGGCGACCCACATTTTATTTGCTATGCATATTAACGACTATTATTATAATACTATTCTTACTCTATCACAGTCCCTAAACACATATCTCTATAAAAATTAATATTGTGACAGAGCTTTCTTCATTTTGACTGTGGTTGTAGCATTTTCATAAGGTTGGGCGGCAAGTCTTTAATTATAATGAAACAGTTCAAGGAAAATCTGAACACCAAGAGAAACTTTAGACCAAAATCAGTTGGATTCATGACTCCTCAAAGACAAAAGCTGATAAGACAATACAGAATCAAAAGAATCAAAGAGGCAAATGCTCGTCTCGAGCAGGAAATGAATTGTATCAGGTCGAATTAAAAAGAGTCAAAGAGGAAAAATAAAATAGTTAGCAGTTTGAAGAGAAGGTAACGATCACGAAAAAAATAACAGGAAGTTCAAACAGTTGTTGAAGACATGAGAAGTGTCCATTTCGATGAGGAAAGCAATTAAGTTTACAAGTATTAGTGTTGGATTCAGTCAGAACATGTAATCGATTCATAGTAGTATTACAGTGAAAAACATTTGGAAGGCAGAAAAAAGAAGAAAGGAAATAAAAATCCTAAGAGGCGTCGCATCAAAAGAAAATGATATTCAGAAAGTTCGATTAATAATTCTCATGACAGCAAATGAATCATCATTGGTAGAACTTGTATTTCGAACCATATGCGAATTATTTCAAGTCTCGCTTAGGCTTTTTAACCACTGGCTCAGTTGCCTCGGGATGATAGTATAAGCTTTCTTCATAAACCATGTTCTGCAGTAAGTCCTTTGTGGGTTTGAAGTTGTCCCATCCCCAGTCGAATCCTTTCTTGCTGATAACTTCCTGCTCCTCGTCATGAAGTCCGTCAAAGTAAGGATGAGCCAGGCATTCTTCAACTGAGTACCTCTTATCAGGGTTGAAAGTCAACATTTTTGAGAGTAAATCGGCAGCTTGTGGCTTGATATTGGGGAACAGCTTTTCCCAGTTTTGTTTTGATCTTTTTGGCAAACTTTTGATGTACTTGATAGCATTTTAGTTTCCTACATAAATTGATAGTTACCAATATACTTCATGTCTTCTGAACTAGGAGTGCCAAGGACCGAAATTATGCGCTGAACTTGGTCAAGGAAATCTTCTCCAGGGAAAAGTGGCTGTCTTCCGAATAGTTCGGCCAAAATACATCCTACTGACCATATATCAACGGCTTTTGTATATTCACTTGCATTTAGAATAACCTAAGGAGCACGGTACCATCTGGTCACTACATACTAGGTTTTTTCCTCTTCTTCCTCCACATAGCCTCTCGCCAGACCCAAGTCACATATCTGCAGGTCACAGTTTTTGTTCTGAATGAATATTGAAATACCAATAGGAGATTGCTAGGTTTTAGATCTCTGTGGATGACATTAGCTGAGTGCATGAAGAGGAGTCCTCTGAGTATTTGATAGACAAAGTATTGAATGTGGTCGTCGGAAAGTTCCTGCCGAGAATAGATGACTCGATGGAGGTCAGTTTCCATGAGGTCGGTGATGATGTAAATATCGCTGTAGCCAGTGCGGGCCTATGGTTTTAGAATATCCAGAAGTCGGATGATGTTGTCGTGCTTGAAAAATTCTGGATAAACGATTTTTTACTAAGAAGTTTGATCTCTCTGACAATCCTTTTGGCATCGATAAGATCCTAAAAGGCATTGATGACCTTCATAAGAACATTTCAACCTTTTTTATGGCCACTTTCTTATTTTTCTAACGGTCGAGGGCTGAGGCCACCACTCCGTATGCTCCCGAACCGATTTGCTTGATGACTTAGTATTTTTCGTCAATCACGAAGGGAGTTCCTCCCACCTAATAGAGGACTCTTCCCTTGGGGACCTGATTCTTGGGCTCCTTGTGAGTTTTTTATTTTTTGTGATCCATAACAAATAATTATCTATTTGAACAGTTACTATAACAACTAAACGCTCTTTCTGACATAAAACGCACTCACTGCCTCATTACTCCATAAATTAATGATTAGATTAAGAATTTTGTTTTCAATATGTTAGTACCATTTAACTATGAATTAGATCATCTTCTCTGCTTGTTTTTTCTTAGCTATTCTTATATAGCCTTCTGCTGAGCGACGAATGAAGGGTTACTCCACTCATTCTCAAAAGTATATGAACTGTTCTTGTTGCTTGAACCATTGCCCATACTTTGCATTATCGCCATCTGAAGTTAGTGGTCTTATCCATTGAGATCCAGGGCTCCCAGAGCATATTCCTCATGCAAAAAATCAGCTCGCTCTTGATGATTCTGAGGTGGCTGCTGAGATCGGCTCTAGTAAATGACTTTTGTCTTGATTTCAGTGGCTTTGATAGGCTGGGTAGGAGGTTTAAACTATTGTTTTGTTTGCCTGATACCATATTTGTCTGATGCTTATTTGACCTCTTGAGTTCCATATGTTCTTGGTTTTGGAGCATTGATATTCGAGGTGTAAATGTTCTTGCTGCTACCAACATCTTTAGTGGCTCCGTTTCGGGCATCACGACTGCCTGTACCTTATCGACGATAATCATAGACTCCCGGCTGACGTTGAGGTTCCGGTCGAGTTCCTCTAACTTATTCTCTTTTATAGTTATTGTTATTGTATTTTTGTGTATTTGTGGAAGGTGGATTAATGCTTGAGATATATTTTTTCGGCTCTTCTTTCTTGGTCTATACTCCTCGATAGCCGATGTACTTTTCTGACTATTTTTTCTCCTCTCTCGTAGGCTCGTGCCTTACTTCTTGTCTGCCTCCATATCTGATTTATTGTCGAACTTCAGTTCTAACTTCTTGTCTAGCAGGCTGATGATAGTATACTTTAGGTTCAGGTTTTTAATTGACGATGGGAGCATATTGTCTTTCTTATCTTTTGTACTAGTAAGATGGCCTGACTTTGTCCTTCGATTTGTTATTAGTCAAAATCTGGCTGCTGGGCTCAATGACTCTTCTCTGATGCTGAATATGTTACTGATAGTTTCTTGCTGGAGGAGGTTGCACTATTTTGGGCTACTCTCGAATACCCTCACAAGAAGCCCAATGGACTAGATATTATTTATTAGTGATTGGTCTATTGCACTTGGTACAAGGTTTTGTTCTTGATTCGCACTCTTTTAAATGAACTGGGAAGGTCTATACTGGAACGTTGAGGTCGCAATATTCGCAATATCTGGGTTTCTTAGTGCATTTGTTCTCATGGCTTTTGAACTCTGATGAAGGGAATGATTTTTGGCAGTGAGGGCAGTCCTCTTGCTTATGGAACTCTTCGTCATGCTATTCCTGGAAGTTGATGTCATACATTTCATGGCAGGTGGGACATTTTTTAATGTTGCGACGACAGTAGCCAAAGTGAGTAGCCATTTTGCTTTATGGGAATTCCTTAAGGCAGTTATCGCAGCGCTCCATAGGTTCGTTCTCCATATGGTTTAGAATTACGTTCAAAAAATAATATAGTTAAGCTTATCGATTAACATAATGCTTCCAAGACGAAGGCTATTTTTTAAAGCTTAAAATCAACCTATTTATAAGCCAGAAAGATCCTGTTTCCCTCTCGAACTCAAATAACCCTTAATTTCTGCAAGGCATCCATTTAATGCTGTTCTTCTGAGAGACCTATGCTATAGGTTTGTAAGAATCGATTATATTTTTTGTTCTCAGCTGAGAAGTTGTATCCTAATTGCTATTGAGTAGTGTGGGCTGTTGAGGGTTTGTAGTTGTTGAAAGGACTGATAATCACCAGAAATAGTGACAGATTTGTTGCGAAATATAATAATTACTCTTTTGTCGTAACAAGTAAAATGTTCTGGTAAGAAGAAGAGGTCGAAAATCACAAGAAGGGCTACACCAAAATAAAAAGCAAGCAATTCAGGGATCTCTACAACTTTGATGATGGACAAAGCCTGGGAAAGGGATCTTTTGGTACAGTCGCCAAAGTCAAAACCAGCCAGGGACAGGAACTGGCCATAAAAGAATTCAACAAGGAAGCCAAGAAGGCGTTTCGACAGATTATGCGGGAAGTAGATAGCATGAAGTATCTCACTCACCCTAACATCGTTAGGCTCTTTGATTGCTACATCGTCGATGATAGCAACTTTTACATGGTGATGGAGTACTGTCCCGGAGGTTCTCTTCCCTAGTATCTTGAGAAATATAAGGACATCACATAATATGATAAAATGATGCTCTGCAAAAATATTGCCAGTGGACTTGCATATGCTCATCAAAAGTTCATCGTCCACAGGGATCTGAAGCCTGACAATATTTTGATTGGCCGCAAAAATGAGGCTAAAATTTGTGATTTTGGGTGCAGTGCTCGGACAATTAACGAGGAAGGAAGCTAGATTCCTTTGAAGAGCCATATCGGCACTGTTGCTTACATGGACAAGAGGGTTTCTTATCAGGAGAACTATGACATAAGTGTGGACGTCTATTCTATGGGGATGATATTTTACTATATATTCAAGAGAAAGGGGATCTATGATGATTACAATACGGAATACACTATCAACAAGTGTAGAAGCTAGATCAACGCCAATTATGACCAGAGAATGGAGGAACTTCTCAAAGATATTCCCAATCTGATAAAGGAAATCATTAAAAATTGTCTGCAAGAGGATCATACCAAACGGTATAAAGCCCTGGAAATAAGTAATATTTTTGAAAAGGAAATCATGAAAAATTCTCGTTTGTCACACATCAAATCGACAGTCGACGAAGAGGAAATCTAAGATCAATCAAGCGTGTTTGCTATTGGACTCATCAATTACTACAAAAATATCGACAAGGTCCAAAAAAATTTGGCAACCAGAGAGAAAGTATTTGATCTTTTGTTTAAAAAAAGGGACGTTATCAAAAGAATCAAGGTCATGGAAACCATCCAGCATCTGGAAAAGAAAACAAGATAATACTTTACGACTTTTGTCCTCTTCTATTATTTCTTCTGGCTGGATCAGTTTGGCAAGCTGTTAAACCGTTAAGAAACATAATTTTCTTATATCTACACAGATATTAACCCAGAAGCCCTGGAGGATGAGGTGGTTTAGAGAATAAAAAAAATTATCAGTGCTGAGGAGGGAATATACTACCACTTCTTCATGAAATGCTGTAAAAATCAAAGGAATAAGCTCAGCCTTCAGAACGAAAAGATTTACCTTCCAAGTTGCTACAGAAAGATGATTATGGAAGTGACTTCAAAGCAGTTGAGATATGTCAGCTTTGAATAGTTCAAAGATTAAGAACTACGAGCTCACATCCATGAGTTTATTGAAAAACGAATCAAGAAGGACTATAAAACCAATGGGGTCAAAGAATAGGATTAACAGGCTCATAAAGCATTGGCCATCATTGAGTCTATTGCTTCATAGTTATGATTGTTATTTTAGAATTATGCTAATTAGAATATTATAGCTATCGAGACCCTTTTTGGCAAGATTTTTCATTTTTTGATATCATTAATAATATATGGGACTTAAAATCATCCTTTTCGCCTTGGTCGCAACAATCGTCTTCGCATCCGAGCCTGTTTTGCTGGTCACTGACGAGCAGTACCTTATTCACTATCAAGACACCACCCCCTCTTCACCTCGCAGGACCTCATCTAATACATCGGCAGATAAAACAAAGCTCAGGTTGTCGAACTGAGCGAATCGATTAGCGC
>Ga0100378_1005643_pt1 | contig 11436 bp, 14 predicted proteins | sample CryGeymeta201502_FD_81535 | JGI IMG/M metagenome (GOLD analysis project Ga0100378, IMG submission 81535) | Groundwater microbial communities from Crystal Geyser aquifers in Utah, USA - Crystal Geyser metaG 2015-02 | ecosystem: Environmental > Aquatic > Deep subsurface > Groundwater | place: USA...
ATGAAGATCAAGCTGCAGTCTTTAACTATAGATCAAAAATAGAGGTATCAAAAAACTCTAAAAAATGCTCTAAATTTAGTAGTTTTTACTACTTTTTAAAAGATTTAAATGATAGTGTTGATCTAAATATTATCAAAAAAGAGTTATTAGAAAGGGATAATCAAAAACGTTTTAATGAACGGTTGATAAATTTAAGTTAATTATTGATTAATGATTCTATAATAATTTTATAAACTTATAATATAATAATATATTTAAAGAATTATTTGATTAATTTATAAGTAATTATTACAGTCTATTATTAATTATTTTTCTTATTATTATATTAAAAATGAATGATGAGCAAATGTTAGAAGAAAAACAAACTTATTTACAACAAGAAATAGTTGAGAAAAACTTTGACACATCTGACTTTTTAGTTTATTTAACAGATCTAAAAGGAGAACAAGGTATTGATATAAATTATTGGTCTTTTCCAGAGTTAAAACTTGTAAATGTTTTCTTAATAATTAAGGTTGTGGAAGAATTTCAAAAAAACTGTATAATAAATCATCAATTTATGACTGAGGAGGATTCAAATGCTTATGAAAGAAGAAAATCCTCAATTTTCGAACGAAGGAAATCTTCAATATTTAGACAACCAAGTGTTCATATTCCAAAACAAGTAATAAAAGAAGAAAAAGAAAATAATAATCTTAATAAACAAGAAGAAAAAGTATTTTCAATAAATAATTATAACCCCAATGAAGTAAAACAGGTAAAAGAAAGAAAGTTAATAAATCCTAATAATTCATCTTCAAATATCAATATTATATCTTCAAATAGTAATATTGTATCAAGAAATTTGAATGAGGCAGATAATTTAAAAAATAATGATATCGATGAAATACCTGTAACTCAATCAAGAAGATATACAACTACTAAAAGCTTTAATGAAAAAAAAGTAAAGGAGAATAAAAGTAAAACCGAAGAAAATGAAGAAGGGATGTTTGAAAAAACTATAAATTGTGTTATGTTAGAAAAATCAGTATTAACAGATCCAAATATTAAATTAAATATTTCAAGTCCTGAAAAACAAGCAGGTGGATTTTTCTCTTCAGATTATATAACTTATTTAATAACAACTGAACCTCATAATTTTAAAGTAAGGAGAAGATATTCAGATTTTGAATGGCTTAGAAATATATTACTAGAATTTTTTCCTGGATTTATGATTCCTCCAATTCCTTCTAAAAATTATGGAGAAAGACTTCATGATGATTTTATTCATAAAAGAATGAGATACTTAGAAGTAATAATAAAAATAAATATAAGAAATTCTTAATTGCATTGACAAAAAATGAAGATCTTATGAATTCTATTTTTGTATTAGAATTTCTTAGAATTTATGACGAAAAGTTATTCAACAAGAAAAAGTCAGAATTAAATAAAATTAAAAAACCAACTAAAACAATTGAAATTCCAAGTTCAAAAGGATTTGTATATTTATTTTTAATTTAGGTAATTAGTAAAATAAGCAAAAATTATACTAATAATTCTGAAAGTTTAAAAAACTATATTACAAATAATGAAACAATTCTAAATAAACTTTCTACAGCATATAAAAGTCTTCATGCAGAATTAGATTGTGTAGCTTCTAGGTTAAAAGAGATTTCTGAATATTATGAGGAATTAAAACAAGTTAGTATAAAAACAAATGAGGTATATTCTGTGATTATTATTCTGTAGAATGAAACAATTAAAGAAACATATAATCTTCTTAGTTCAGTTATGAATAAATGGGGGGATTCCTTTACAAAACAAGCAGATTTAATGGAAGTAGGAATGAGAGAATATTTTAAATATATAAAAAAAGAATTTGTTTCTTATAAAGAAGTATATAGAATAATAATAAAAGTTAATTACAAAAATGGAAGATAATAAGTATTACTATCTCAAGGCAGAATCTAAACTATTAGCAAAAAAAGAAGAATTATTCCTTGCTGGTGATACTACTAAATGGGAGCTTACATCAGAAGATGAACAGTCAAACTTAGATTTTATTAAAGATAAGGAAATAATGTTTCCTAAAATGCTTCCAACAGTAAATTTTTATAATTATAATAGGAAAGTTCAGTTGTTGAACAACTAAAAGAAGATTACGGATATATATTAAATCAGGTTTTCACTGAATTTAATAGAATTATTGAAATTAATTCAAATAAGTATAAAGAACATTTTATTGAATTTTCAGAAAAACACAATTATTTGTTAACTGATGTATATACACAAATAACTTTTTAGCTGCAAATAATGTGGGCTGATTTATTAAGTTACTTTGCAGATAGTTATGATAGTGTTCAACATAAAACATCACAATTAATTAAATAATATTAATATATTTTTAATAAATAAATTGACAAAAGTATAATTAGCAAAATTAATTAAATTCAATAATAATAAATAATTATTGTTAAAAATAGTTTATTTGTTTTTATTTAAACTAGCAAATCTACCATATTTGAATTAAATATATCATTATATTTTGACTTAGACATATTTTTATCTCTTAATTTCTTTTCTAAAATATCTTGTGTTTCACAATAATTAGAATTTTTATACTTATATTCATTATGAGCCTTTGGATCATACATTAACTTCATTATTCCGGTTCCCAAAGGAATCATTTTACCCTAAATTTTATATAATTTTAGTTATTAATAAAGTTATTACAGTTATAATACTTTCAGATATTCCCTTAATAACATCATTTCTAGTATGGAATGCTGCATCAAATAAGATATCAGTTGTACTTTCAAAACTTGCTAACATCAGCGTACTTTCTTTGAATTTAGAAATGCCAAATCTTGTTATACCATTAACTTTCCCTTTAAATGTCATAAAATCAGATAATAGTTGTAAGTGTCTTGAGTCAACAGTAATACCGTGTTCCCCCATAGTAAATTTAATTTCACTGATGATTGTATTTCTAGCTGCCTCGATTCCAAAAACTTTTTCTACCTCCATTATATCATTACTTTTACATCTTGTATGATCTACTCCTGGTGTTGCCATGATCTCCATTAGACCATTTCCTTCTATTAGTAAATTATAACATGGTGGGTTGTCCTCCAACTTGTTGATAACAGCTCTAGAAACTGATGATATTCCTGATACGATTACGGTTTCTAATTTTTTCTTTAATATTTGAATAATAAAGTAAACATTTTCTTTAGCATCATAAGGTTCAATTCTTATTTTGTTGTGTTTCTCAATAATAATATTTTTTTCTTTTAGTTTGATTTTCTTAGCGTTTAATATAGAATTTTTAACATCTTCTGCAGTTATTTCTAATTTCATGTCACTTATTGTATCCAAGTCTAATTTGAGTATTAAGTAACAGCCACCAGGGGAAACTAATTCTTTAATATAAACTAAAATATCACACAGTTTTGTTTTTTCAACTCTTCCCTTAACAATTTTAACTAAAATTGAGTCTTTGTTATTTATAACGTGTGCTGTTATAATTGGAGTGGCTATATCCTTTGTTCCGTTAATAATTTCTTTTATTCTTGGTACTCCAAGAGTAATGTTCATGGAAGCAACTCCGGCAAAATGGAAAGTTTTCAAAGTCATCTGAGTACCAGGTTCTCCAATTGATTGAGCTGCTACTGCCCCTACAGCTTCTCCTGGTACTACCATTGCCTTTTGATACTTCTTCCATACAGTTTTAAAAAATTCAGTTATTTGTTTATATGTAAATGAACAAATACCATTAACAAATTGATTAATATCACTATGGTTAACTCCTTTTGATTTTGAAATTAAACTTAATTCTAACTTTTCTACGTATTTTATTTTATCATCAAAGAAATCGTATAATTCTTTTTTAAACTTTTCGTTTACAAATGATATAATTGGGCAAAAATTTATTTCTTTTTCAACAATCTCCATTATATCTTGAGACGATAAGAAAGTATTTAAAGGATCATTTCTATCTCTATCAGGGTATAAAGTCTTAACATTATTATAAACTCTTTTTAAATTGACTACTTTATTTCCATCATCCATATTCATTGGGTCAATTCTATCATCACCATACTTAAATTGTAAAATATCATAAAAACTATTAGTAACAGAATAATCATATTGTGTTGTTAAATCTTCTAGTGCTTTAACCAATCTTCTTTGCATATATCCAGTTTCTGCAGTTTTGACAGCAGTATCAATTAACCCTTCACGTCCTCCCATTGTGTGGAAAAAGAACTCGGATGCTGTTAATCCAGTAAAGAAACTATTTTCAACAAATCCTTTAGATTTTGGATACTTTGAATTTAATTCAAAATGAGGTAATGTCCTTGAAAAAAATCCATTTGGCATACGATTTCCACTTACAATTTGTTGACCTACACAAGCAATCATTTGTGAAAGATTTATATTATTTCCTTTTGATCCTGATTGTGACATAATCAATGCTGAATTAGTTTTTTCCAATCTTTGAGTAAGTATAGATCCTGCTTTGTCTCTTACAGTATTTAACTCTTTTGAAATATTGCTTTCTAATGTTTGATCAGCATTGCAACCAGGCCTAAGTTCAATTGTTCCAGCATTATATAATCTAATTTGATTTTCACAAATTTCGTTTGCTGAGCTTATTAGTTTAGCCTTTTCTATAGTCAATTGTTCAAACGGAGTAACGTCACCAATACCGAAAGACATTCCATAAGTTCCTAACCATCTAGCAGCAAATTTAGATATTCTTACTAATACCTCTGAAGTTATATGCTATAAATTTAATTAAAATAATTTACTGTATTATTATCTTTAATCAATGCAAATATGACTCCACTCTAAAAGATATATTTATAAAATTATTTTACCTTTGAGCCACTTCCAATACTTGCTTTACATAAATTTCCAGTAAGAAGTTCTGAATTTTTAATAAGTACGTATCCATCCTTATAACACATAAACTCTCCTTTTTGACTATATGTTTTTTCTTTTAACTCTACGTTTATTAACACTTTTGAATATCGATTAGGTCTTAATAAAGAACTAAACAACTGTTTTCCGCTCCATAATTCTTAAATTTACTTTTAAATGTATTTATATACCTATAGGTTTAATAATGCAAGGAGGAGGAATATCTAACTTTTCATTAGCATTATTGAAATAAGAAAGATATTGGAAAAAGTGACTTCTGTCAATAAAAAAGTCTCTTTGAGTAATCAAATAAAATGTCGTTAAAAAATCTTGAGTAGCAGCAACTAATGGTTCAGCACTTTTAGGAGAAATTAAATTTTGCTTGACTCCCATTAAATAAAGAGCTTCAGCTTTGGCTTCTTCAGTTTGAGGAAGATGGACATTCATTTCATCACCATCAAAATCTGCATTGAATGGGGTACAAACACATTCATTAAAACTAAAGGTTCTCCATGGAAATATTTTTGATCTATTTTTATTAATATAAAATATACCTAAATCCCATAATTGACATTCTATGTAAACTTGGTTGTCTATTAAATAAAACAATATCATCGTTTATTAGATGTCTTTCAACAATATATCCAACTTTTAACTCATCTGCCATTTTTTTTCTATTAGTGTATTGTAAAAATGTTTTATTTCCCTGTAAATCTTCAACAAAATTTGCTCCAGGATGAATTTCAGGTCCATTTATAATCATTTTTCTCATCTCATCGATATTATGGTCAAATACTCTTTGAGGATAAGTTAATTGTTTTGCTATTAATTCTGGAATTCCAACCTGATCAATTGATAAATTTGGATCTGGAGTAATAACAGTTCTTGCTGAAAAATCTACTCTCTTTCCTGATAAATTTTCTCTAAATCTTCCATCTTTTCCTTTTATTCTTTGACATAAAGCTCTTATTTTTGTGTTTCCTAATAAATTTTTAGGTAACGCTTTTGTATCACTATTTATATAATAAGCGTGATATGCTTGTAAAAGAGCTAGTTTATTAAAAAGTTGATCAGAACCAGTTCCTTCATGAATTATTTTTTTGAGTTCTTTGTTCATTTCAATGATTTCACATATTTTAACAGTAAGATCATCTTCATTTGTAGTACTATAGTTTACTTGTACTGTTGGTCGAATGGTAGAAGGAGGAACAATAACATGAGTAACTAGACAATCAATAGGATGTGAATGATTTGGTGACATGTCAAAATATAGTAAGTCCTCTCCAGTAATTCTCTTAAAAATACTATAAACTTTATTAGGAGTCATATCTTCATATAATGAATCTAAAGCCGAGTTAACTTCTTTATAAAGTTCACTTGCTATCTCATATTTCTCTCTATTTTTTTCCTTAATACATTTATCAAGTTTTGGACTAATATTAAAAATAAATTACTTATTAATATCATGAAGAATAGTTGTTGGTGTCCCTTTCAAAATTTTAATAGATCCATTAAGAGCTTTGCAATAATGACACTCTTTTACTTTTTTACATTCTTTCACAATGTTTTTAAATAAGTCATTTGAATAATTCTTCTTTAACAACTTCTTTTTAAACTTTTCTTTTAATGTATTGCTTAATAAAATTCTACTACATTCTTTACATATACAACTTAAAACATTTACAATATGTTTAATGTATCCAATATGAAATATTGGCATTGCTAGCTTTACAAAACCAAAGTGACCTGGACATTCAGAACCTTTATGACAAGTTTGACATATTTTTCCCTTTTGTGAAATTCCAAGTCTTAAATCTAATGCTCCATGAGGAATTATTTCTGTTCTTGTTTCATTATATAATCTTGAGTTTACAAGTTCTATTGAAGATAGTTTTGTAATATCAGAACTTGATAACATACCAAATTGAATATTTGATCTAAAATAAAAGAAAGAGCTTACATTTGTTTTATTCCTTCGTTAAAATTGATAACCAAGTTATCCATAAATAAAAATAATATAATAAAATTTATTAAACACTAAATTATTATTGTGTTTATAAAATAATATTTATATTTAATAATTTATAAATATTTTAATCATATTACATATTGATTAGTATAAGTAATAGTAATTTATAACGTTTAAAAATTTCTTACAAAAGCTAGTTTATTTTAATAAAAATTTTTCTTTTTATCTTTATTTCTGTACAATTATATAATGAGATTCAAGAGAATGAAAACGTAACTAAAGTAAATGAAGCATCTAAATTTAATAAGTTAATTAGCTTATTTTACTCTAAATTTGGATGTCTCATTGCTAGAGATCTTAATCCAGATTGAATAATTTGAGTTCCAATTTCTACTAAAAACCAAGCTAAGACTAAGCTAACCAAACTTGATTCAATCACCGATGCCGCACTTTTTTCATAAATTATAGTAAACGCAACTGAATAATAAAATGAGAACAAATGAATTATCATACAAAATATCATGAAAATAATAAATCTACATTGCATTCTTTTTAGATATATTTGGCTATTGAATTAAAAATAAATATTACTGAATTTGATAGATTATTAGCTTATTTTTTGTTTTAATAGCTCTCGATAAATCTTCTTCAATTTTTTTAGGAACAATTAGAATTATTTTTAATAAGAGAGTTACGACAAGTTCAAGTAAAAAGCAGAATGTAGATCTAGGGATAGAATATTTTAATAAGTTCCAAATTGAAGTCTATAAATATATTAAATAATATATACATCAGGATCAAGTTCTAAATTTGCTCTCTTTTTAATATCATCATCTTGATATATTAAAGCATTAGATCCAAACATGAAACTTATTATTGTAAAGCATAATGTAATTCTTAGATATCTATTTTAACAATTATATTTTATTATACCTTGGAACAAAGAGTGAATTTAAATAAAATATATTAAGTACATTATGATCAGGTAATAATAGATCTTTTAAATATGTTGCAAAGGATCTTTTATCATATTTTAATCTTTCCATCAATGTAAGTTCTTCATAATCTTTTATGGGAAATTCTCTATCAGTAACTTTATTGATTTCTGATTCTTTTTCTGTTAAATTAAAATTGGCAGAAGTGCTAATAGTTAAACCTAACTTAAGTTTGGATTCAGAATTTGAAAATGATTCATTATTATCTTGTTTAACACATTTTTTAATATTATAAATCGAGTTGCATTTTGATTTTTTTGATTCTGTACTTGATATTCGTTTTGGCTGATTAGAGATATTAGAGATATTAATACTTGAAATTTTTGGAGAACTTCTTCTACTCTCATTATTATGAATTTCTTCTATATTTTCATTTAATATAATAACATGTGGTCTTTCAATAGATCTAATATTTGAATCATTATTTTCATCATTGTTAATATTTTTTTTGTTTTTCTCTTTAACTATATTCACAACTAGAGTAGAAGAAGCAAATTTAGATCTAGTTGGAAGAATTTTATTTTTACTTTTTGGAAGTTTAAACTTAATTTCATCTTCTTTATCACTACAAAAATGATTTTCTGACATATAATCTTTATAACTGGAATCATCATGAATGTTAATAGTATTGTTACTGTTTTTTGGACTTTCATTAATATATTCATTGCTTTTAATGCTATCTAATTCAAGTTCATTTTTGTCAATTGACTCAGCTGTTTTTGAATAATTATCTTCTTCAAAAATATCTTTTTTACTACGAGGACTATCATTGATGAATAAGTTTTCAATTATTTTTCGTTTAGTTGTATAATTTTTCTTTCTATTTTCTTCTTTAAACAATTCATTTACTAATTTATTATTTTTACTGAAATTCTTGAAGTCTTTTGGATTTTTAATTAAGTTATTATAAAAAGCAATGTTATTTGGACTTTTATATGTATGGGATTTACTTTTTTCATTTCTAATAGCCTTAATTGGCTGAGTTAACTTTTTTGTAACAATTGTAGGTACGGCTGAAAATTCGTTATCATCAGCGTATGAACTCATTATACTATCATAATAATTTTGTTCATCATCTTTATTGAAAGGAATTTTTGATTTAGGTTGAACAGTTTTTTTTCTTTTCTGATTAAATTTTCTTTCAGGATTTTTACAATTATTTATTATATCTATATTATCTGTTTCGCTTACAAAATTATTTTCAGCATCTTCGGTTTTTGTTTCATCATCTAAATTAAAATCGGGATTTGTTTTATTCTCCCCAGCTCCGACTTGCTTAGGAGAACTTAGATTACTTAAATAATCCTCATTTTCGATAGATTGCTCAGTTTGTTCATTTTGCCTATTAGGTACTATATTACTGGCTAACTCAGTATCTTGAACATTATCTATATATTTATTGTCAGTTTTTGGAATGGATTCAGTATTAAAATTCACAATTTCTATTGCATTATTTGTATTGTTAATATTTTCATTATTATCTTCTTTATCATTCTTTATATCTTTATGTGTTGATCCTTCTACTACTTCTTTTGGCTTCTCTACTAAAATACCATTTATAAAGTATTCTTCTGCAATCATTGTTTTTTCATAAAAGCTAATTTCATATTTAAAAACTTGATCTATCTTTTCTTTCTTAAAAGGAATATCTTTGTCAACATAATAATAAATAATTATTAGGATAATTGCGAATCCTTCAAAAATTATATTTTGCTTAAATCCATTGCAATGAAAAAAGTCAGGCTAATTTTTAAATATATACAACTTACATATTTTAAAATAGTTTGCCAACATTTTATGATTTCTATATTCACCTGTTTAAAAATATCTAGTAAAAGTTTTCCATATGTAGTACCAATTTCATCTTTTTGATTTGTATCACAAAGACAAGAAATATATCCTATTGTTAAATTTATTGAATTATAACGACATCCTGTACTACACTTTAAATTTGCAGTATTAAACTCACCTGATCTATCTTCCATAACTACAGCTGTGTCATTTAATTTCATGGGAATACAAATATCGTTAAAATATGTAGAGTTTGGATTAAATAGTTCATAACCATTTTTTGTTAGATTGTTTCTCATTTCATCATTAAAACCTTCAATAGGAATTAGAACTTCAGTTGGGATATTTGCGCATAAATTTTTGTCTATTTGAGTTCCATTATTTGAATATAAATCAAATGACATTGATGGAGTATTTGTAGTATTTATTGTATTATTACTTTTAATTAATGAATCCCAATCTATTTTAGAATATGATATAGTTTCATTTTTTGCTAAATATCCATTTGTTTTTAAAAATGTCTCACAGGCATTAAAGTTAACTATAGTTTGATTATTTGAAATGGCCGTCTTTATATCATTATATTGATTTATTTCATTTGAATTTGATATCAATATTGACAACAATTTTGTTTCATAAAGTTTACTTTCCGTATTATTAACATTATTTTTCATTAATGCATCAATAAGTGTTTCAGTAAATTGTTTTACTTTTAAAATATTTTGAGTTTCATTTGCTTTGCTTTGATTATTGTTTCTAAATTTAAATTTAAATTAATTACAGAGTAAATTGTAATGACAAATCTAATATATTTAGTAAATTTGGATTAGGTTTTATATTTCCGTTTTGTATCAATGCAATTTGATCTTCAGCCAATTTACTCATTTGTATTGAAAGTTCTTCAGGAATTATATTCGGAAACATATCTAAAAGATTTTGGTATGAATCAATGGAATTTATATCCTTATTACTTAACTCTGAATAACTATTTATTGATGATATCATTTTGCTTAAATTATCTAATAGTTTAAGAACATTATCAGTAGTTATCTTTGTTTCACATTCACTGCCTATGTATTCAGCTAAACATTTGCAAGTTGGAGTTTCAAAATCAGTAACACAAATACTATTTTTGCAAACTAAGTCATTACATGATATATCTAAAATAATATTTAATAATAACTTATACTTTCAATTTTTATCTCACATTGATTTTCTAATAAAATTTTATTTATTGGACAATTTTTAGAACATTTATTTTCATTTCTTACCATATTGATATCTAAGCAACCATTCAAAGAACACATCATATAATCATCATTTTGTAATGTATTTATTGGACAATTTTCTCTGCATTGAGTTTCACCATATACTAAAAATTTGTTTTGTACTTTACATGAGATACATGCATTAGCAATTATATCTGTATATGAATATATAGGACATTTGTCTAAACACTTTCCATTTGAATAAATTCTATTTATTTGATCGCATGAGTAACAAGTATGAAACTCATCTAACATAAAATATTTAGGACATACTTCTACACATTCATTTTCTAGTAAAGACATTCGTTTTTCATTACAGTCGATGCAAATATTTTTTATATTATAAGCATTACCTTTTGGACATTTATCGACAATATAATTATTAGTACTTAAATATTTTCCCAAATTTACCCAGTTATAACAGTCTTGTGCAAATTGATAAGTAGCTGTACCAAAAGGACATGAATCTAAACAACTATTTTCAAATAAAAACTTTCCATCTGGGCATTTA
>Ga0100378_1005651_pt1 | contig 11430 bp, 11 predicted proteins | sample CryGeymeta201502_FD_81535 | JGI IMG/M metagenome (GOLD analysis project Ga0100378, IMG submission 81535) | Groundwater microbial communities from Crystal Geyser aquifers in Utah, USA - Crystal Geyser metaG 2015-02 | ecosystem: Environmental > Aquatic > Deep subsurface > Groundwater | place: USA...
AAAGTTTAAGATAAAATAATATCTCGTTGGTGGTGGGTGCTGACAAGTTATGCTAGGAAATTGTTGAGTTTGGTGAAGGTGTATGGAGGACAATAGGCGATTTCAATCATATCATTTTCGTACTCTGTACTTACTTTAAACGACAAGGTGTAATATTTTTATTCTTCCTCTTCTTCATCTTCCTTCTCCAGCAATAATTAGGTTATTTTTGGTCTTTTGCGGCTGTATTCAACCGATGAACCTGCTTGCTGCCACCCAAGAGCATTTTATTCGGCTGCCCGATGAGAGAAAAGATAGGGTTTCATTCCTCTGCTATAAAGACTTTTGGCTTTTTGAAAATTACACAAGTTTATTTGATATGTTCTTCCTGGAGTCAAATTGAAAATTTTAAAGTAGTACCATTGTAAGTGTCCTCTCGTGTTAGCATCTACTCGCATAAAACAGTCAAACTAGCTACTTCCGACCTTGCTACAGGGACGCATACCTTAAAGACTGTGTCCAGATTGCCAGACTCAAACATTGATTCGAACCTGATTTAGTTTCTGGGATATGAGGGGCTCATACCTTGAAATTTACGATTGCTCAGAACGACTCTTTGATTTCCTAAATGAGAATAAGGAAATTCCACCCCGTATGTTTTCCAAGCCGAATAAGTATTATCGAAATGGGGTCCCAGATAGACCAAAGATGCTTGGCTTGGCTTTTTCGTGCTATAACTAGAAAGAAGCTAGGCGACTAAATTTTGAGGAAAGGTGAGGGGTATCGGTTTAGGCAGAGGGTTTTTAGGAGCCCATCTAGGTTAGAATGAAGTACCCTGTGATCATGTCTGGATGCAATGAATACGATTTTTCCTTGATTTATTGTGGAGGTGGAATGTATCTGATCATTTTCTCAGTCACATTGATCATATGCTCCTCTCTCTCTTCATTCTAGGGTGGCAGTAAATCGACGTTGTCTTCATCTCCGCTTTCAAAGCCGTCGTCCATGGGTTAGTTAGGACTGCCATCCATGCTCTTATTATTATAATATTGCAGAGTAGGCGAAGCTAACGAAATATTAATCAGGCTACCGATTTAGTGAAGGAACTGTAGAGTCTATCAGAGGGTAAGGCATGGGCTTTCAGCATTACATTTTCAGCAGTCACGTCTCTGAGCTTTATTTATAAACTGCCCATATTCTGAAGGATGGCTTTGGAGTCATTTTCAAGTAAATTGAGCTGGGTCATCAGGTAGTCAATGCATTTATTTTTTGCAAGTAACTGTTTTTCCATGACTTAAATAGCTGTCTGGTTTCTTTCCAAGCCTATCACTAGCTCTTGGAGAGATCTCAACTCATCACTATATTTGATTTTGGCATCTTCGAGCTCGTTATCCTTTTTTTTGCATTCTAGGCACACCACCGAAGGAACAAAGGTGATACTTTAGTATTTGTTGGCATATTCTTGTCTTCTGCTTTCCTTGACAAACGATACAGGATTCAATTCAAACTAACAATTGCTGTTTGTTTCCACAAAAATGCTCTCGGTTTATTTCCTTTTGCCTTTGAGGCTTGTTAGTTATTGGGTCAGTTCATCAATCTTACTAACCAAAGCTTTTAATTCCTCTCTGAGGATATCATTATCTTTTATGAGATTCCCGTTTTCTGTTTTAAGTTGATCATAATCCTTTTTCACTGTAGCTCCTGCTGAAATTGCTATTTTTATTTTGTTTAGCTCACTTCTCAGTCCCTCCATATCTCTCATTTGATCCTGAAGTTGCTCTTAAAGAGCAATATTTTTAATTTTCAGCACTTAAGATTCCTTCTGGTGATAGCTGGCCAGGTCTAGACAAATTTTTATCGATTTATTCTTCTTAGTATTGATAGGATCATTCTCCTTCTCTGCCTGCCGAGGTGCAGGAAAGCAGTTTTTTAGCTTAGATTTGCTGGCAGTATTATGTGGAGAAACACTCCGATTCATTTTTTTCCTTTAATTTCGAGGAGTCACCCTATCTCTTTTCATTAGTATCCGTTTAGATGATTATAATATGGAGCAACAGAAACAATCAAACTCAAAAAGCTTACTCGATGTCAGCTGTAGTCTCCTTCAGCTTCCCTAAAAGATGCTTACTAACTTTAGTAGGCTCTATTTTGGGAGCTGCTTTCAATCCTGGAGAACGCCTAATCGGTCTCTTTGGTGAAGGATTGGTGCCAGCATTAGCTAAGGGTTCTGCTTTTTTCAGATACTTAGCAGAGTTGGCATTCAGAACTGGGTTCACTTCTTGAGTGTTTTTGGGACTGTAGGCCTTTTTCTTTTCACCTGAAGTTGGTTGAATATATTTTTTGCCTGAATTATACATTTGTCCTGCGCTGTCCTTCTTTTAAAGTAGAGGAACATAGTGAAGAGGCTCTTGCTTCAAAATATGTAGAATGCCGTTCGGATTTGCTCTTGGGCTGCGTCTTTTAATAGCAGGGGATGAATTTTGATTACAATCCGTTTTTTTGAGTTAACCGAATAGCTTCAACTGATTCTTACTATTGCTGTTGGCAACATGGTTTGATGGACTTTGTTTTTTCTCGTATTTTTTATCAGTTTCGAGGATTTTCTTTATTGACCCGGGCGAACTATTCTTTTTGGTCATTCTTAAAGAATCCTACTTTATCTCCTGTGCCAACTTCTATTCCACTTGTGCGATTTATTCCTGATGGCTCTTGAAGTCTTCCCTTAAATTAACAATTTCACTAACAAGCGTGACTTGCCTCTTACCCTTCTCAGCAAGAGTATTCTTCAGCTCCTTTATTTTTTTTGAGTACTCCATTTCCATCTGAACATATTGGCTCTCTAAATTAGCTAATTTTTCTTCCATAGCACAATACTATTCTGATGTGGTTGTACTGGCCAAGGTGCTTGCATGTTTTCTATTTAGCTTATGGCCTTGTTCTACTTCAAATTGCACTTCAATACTCATTATTTCGATATTATTCTGAGCAAACAATCCTCAGACAGGGAAACTAAATGCTGCCCAAAATATGCAAGAGCAAATTATCACTGTTGTCGACTGCAAAACAATAAAGCTGTGATATAAGATTATAAGAAGCAGCTCAGAAACAAGATAGATCATCTTTTGGTTCCTTTCTTTTTTACATTCAGCGGAGTCTAATGAGGCTCTCTTTGGGAAAGTAGCTTATGATTTTCAGTGGCCCATGTCAGGTTATTCTCAAACATGCTCATATTTTATTAGACAAAGTCTATGTACTCCCGAGAATCTAAAATTTTTCTTAGCAACTCATCAAGTTTTAACTTTCTATCTGGGTAGTTAGTTTAAGCATCTCTAACAAAATCCTCTATATTCTCTTCAGTCAGAAATATAACAGGAGCTTGTTGTTATGCTAATAGACCTTTGTCTCTCATTACATTAAGTAGGCTCTGAACAACAATCGAAAATGGAGGCTTAGTGAGCTCTTTGATATTATTTAGATCTTCTTGTTTGGTGATTCGGTAGACTTATAAAAAATCCAACTCCTAATCTTGCTGAAAGTAGGTCGATAAGACCTCAATATATTATGTGTATACCATCTGCAGATACAGAGCTTGCTGAAATTGTTTCGATTGGAGTGCTTTGTACATTCCTTGAGGAGATTCCTCATTAGGAAGTAGTAAGTTGACAGCCTTCTGAATAAACTCTTTGGGAAAGTCACTGCAAAGTAATCGAGAAAGTTGGTAGTAGTCAAGACCGTTTCTGTGGCTTTGATCGACATCAAATATTTTGAAAAAATTATGCAAGAAGCAAATTTTGCAAAGAGGGGATTTGCTAAAGGACCCATAGGATTTCAGGAGTACGTTCTCTCCTCTGTTACATTGTTGCAGGAACTAATTGATGAGCTGGTGGCCTGTGAGTCCATTCTGCATGTTAGGATGTTTACTTTTCGGAGGAGTATCTTTGTGGCTTCAGTGAGGAGCTCATAGAGATGAAAAGCTTATGCATAATCGTGAGTCGACATCATATTTCTGGATAGGCTTTGTTTTCCAACATAAATCACACAGACGTCTTGCTTCATATTTAAAATGTGTGAAATGTGTTCAATCAATATAAAACTGGCTTGGAAAAGGAAATGATCATATTAAGTATGCTTTAATAGAATATTTGTTTGTCTATCAGCTTAGAACCACGTAAATCTTCACGTGATCATCAGCCTATTCGTAGCTGAGCTTATTGTCCTCACACCACTCTAGTACTGCCGGCTTAAGGACACTCCTCCTGCCTTTGGAGTGAAGACCCTTGCCGGTCATTGCTGTCAAACAAGCCACCCTCCTTCCACCACTCACTTTGCTTCTTATTCTGTCGTTGCTCATGCTTCCCTAGTCCATTATCATCCTCTGAATAGAGTCCAGCAGCTAGTCGATCTAATCTTCTCGCCAACCATGAAGATCAACATAGAGGGGGTTGTTTTTCAGCATCCACTGCACTGTTTTGATTCTGGCAGCTCTCGATAATTTTCTGATGAGGGGGTCGTTTTGGCTGAGTAGATTTACTAGTACCAGCAGATACGATCGAGTTATTTTCTTTGGCTGGTATTCTTTATCTTCATTTTGGTAATCTGGAAAGCTTGTCTTAATTTGTACAAATGGTCGATTTCTTCTCGAAGCTATTCCAAGCTCAAATGTTCGAGTTCCTTGTCGACCCCCTCTTCTTACCTTCTGATGTTTGGCATTTATTTTTTGTCGTTGCTGGTTGGCAGAGAGTGATGAATGACTCTGACTTGCCTTACCAACTTATGCTTATGCTTGGGGTCATATTGCTTCTGAATGAGGGCGGATGTACGTTGAGGAAATCAACTGTGAGATTGTAGTCGCATCCCAATGCTTTGTAGATGAATTTGAGGTCGATGATAGGGACGTCTTCATAATCCTGATTCAAGCTAATGAGATCCTTTTGAGAAGCAAGTTGGTTATTCACATTGAACAGTGATGTTTAGCTGTGTTTTTCCCTGGCAAAAGTGGGTAGCATGCTTCTGTTGGGAGTAAACAAATGTTCTTCTTCTCTTTTCTTCTTGTTCTCGCTCTTTATCTGCTCCACTATGTTTTTCTTCTTGCTGGAACCTCCACCTAAATATAGTAGAATAGGTACCTAAGGTAGGGAAATCCTCCCGCATTTGCTTTTACTGCTGTACTTGCTTGATTATAATCTCCTGAATGAATTATTGTGTTTGTGCGTATAGAGGAGAGGTCGAATCTATTTCGAAATCATCAAAGTTGCTAAGTTCTTACCTGAAGCCAATGAGGAGAGTCTGTTTGACTGTGTTACACTCATCTACAAAGGAGTTGATTTACATTATCCCAACACCCTTCTCTTTTTGATCCTACTTGATCATCTCAGCAATTTCCTCAAATAACTCTTAAAACTCTCTTCCGTTGATTTCTTCCTTTAGCAGACTGTCAAATACTTCATTCATGATTGAATTCGCACTTTCGGAAGGTGCTGAGGAAGTGCTTCTTTCTTCGATCTATACTTTTTTGTTATGCTTGTTTGTACTTCCCATATCCTTCATCCAATCTGACTATTTTTCGTTGTCGGGGACTGTCATTAGCACTCTCGAATATGCTTCTTCCTTATCAAAGTTGGTCTACTGGAGAAACTTTAGAATGGTTCCCTGTCTATACTATGGCAAGCGCGCACAAAGTTAGGTGAATATTTTTTCGTCGCTTTGAGGGTCTTTCTTGTTGGCAGTGCTCATTTTCCCTCCGGGTTTTTATCGGTCTCTGCTTATGAGTTATTCCTCTACATCAACCATTTGCTGCTTGTGCTTTCTGTTTTTTTTACCTTTCTTGCCTGCCTGAGGCTCCTCGTCAATTTTATTAAACTTTTTGGAAAGGACTTGATTTTCATAGAGAGCTTGATCGCCATTCATTAAGCTTAAAGAAAATAATAACACAACAACAGAATTATCACTGACTCATAAATTCATGATTAACAAACTTGACAAATTTAATCATTGATAAACTTGAAAGTAATCAAACTTGCAGTACTTGAACCTGCTCCTTTAATGATTGAAAATCAGCATATTTCATATTCGACAGTCCGAAGTCCTAAAGGATACTCCCCTTGTTTCGTATGTCCTCCGTGGTTGCAACAATTCTGCTCTCAGCCATCGACTTCAGAGCATCACAAACATACTTATAGTACTGAAGGAGATAGTCAATAATTAGGGTCGTCCAGCTATTTTCAATGATGTACTTTTTTCCATTGGCCTAATATCTCTCAATGGTTTTTTTTATCAGCTCCAAGAGATATTACTTTAGGTTGTTCATACAAGTCATTGATAGCTGTTGATCGAAAGTTAGATCTTCAAACTTTTTGTTGACAAGCCTGATGATTTGGATGGACTTCCTTTTTAGCTAGATATTCATCATATCTTTCAGAGATGATTCCATAGTCAGGGCTTCTTCTTTTATTTTGCTGAATTCTTTGGACGAAATGTATTCCTTCCACTTTTTGTGGCCTAGGTAGTTTATCTTTTCATGCTTTACTCTTCTCATGATGTAGAACCCGTGCTTGCCCAGAAGAGTCATAAATAGCTACTTTTCCTGGCCCTCCTCGAACAGAAAATAAGGGCTGTGTTTGAGAAGATGGTGAATGATTGTAACGTAATAAAGTTATCTTTGAATGACGGCTGAGTTGGAATCAAATATTTCTTCCATAGAGAAGTTCTGGTTCTTATCACTGTTTGCCACAGAACGGTTAATGGAGGTATTATTACTTATCTATGAATGGTTGGTACTAGGATATTCTCGGGAATACATGGTTTTGTTCATCGTCCTCGGCATTTTTGATAGCTACTGATACGAGAGGACTGATTATGCTTCCTTCCAAAAGTCAAACTCCTCAAACTCCTCCATCTTCATTCTCTTCCTTTCATTCACTTACAGACATTTCACGATGAAGTTTATCAAGTTATTGTTCTTGATACCAATGAACAAATCGCAGTCAATCTTCTTCTCCTTCATCATCTGAAGGAGAATTTTCTCGTTTTTGTGAACCCAAGGTGTAGAACCAAAGAGCATCTCGTAGCAAACGATTCCTAAAGAGAAAAAATCTGTCTTTGCTGAATAGTAAGTTCTCTAAAGGGATTAAGGCGCCATATAGGCAGGTGTTCCTACATTCAGCTATCCTACAAATTGTTTTTTGCCCATCAGGGAAAATCCAAAGTCGCAGATTTTCCAGGTGGGTCCAAATTTAAGGATGTTGGGTGGTTTGAGATCTCTGTGAAGGACCTTCATTTGGAGGAGGTATTTATACCCAGCCATGATTTGCTCCATGATGCTGATAGTAACGCTTTCGCTTAATTTTTAATGTTTTTTGATGAAACTGTCTAACGTTCCATGGGGACAATGTTCCAAAATGAAGTAATAATGGTTAGGCTTTTCAATGATGTCGTAGCATTTTACGATATTTGGGTGCTCCAGCTGCTTATGTATTTTGATCTCCTCCTTCAGCAGTTACAGGTTCTCTTTATTCTTGCTGATTCTTCTTTTGTCGACCACTTTTATGGCGAACTGCTTTCGGGCGTTATCGGCTAGTCGACCAAGGTAGACCTTGCTCGTGAAGCCTTGACCCAAAAGATTTTCCTCTTCATACTCGTACTGTTCGATCCTCACAAGCCCTTTGTTATGGTTGACATTGGTGCTTTGTTGCTTGTGGAGGTTATGGGGTAGGTGAGATGGGGCTTTAAGGGACACTTGTGAAAGTGCACTGTGTCGTTTCTTGTTGAGATACTCCCTTGGAAAATCCATCTTACTGGTATACTCTGATTAAAATATATTATGTTTACAATAAACATTCTTATAGGTAATATCAGCTGCTCTAACTTATCCAAGCCTTCAGGTCAGCCTCAATTTAGTTTTTTAACGGTCTCGGTAGTTTTTTACCATCTTGTCTGTTTTCCAAAACTGGATTTTCTTTGATGCTTAGGCAGTCTTTGTACTCCTCGAGTAGTAAGTGGCATAGTCCTCAATTTTCATTTATCTTTACTCTCCATGTGTATCAGGCCTTAGCAACTCTCTTCTTTTGGTCTTTGAGCTACTTTTGAATTATTTTAGAGAATAAACCCTACTAGAAGCCCTTGACTTAGTGTTCTATTTCTGGCCCTTTTGATTCCCGATCAGCTATAGGGTCAATTTTCGGAGACAAAAGGCAGTCTGGCCTTTTTATAGCTTTCTGCTGAAGCTTTTTCTTCTGTTGAGTTGAGATAAGGATTTATTGATTTTGACGACTTCGAGTTTGTATTATGAGGGTTTGCTTAATTCAAACAAATTTTTGTAAGGTTTACTTTATTTTCCTTTATCGATATATTTGGCTATTAGCATTTTGTCAGTTTGAGTAGGTTCGTAGGCTTCAATCGTCTTTTGGCTTATTTTAAAGATTTTATGACAGTTAAATAGTATCTTGTGTAGAAATCGAATTATCAGAGCATTTTAGTGATGTAATGTTTCCTAGGTGAGGGTAGCATACCGTTTGGATATTAGGCTTAAAAGTGATTGCATTTGCTGAATTTTGGGACCATATTTCAGGCCTTTTTGATTAAATCGAGATATTATTAAGTCAAACCCTATTCTAACTACTTGTATACTTTCTTCAATTGTTTTTTACAAATGTTTCAGATAAAACTTTTGTAGAATGCGAATAAGGTAGCCAACAAAGAGGTAGAATGTTTGAAATTTTTCATTTTACTATCTTTAGGTAACACAAAGATGCACATGGTTCAGGATAAATTTGAGGAATTAGTTGATTAGTTGAATTTTTAGATAATTTTCTTCTCTTTCATTGAGAACGGAGAGCATTTTGCTGAGAATGCTACTATATGTTCGGGTGAGACCTTTCGAGGTCAAATACCTTTTTGTTTTGGTGGGAACCTAGTTGTAGTGCATTAGTTTATTTACAGTTTGTTCGAGCATGATATTCATAGTCTTTATGAAGACCAGCAAGTATGTATTTCTCTAAGATTTATGCAAAAATGCTGCTTATGCGCAAGGATCTCCATTCACCTGTTGTAGTGTGATAGAAAGAAGGTTTTTCCATTTGTTGGTAACGCTCCTAACACATCCCATAATTTTAGTGCAGAACAAGGCATCAAAGACATAATTATTGAGCAAGTAGTTGATTAAACTGTAAAGTTTGATTCCGTAGTTTCTATATTAAGCTAAGGATGAGTTCATCTTCAATAAGTCTCTCTTGGCTCCCATGATTTGTTTGCATAATTCAGAGTATTCTGATCCGGGGCTTTATAACACATCATCGATGTTATTAAGAGAGAGGATCGATGCCATAGATGAAATTTCTGGAAAATTGTGGTTCATTGGTGCCTTCGAAATGGAAGTTTCAGTGATAGAATTCATTTGCAATTAAGCAATTTAAACATGCATGCTCATTATTATCAGCTAATAAATTATCAAGTTCATGGACAAATCGCGATAAAAATATCTTCCAGAAGGAACATAAGACATGGCTCTTCAAAAGATAAAGGCTCGAGTTATAAGGCAAAGTATGATTATGAGCTCGATGAACCAAAAAGAATAAAAATTAGCAGCTAAAGTGGTCAAGTACCAAACATTCCTGTCTTATCACATGCTCGACAAAATTAACACTAAGGAGCTCAAATCTTTTTCGAAGGAGATATAATAGTACTGTCACAAGCATAAGTCAACATCCCAGCATCGAGCATCCCAACCTCTTGGAATCTAAAAATTTCTCTATGAAGTCAGGAAGAAGACAAAGGACAATATCAACAAAAAATCAAGGTCTAGCTTAGTTAAACAAGATGCGGAAGTAATAGCTTTTAGGCCGAAGTACAGTTTTAGCAATCACTAAACGAGCAGTTAATATAGAGAAGCAGCTGCTCATAAACTGAGAACTATGCTTTAGAACAAGAGACAGTAAAGGTTGAAGGACAAGCGAATGAAGCTGAAAGGATCCTCTATTAAAAGTGGAATGTTAAGGTTGATGGAGAAGGCTGATGTATTTGAAGTGAAGGCTCATTCAAAAGACCCTTTTGTTCTTCCATTGGCTGAAAATAGCATAGATAGCGAGCAGCCAAGCAATAATTTAAAAAGGGAAAAGGAAAGATTAACATCAGTACTAGAGAATCATGGGGGTGTTGATTTTAAACCTCTAGGAAACGTCAGAAATATTTTCAAAGGCAAAAAAATAGTTTGCTCCTCTCAAAAAAAAACTACAATGCCAGCAGATTTTAACAAACTATCAAATAGTAACTTAAATGAGGTTCTAAATTTGTTATCAAACAAAGACGATGAAATAATTCACTAACTTGCTCATAAGGCTAAAAAATTATAGAAAAAAATGCAAACCAGCTAAACTTGACTGTTTAATGATATGTATAATTTGAAGTAGCTGCAATAGATTATTCCACCTAATTCAAATTCGGATTATTTTGAATGTGTTGTAAGTATATGTATATTATTACATTAGATATTATTAAAATAATCTATCAAAGATCATCTTATCTGTCGATCGAGCGTTAGCCCATAGGTTTTGAGTAACCAACTCTAGGGGGAGAATAGTTTGTAGAAGTCATGTTATTCCAATTAAGTTTGGGCCCTAATTTTCCTCTCAATCTCTCCACTTTCTTTGAGCAGCTTAAGCAGTTGAAGCCTTTCCTCACAATCATTGCATCTTCAGTATCTGGCTCAGTCAAGAATAAGTAGAGCTATGTAAAGAAATGGGTACCTGGGTGATTTTGTTTTAGAGGAAGGCAAAGCCTTTCTTTGTTCCTTCAGCATCTGCTTTCTTGTCTAGTCCCATCTTGATTTCTTGAATTTTGAGCTCAAGAGATTCTAGGCTTTCTCTGTTTTGCATATTATCCAACAGATTTTTCAACCAAACTTCGAGGTCAGCTTTCAATTCTGCTAATTCCTTTCTTCCAAAGCCTGGTTTTTCTTTTTCATGGTAGCCAGTCATATTTGGATCTCTTCTTCTCGGCCTTGCAATAGTCGGAAGCTTTTCAGGGTTTTTCTCATCACTGAGGGAATTCTTGCTACCAGCTATCAGTTTTTCAAGATAGCTGACCTTAAGAATCAAATCATTGACCTTGTCATTGAGCTTATCGTTCAGTCTGTCGTGATTGTCTTTCTGAATAGTCGATTTTCTATGAGATCTTTCATTTTATTCATCTAAGCTAGTCTTGGAGTCTATCTTTTCAGTTTTGAAAGATTTCAGTTGCTGTTTCAGGTTGTTAAGCTCATCCAGTAACGACTTGTAGTCTTTCTGCTCTCTGTCGTCAACTTCGCTTAATTTCTTTCTCAATTCAGCCAAACTAGCATTGATGCTTTCAAAATCCTTCTCAGTGCCAGCATTGTTCACATTCTTGTGAGTTTCACTATTTTGATTGTTGATTGAGCCAATGTCACGATCATGCTGATGAGATAAAGATTATTTGATG
>Ga0100378_1005653_pt1 | contig 11429 bp, 13 predicted proteins | sample CryGeymeta201502_FD_81535 | JGI IMG/M metagenome (GOLD analysis project Ga0100378, IMG submission 81535) | Groundwater microbial communities from Crystal Geyser aquifers in Utah, USA - Crystal Geyser metaG 2015-02 | ecosystem: Environmental > Aquatic > Deep subsurface > Groundwater | place: USA...
ATTACTACTCGTAATGATAATTATTATCTTTGCTTGGTCGTCCGTTTTAAAAAATACTTTAGGGGAATATTACGGATCATATGTAAGCTTATCGAAAGGATTTATAAACACATTGATATATTGTTTAGGCTTTAAATTATCTAAGGAAGATGAGTTTGGAATTCCTAAAAATATGATTAATACTAACTTCTACTTATTTATTGGCCAGTTAGTTATTATGCATATAACTATAAATTATGCTTTGTCTATAGCTTGCTATTTCTATTCTAAGATATCAGCTGAAAATGAAAAAGTATTCAGAGAGCAATCAAGACTAGATAAGGAAAAGAGAAGAAGACGTAAAATGGAGAAAAAACAACAAGAATTTAAAAGTTTAGTAGAAAAGAAGAAACTAGAAAATTTGGATAAGGACATATGGGAGTAAATGATTAAGTAGTCGGTTGTAGAATATAGATATTAGAAAGTAAATATTAACTAAGATAATATAATTATATAATAAATAGAGTAATATGATAAATTTTTAGAATGTTTATAAAGTTAATATTTGTTTATTACAATATATTAAATATTAAATAACATACAATATTGTTAATAGTTTGATTCATAACTGTTAAAACATTTAAAACAAACTACCTTAAAAAATATTACTAATATTATTACAAATATTAATTAAAAACTCAAATTATTATTAAATATATATTAAATACAATTAATGGGAGATAATGAAAATAAATCCCGAGAAACACACATATATCACACCGATGATCCACATTTATTTAAACACACAACACACAATCAATTTATTGATACATTAGAAACTAACTTAGAACATGATATTGACGATTTTGAAATTGAAGGATCAAGAGGTGATGCTCCTTTTAAAGTTCATGTTATAGCAGGTTCAGTAGCGGGCTTAATGGAACATGTTTTGATTTTTCCAATTGATACAATAAAAGTAAACAAGTTAATATAAATATAAAAGACCCATATGCAAGTTAGTGATAAATTTAATAACTTTTTTAAAACAATAATTAAAATATACAATCATGGGGGCTTTTCACGATTTTGGAATGGTAGTTTAGTAATAAGTATTGGTTGTGTACCAGCCCATGCTGCATATTTTTCAGTTTATGAATATAGTAAATATAATTTAGGAGTTGATAATCATGTAAGTATATTAAGTAATATGAATAATATATGAAGATTTTGATATAAGCTTATAAGCTTTTCTTGTTAAATTAAATATTAGTTAACAATCAATTAATAATATAACAATATAACAATATAATCTCATAATATTATATTTATTTATAGGGATTTCAATTTACTGCATCAGCATTAACAGGATTATTAGCAGCTGCTGTTCATGATTTTATATTGACACCATTTGATAGTAAATATTTATTTAAAACTTAATATTAATAATTACTTCATAGTGTTAAAACAAAGAATGCAACTTGGATCAAAAAAATGCATTGAGTGTTTTAAAAATGTAGTTAAAACTGAAGGAATCGGATCTTTATATAGAAGCTTGGCAGTTACTTTCGTAAGATTAATTTTACACTAATTATATAATAATTAACTTAGCTTGCAAATGCCCCTTTTGCTTCAATATTCTTAATGTCAAATGAAAATATTAAAAAAATAGTAAAGCCAAAAAAGAGAAAACATGTAATAGGATCTTATTTCTTTTGTGCTGGATTTGCAGGTAAATAATAGAAATATATTATTAATCATATCATATTAATAATAAAATTATTGATTTAATCACCCTATTTTACTTAATATAAATAACTTCTCAATATAATATTTATTTAGGTTCTCTCGCGGCAACAATTACATGTCCATTAGATAATATAAAAACTAAACTTCAAACTCAGTCCGAGATATCAAATTGTGAAAGTGGAGAGAAAAGTTATAAATTAAACTCAAAACCAGATATTAAAATTAAAGAACCACCTAATCTTAAAGTAGCACAATTTACTAAATTAGTTTTTCAGTCTTGTCAAATAAATCCAGCTCCTAATATAAAATATTCGAATATTATATCAACTATAAGACAAATTCATCAAGAACATGGATTTTTAAAAGGATTTTATAAAGGACTTAGTGCAAGAATGTTGTGTGTTGCTCCCTCTGTAGCTATTTCTTGGGGTAGTTATGAATTTATGAAAACTGCTTTAAATAAAGTAATTAAGTGAATAAATAAATAATTGTATTTATATTATATATTATATATTATATTTATAACTAATTAATTATTTATTTTAAAACAAAATATGGTTTAATAATTTATTTCTATAATTTATATAATAATATTATACATATCTACATATTTAATTGATTATTTTAATGTTATTTGAACTTACATCAATATATTTTTCTCCCATAAACATAATTTCACTTACTTCTTTAGTTATTAGTAAACTACCTAATTTTATATCATCATTTCCATTTAATGTAACTAATTCAATTTTGTTAAAGAGAATATCGACCCCTTTATATATAGTAATGAAGTCAACATATTTTATATTTTGTACTTCAAAAATAACTGTATTTGATCCTAGAGAATACTTACAAAAAAAAACTTTTAAGTTTTTTAAAAAATGAGCTCTTTCGTTTTCCTTTTTATTATCAAAACAATCGTTAAAGATAGACAAATTTTGACTTTCATTCAAAGCTATATATCCCTTTAACCACTTATGAAAATTTAAATTATTAAGTAAAGTTTTGAGCTCATTTAGTTCAAATTGTGTATTTATCTTATCGATTATCAAATTATTTCCGCTATTATTTATTTGTGTTTTCAAATTATTTGAATAAGGTATAGGAGAATAATTATTATTATCTAGAAGGTATTTTGAGTTGTTATCAATTATTAACTCAGTGAAAAAATTATCTTCATTATTATTATAATAGTTATTGTTGTAATTAGTGTTATTTAAAACTTCTAAATGTTTTTCTCCAACTTCATACATTGAATTATTATTCTTAGCAACTTCTTTCCCGACTCTAGGTTTAACTTTATAATCAGGTGTTTGAAAATAAACCTCATCGACATCATCTATCCTTCTATTCATAAAGTATTTATTTATTTTTGCAGTTCAATTCAATTTATACAGAAATTATCATAAATTCAAATAAATACTATTGCAAAATTAAATTATATATTAATTATCTTAATAATAGTTAACTTATTAATTAACTTTATTTATATAAAGTTTATAAAATAAAGTTATTATATAAAATTATTATATAAAATTAATAGTTCTTGTTTTAAATAGCAATATTTTATTTGTTTTTTTTCTATTTTTTATGTGTGATTAAATAACATATCTTACATAACTTACAGAACTTACAGAATATACATATTGTATTATTAGATCTTAATTACATTGGTTTTAATCGGAGTAGTCTTTTTGCTATTCGAATTACTAATATTGTTTATATTAGTTATATTGGTTATGTTTTGTTGATACGAATTTATATTGTTATTGATATGGTCATAACCATTTTGCATTATTATGTAATCTTGTTGCGATTGGAAGTTATTATTTATGCCATTTCCATTATTGTTTCCATTATTATAGTTTTGTAAATTATAATTATATCCTAAGTAGCCATTTATAGTATTATTTCTTGCATTATTATTAAAATATTGAACATTTAATGGATTCATTGCGGAAAATATTTGTTGAGAATTATTGCTATTGGTATTGTTTGAGTTCTCGTAATTGTAATTTGTTTTGCTGCTAATTTTATAATTAGAGTTATTGTAGTTACTCCAATCTTCAACTCCTTTTCCAATTCCGTATAGTACTCCTCTTGCTGCGTCAATTTCTTCTTCAGTTAAGTATTCGAAACTTAAATTGTAAAATACTTTGCTAGTAACATAAGAGTCGGAACCAGCTTGATGCTGCATACCTATTCGTACTACATTTAATTCTTCAGCTAATTTAGAAAGTCCACATCTAAACATTTCAATATTCTTAACTAAGTATCTAACATCATATATATTAGGGAAATATATTTTCAAGCATTCAAAAAATTCAGATTCGGTATCAGGTAGATTTATTCCAGATAATGCTCTTAATAAATAAGCAAAATCATATAGGCCGTGAAAACTTATCCAATTTACTTCATCATTTAGTATTAAACCAGATGTTATTAACTTTTCAGCAAATTTATCATATTTTATACCAGTATTTTTAAGATTGGCGAAATTAATACCCGAATTTGTCAGTAGTTGTATAGAATCATTAGAGTATTTCTCAGTACTATAATTTAAATTTTAAATTGTTTTAGCAAAGATTGATTAAAGTCTAATAATTTTACCTTATATCAAAATTTAAGTTAAATTGCCAAGTACAAGTTTCTTCTGGAAAAATACCATCATAATTTGAAAGAGTTATTCCAAATTGTATTAATTTAAGACAATCAACATTTCTTTTTATATTGTGATAATAAGATTCATTCGGTTGAGATAAATGAGGATATATTACGCCAGGAAACTCAGTATCCTTATATAAAATTAATGTTTTTATCTACCATTGATATATTTGGGAAACTTTCTAATAGTTTCCCTATTGATAAAATTTCCTTTTCAAAATTATCTGAATTTACTTCAATAAATTGTATAGATTGTTTAGTTTTTTTCGATGATTTTGGTATATATTCTGGGATATAATTTTTCGTCGAATTTGTAGTATTTGTATTTTGGTTTGTTAACATTATTATTTAATTAGAATTAGAATTATACTTTTTTATTATGACTATTAATAGTAGTAAATGTTTGCGTTATAAAATAAGAATGAATAATAAAACTAATAAATTAGTTAATAAGATAACGAAGAAATTAAATAAAATGTAATAGTTTAGATAATAAAGTTCGAATATAGTAGTAATTTGATAATATTTTGTGATGTATACAGTTTTACAACATTTATTTGTCGTAATATACTATAAATATTAAAATTTAAATATATTTAATAATAAAATAAATATAAAGTAGTATAAATATGAAAAATTGAATTGTTAAGTAATTTTTATAAAATAATTTATAGTTTGTAATAATTATCTAAATAGCTTTTCTCTTATCTTACTTTCTAACTTCCTAACTTTCTTACATTTTTACTTTTTCTTGATTTATTGTACTTGTATTTTGATCACCTTCTTTACCTTCTTTATTTACTTTATCTGCTTTAACTATTCTTTCCTTCTTTTCCTTGCTAAGTGGAGTTGGACTATCTAATCTACTCATTATGCCACTTTGATTCTCTCCGGTTAAATATTTTATAATAGTAAGTATTTTTCTAACATTGTCCTCACTATACATTTCAGGATGTTTACCTAAACCAAGAGGATATGTGGCCGAAACACCAAAAGTATTAATTGTCTCTACCTCTAATCTTGATTTAGGAACTCTGAAATAAATAAATCTACATTTGTCCAAATTAGTTACTAACCCAAAGTAAATTTTTTTCTTATTTTTCATTAACTCTGGGTATAATCTTAATTGATTATAGCCCGTTAAAACAGCATCAATTAGTTCACCACGTGAATTATCTTCTAAATGACTATTAGACTTTTTATTAGAAGAAAGTACAGAAAATAAGTTAGTTTTTGTTTTTAGTCCGAATAATCCTTTGTCTAACCTATTGAATAAATTTTTAATTTCTGAACTGCTTTTATGAGTGATTTTAAATAAATCATCGTCAATAGCAAGTTTAAGATTTATATCTAAAAACATTTTTCGATCAGGGTCATTTAGGTTTAATAGTAGATTAGATAGTAAAACTTTGTTAGAGAAAATATCAGAATTTGGATTAGCGTAACTTGTTCTGTTTTTTACTAATTCCTGAGGATTAACTGATAACTCTGAATTAATCAATGTTTTATCTGAGGTTTCTCTTTCAAGTATACTTTGAAAGATTGTTGAATATTCTCCTAATTTAAATGGAAATGAAGTTATTCCTCTATCAATCAAAGACTGTTCTGTGTAATCTTCAGTAACAACTTTTAAAGGAATATTATTGTTATCTTTATAATAATCAAATATATTTTTGCCATAATTTGCAAATTTATTTGTAATTGGATTTATCACATTAATTTTGACATTATTTAAATGATTTTTAGAATAATAATTAGTAAATTGTTTTATTGTGAATGAAGCATCTTTTGGAACTTCGAAGTTGAAATGTTGGTTTTGAAATAAACATGTTAGAACTTTTACTTCGTGTTTAACGCCCTTTGATGAGGTTATAATTTTTTTCATTTATAAATATAATAATAAATTATTATTTCGAATAAATAAATAATATATTATAGTATTATTAATATAATATAGTATTATTTCTAATTATTTTCATACTTTTATTATAGTAAATTATAAATTAAACATAATTAAACTATTATTTCAAGATAACGAGTTCCTTTTTCTTTAATAAGTTGTATTTTTCAAATTCAATGAATCTGTAGCATTATCTACTTCATCCTCAACTACAGTATCATTATTTGATTCTGGAACATCGTGAGTTTGTAAAATGAATTTATTTCTTAGTCTAAAGAAGTCTTTAGTATCAACAGGACTAGCATCGAGATCTCTTGAGTTGTTATAACCTTGTGGAATTTCAGGAGTTAAGTAAGAGAATTCTTGTACAGATAACTTCTTTAACTTTTTAGTAAAGACTCTTTCAAAGAAATCAAGTACGTCTTGTTTAGTAAATTTTGTTTCTTCATTTTTGAACAAAGATTTCATATCGTAGTAGCCTCTTTCAGTTATGATCTCACTCCATAATCTTTATAAAATGTTTAATTAAATTAATATATTTATAAAATTATTAATTATTTACCTGTTTGTTCTCCTTTTAATTGTAGAATCTTTTTTTGAAAGCTTTTTTATGACTTTGTTGGTAATTTCAGTTAGTCTTGAGTCAGCAGTGTTTGTTATTCTATCTTTCATTTTGTCTAATAAGTCGTCAATACGGAGATCCATATAGTCTGGAGTTTTTTTAGACCCTTGTACCATAATCATATAGTACTATTAATTTAGTTAAGCATATAAACTTACTATTATATTTCCTTCTGAAAAAACTTTTCCTTTCGCTACATATCCTAATTGCTGTTTAACACGAAGTTCTGTAAAGTAGATATAAGCACATATTTCTTTAACAATATTAGCAAATAGCATATTTTTAACGTTTTCAACACCTATTTGATAGAAGTTTAAAACAGCATGATTAATATTATAAATATTTTTTAGCTTTTCTCTATAAACAAAATAGCCTGAAAGATCAGCATGTTTGTTTTGGTAGTTTATTAATGATTTATTTGAAACAGGAGTAAATGAACCAAATAAAGTTTGAACCATATTTGATAAATTTTTTGCTTTCTTTTCGTTTATTGCTCCGTGGATAAATGTTTTAATAAACATTTGATTGTATAAATTTTGAGTGAAATTATTAAATTGAGAAAATGTTATTTTGTCGATTTCCTAATAAGTAAAATAAGAAAAATTTAACTTTAACTTTATGTATTATATATTATATTACCTCAAGAATATGATGACTTCTTACATAATCTTTTAATATCAACGAAAAGAAGTTAAGGTATGCTTGTAAAGCAGGTACTAAATTTGTTTTAGACTCTATTAAATTTTTTAACTTGTCTTTGACTAATATAAAGCTATCAAGATTAAAACTAAGCTTTCTGATTTTTTCTAAGAAGGTACTTGCTGTTTCGTTAATCAAGTCCTCAAAAGAATATATTCTTATAGTAAATCCAGTAGGAGAAGCATTGATATGATAATGATTCTGTCTTAATGTTTCATCATGATAAAAGTTTGCAAATGATTGATTTAAATATAGAACATATAGTCGTAAAAGTGTAGAGTGATTTGGATCATTTACATTCCCATTAAAGACAAATTTTATGAACATGTCAACTTTGCTTACGAAATAAGATCTATCCCACTATTATTATATAAATAAATTATTATTAATAATTATATGTTATTACCTTATACCAACATTGCATATTTTCATCATTTTTTATTAAAACTGGCTTTAAGAAATTATTATCGTGTTCCATGTTATTAATACAGCTTTCTATTTGATCTTCCTCACATCTTTTTACTAAGCTTATATTTTTTGCGAAATCTTTTTCTGTTGTTCTATACAAGTTAATTTTAACATCAAGAACAGTTGAACTTGTTGACTCTATTAGACTGCTTGCAAATTTTAATGGTGAATATTTTGTGTGATACCAGTTATCTTGTTTTTTAAACAAACTTGATGTTTCGAAGTTATCTATAAATTGGTTGTATCTTTTTAAAGTTTTGTTTGTGAATTTTTTGTTTCCGATTAAAATAACAGAATTTGATAATGTAAGTAAGTTTGAAAATTTAGTAATACTACTTGCATCATATTCTGGAAGGAGTGAGTGTTTAGCTAATATATATTTTAAAGGGTATTTCCATATTCCAATACATATATGCTTCATAAATTTCATAATTCGTTCATTTCTATGAGAATATTGAAATCGTCTTGATAAGGCTTTTCTATAGAAATTGTAGATTTTTTCGTCAAGTACTAAGCTTTTGAGATTGTTAATGTAACCATATATTGTGGTAAGTACTTTATCCACATTTTTAATTCCTTTAATAGTAATAAATCCTCCGAGTTTAAATAATGATAACCCGTTATATACTCTTCTTACTCCGCATTTTAAGTCGATTAAATAACCTTTTTCCTTTAATATATCATTTAGACTTCCTTTTCCCTTTTTACATATTAATAATCTATATAACAACGATTGATTATTTGGTAAACCTTTATGAATATCTGGAATCTTGATTGAAATATCTAACTTCTGATGATCATTAATTGTTTTATATAAAATAAGTCTTCCAAGATTACTTTCATTAAACGCTTCATTTCTTGCTGGAGCTTCTTTATTATATAAACTAGCAGGTCTTTCGACGTGTCTAAACGTTTCTTCAACAAGTTTTTTATATATTGAAACATCCTCATTTCCATAAATAACGACCTTCATATTATCAATTCTATAATTCTTCTTAAAGTATTTAATAACTTCATCTCTGAGGCTAATTCCATTTGCTTTTGTATATCCCAAAAGTGTATTTGTATTTCCAGTTGAAAATTTATTAAAAAGAGACCCTTTATTTGCATTGTCTCTTAATACTTGTTCCTTTCGTTTTTTGTCTGACTGTATATTTCTCTCGAATTCTGAGTTGACAGAGTTAACTTCCTTTATATAATAAGTTTTATCAAATAGAGGATCAATAAAAAAATTAGCAAATAAATCAAAGCCTTTATGAAAAGCCTCTGTAACAACCTTAAAGAAAAATCCTGTAACTTCAAAATCGGTAAAACCATTAAATTTCCCAAAGTTCTTTGAAATATAATCAACAAAGCCTGTTGGATTAGGGTATTTCTTTGATCCTAAAAATAACATATGTTCACAGTAGTGAGCAAGACCATGAATAGCCTCATCTTCCTTGTTTACTCCTGAATTAACGGAAATTGATGCAGCGGCAACAGTTAATTTAGGGTCTTTATTTAAGGATTAAATAAGTTATTGGTAAAATAAGTAGTTAAATAGTTACCTGATACTATCAATACATCTAATCCATTTGGTAACGTAAATGAGTGATATTCCTTCTTGTCTCTAAACGATCGTAATATATCTAATGTTAATACAATGTTAATCGTGATTTTAGTATTATAATACCGAAATTAACTAAAGCTTTTAAAGGATGTTTGTTTAGTAATTCATCTGCGCTAACAGAAACTTTTGGTCTTAATATTTTGATTGAATTTGAAAAGCTCAAACTGTATGATATTAAAATTATAAACAATAATAAGTTTTTTATAAATCCCGAAAAGAAAACTGAGCTTTGTTCAATATGACTATGTTTATAATTATTCTTCATTTATATTTACAATTCTATTCTATATTAATTTAATTAATTTATTATGAGTTATATTGAAGTAATTGAATAAATTATTTTTTTATGTACTGTTAAGTGAATAAAAATATTAAATTTACTTAAATACTTAAGTAAATTTAAAGTCGTTTAATTTAAGTTAAATTCTATATTATATAACTAAAGCTATTTTAAAAATCTTAAGTTACTTTCCTTTTTATTCACCTCTTCAGCATCAGCATCATTCTTCTTTTTAAATGTGCTTGCATATCTAGCAAATTTCTTTTCATTTCTTTTCTTCAGTAATTCATTCGCATGAACACCAACTCCCTTTTCAATAATTGTCTTAGCATCTTCTTGTCCGTACTTAATCATAGTAACTATATCTTTATGCCAAAAAGTAATAGCTACAGGAGAAATAGGCATACTTCTAAGAGGAGCAACAACATACCTTAAAGTAACATCTCTCATATAATGTTTAGTATCAGAAATAACTGCCATTGCCGACTCAAATGAATTAATCTCCATAAATCTAAATAAACTTCCAACTGGTGTTAGAGACTTAGGGTCTTTTATTGATATCGATGAGTTTTTACATAATACTATATCAACAATTATATCCTTTTGTTCGAAACCTTTATCTTCACATTTATTAACACCTGAAAAGACATCAACAGAATATGATACACCTCCATCCATATAAGAATTATTCTTAAGAGTTCCAAATGGAAAGGCTACTGGAATAGCCGCGGAAGAAAGAAGAGCATTGGCTATATCATCAGATGTTAGTAAATCTTTATTGGTATATGTTTCATATTCTGAAGTCTCTACATTCGTTGTGCCAAAAATAACATCTCTCTTTAAGCCATTATATTTATTTATTGTTTTGTTTAAAAAGGTAAATCCATTAGAAGTATCAAATATGCTGTTTTCAAATACCATACCGTACAAGGGACCAAGCCAAGGCCAGTTTTGATAGATGTTTGCACTAGAAATGCTCATCCAATGATCTAAAAGATCATTACTTGCGTTAGTCTCTTTACCTACTGGGTATACTCCAAACATTAGAGTATTTATAGACCCTATTGATATTCCTGTTACAACATCCCATTGAACTTCTTCGGGAGGAAGATTATTTACAAGTCCACTAATAGCGCCAGCTTGGAATGCCCCGCGATCACCTCCTCCTTCTAAAGCAAGAACTCTACATTTTTTAGAAATAGTTTCTTGACTTGAAATAAAATTAATAAAGTTTAAAAAGAAAGCTAGTAAAGGAAATTGATTGATTTGAACCATTTTAGTTTATTAATTAAACTTAATTAGACTAAATTAATTCAATTTATAAATAAATTTTATTTAAAATTATGTAAATCTAATATATATTTTTAAACTTATTTAATGATATTATATTAAATGTTAATAGAAGTTAATATGATAAATGGGGATTGGGGAATGGGGAATGGGGATAGAGAGAAATAAAAAA
>Ga0100378_1005654_pt1 | contig 11428 bp, 8 predicted proteins | sample CryGeymeta201502_FD_81535 | JGI IMG/M metagenome (GOLD analysis project Ga0100378, IMG submission 81535) | Groundwater microbial communities from Crystal Geyser aquifers in Utah, USA - Crystal Geyser metaG 2015-02 | ecosystem: Environmental > Aquatic > Deep subsurface > Groundwater | place: USA...
AGTTCCATATTTATTTTGGTAATTTCTCGTGTACGCTCGGCTACTTCTTTTTCTAATTTTGTTTTTTGCTCTTCTATCAATGCTCTATTTTCGTTGTTGCGTCGTTCTATTTCTGTGCGTAGGTAATTTACTCGGTCTGCTAGTCCTAGAGAAACAAATAATCCCAAAAGAATATCAGCCGCTTGAGATGCGTGCATCGTAAAATAACTTCTAGGAAGTACTTCTAACTGTGCCAAAGCAAATACTATTATTCCTCCAAAATAAACTACATTGGCAGCCAATAAGAAAGAAGCAGGACGATGTTTGAACTTAACAACAATGACAATATTGATTACTAAAGCAATAGAAATAGTAAAGACCAATAAAAACACCATCCATTGCATCTTATAAAAACCTACAAAAGTAAGCCCTAAAATGACCAAACATAGGACAGCTATACCAATGAAAAACTTGTCCCAAAAAGGAGCTAATTTTTTTAGATTTAAGAAACTTCTAAAAAACAAAGTATAAAAAAACCAAAGTAGAGAAGTAACAGGAACGACCAACAACCAGTTGATGGTAGGGTCATTAGGAACAAAAAACTCTATCAAATATTCTTCAAAAATCATATTAAATAAGGCTGCCATAAATAGCAATCCTACATAATACAAATAACGTCTGTCACTAAAAAGGAAAGATACAAACAAGCTATTCAGAGCTAAAAGAACCATTGCCCCCAAATAAAACCCTTGATAATAACGACGTTCTTTTGAGAGTTCGATAGCACGAGCCAAATCTTCTATTGTCAAATGTTCTAATGTATTGAGAAGTCTTTTATTTTGTTTGGCAAATGCAGTACGGTGTTCGATGCGAAGGAAAAAAGTCTTGGACTCGAATCTATCCAACGTAACCACAAAACAAGCCGAACGGTCAATTTTGATATTTCGACTAGCGTGAGGAAAAATAATTCCGTCTTCACTTCTAATATAACTAATTCCGTTGGTTGTGGGGGTGTAGAGATAAGCTACTTCGGCATCTTTTGCTTTTAGCAGGTATAATTTGCGAGTAGAAAAAGTATTTTTTAATGTAAAACGCACCCAATAAATATCTGTGTCGTCTTCATAAACAGGTTTAATATCTTTGTAGAGCTTAAAACCTTTTACTTTGTCAGTCCTGCTTACGTCGTCTATTGTATATGTTCCCTCTTTGTCAGGCAAAACAAATACATCTTCTCCCAAATCATAAATCTTGGTAGAATCATTCAAATCAAAAACTTGTGCTTGTGCTGAAAAACTCAATAAAAATCCTAAAAGGAAAGTTAAAGACAAGCAGAAAAACCTCAAAAATGAACTTTTTTTGAAGTTAGTATTGAATAAATAATGGTTTTGTCTAAAAAAATCAGTTGGCAAAATGAATCTATTTAGCCTTAAAAAATAATGATAAAGTAACAAAAAAGCATAAATAATCAATGTATAATTAACTAAATAAAATTACAGAAAATTAATAATGAATATTTTGCTTTATATAAAATACTTTTTTTGAGTTTTCCTTTAGTATGAATCTACGCAAAAGATACTAACTTTTTTGATGTATTGCCAAACTTATTTTGAAGTTTGGTTTAATTTCATAAACTTATTACTCAAGTAGATTCACAAAAAACTGCTTTTTTGTTTGAATATTTTAAATTTAAGGAAAAATCAGACCATTTTCTATCTTTTTCTTTTTTTTATTCTCTATTTCTACCAATGACTACTTTATTTCTATGAATAGAAATTTTGAATTTTTTGATAAAATATAGTTTTGCTACTGAAATTAGCAAAATACTTAGTAAATAGGACTTTTTTAGAAAATAATAACTATATTGTCTTGAATTTTAGCAAAAAAACAACTATAATCCATTCACAAAAAAAATAGAAAACAATGAAAAATATTTTTGAAAAAACGAATATTGAAGAAACTATCAATCGCATCGAAAAATTATCTCCAGAAACTCAACCTCTTTGGGGAACAATGAGTGTCGAGAAAATGCTTGCCCATTGTAACATAACATATGAAATGGTCTATGAAGAAGGAAAACATCCAAAACCAAATGCTTTTGTAAAGTTTATTCTGAAAACATTTGTCAAAAATAAAGTAGTAGGAGAAAAGCCTTTTAAGAAAAATGGACAAACTGCACCTCAATTTGTTATAAAAGACGAACGAGTTTTTGAAGCAGAAAAAAAACGTTTGATAGAATACATCCAAAAAACACAAGAATTAGGAGCAGATTATTTCGATAATAAAGAATCTCATTCTTTTGGAAAGCTAAATAAAACAGAGTGGAATAATATGTTTTACAAACATTTAGACCATCATTTGTCGCAGTTTGGAGTTTAATTAGTATTCAAAAATTAAGAATCTAAGTAAATGGACACCTGCCAAAGCAGCGAAGCTAATTTAAAATAGATAATTACATAAAACATTGATTATCAAGTTATTACATTAAAAAATAAGATGCATTAATTTTGTGCGATTACTTAATATGGAATATCTCTATCGTGAGGGTCTTTTTGAGGATATTTCAATCTTGCTTCTAATTGCGCCTCAATTTCAGGTGTCAAAATGTGTTCTAAGGCTTCGGCAGCTTCGTGTACATGGTCAGGTGCAAGGCGTACAAATTCGGTCAAATATAATTCCCAAAGACGGTGTAATTTTACTAATCGCTTGGCTTTTATATTTCCTTTTTCGGTAAGCTGCCAGCCATTTTGAGTTTTTTCTATAAACTGTTTTCGTGTCAGTTTTTGTAATGTGTTTTTTAATAAAATAGGCTTAAAGTGCCTTTGAAGTCCAATATCTTCCAAAGATGAAATTGTTTTTTTAGTTTTGCTTCTTTCTATATCGTGATAAATGGCTTTCAAAATATTCTCTTCCAAAATTTGTTTTTTGTATAAATATTGTCTTCTTCTTCGTGCCACAATTCCTTTATTAGGTGCAAAGAAAAAAGAAAACATTGCAATCGCAGATGCTACCAAAACAATCCAAGGTCCTGTTGGCATTTGAGTTTGGATATAAGAAACAAAAGCTCCTCCAATAGCAGCCAAAGCACCAAAACTAGCAGCAATAAAAAGCATTTTGTGTAATTTATCTGTCCAAAAACGAGCAGCAGCAGCAGGGGTAACTAACATCGCAGCCATCAAAACCACTCCCACAGACTGAATACCGACCACAACAGCCAAAACGGTAAGTGTAGTCAATAAAATTTCAATAGCAACAATGGGAAGTCCAATCGTTTGGGCAAAATTTTTATGAAAAATGACAATGATAAATTCTTTATAAAAAAGTCCGACCAAAAGAAGCATCAAAGCAGCCAAACCACCAAAAACCCAAACATCACTCCCCACAAGGGCAGCAGCTTTTCCAAACAAAAAACTCTCTAAACCAGATTGTGAAGCATTTCCAGATTGCTGAATATAAGTCAAAAGCATCACACCAAAACCAAAAAAAACAGATAAAATAAGTGCAACAGCCGTATCTTCTTTGAGTTTGCTATACCGTGTAATCAAATTCATACAAATAATAGAAAGCCAGCCTGACACAAAAGCACCCACAATCAAAAAAAGAGGATTCTTTGTCCCTGCCACCAAAAAAGCACCACAAACCCCTGGTAAAACCGAATGTGCGACAGCATCGCCTACTAAAGCACGTTTTTGTAAAAATGTAAAACAGCCTACAATAGCCGAACTTGCACCCAAAAGTATCGAACCCAAAACAACATACCGAGTGTTAGGTTCTGTCAATAACAAAAAATCTATTATTTTATCCACTTGTATAAATTTAGAAGTATAATTTCAGAAGTCAGAAGTAGAGCAAAGTTAGAAAAATCTAACTTTAATGTTAGGTTTTTGATTATAGAAGTAAGTATTTTTATTAAAAAAAGCAATTTATTCTGAGTTATAATTTCATTTCTAGCTCAAATTTTGTATTTTAGTAAAAAGATATTTATTCCTATTCAACTTTTACTTGCTTTTATGTTTTTTAAAATAATTATTCTGTTTTTATTTCAATTTTTTTTCTTTTTCTCATTTTCTTCTGCTCAAACTTCTACTAAAAATAAAAGCTTTTTTTTAGAAAACTCTTCTTTTTCTCATTCAGATAACTCTACTTTTCCCCTCAATTTACATTGTATTGATAGCTCTCAACATGACAGTATCATAGACAGTTTGGAAATACGCTACGGAAAAAATAAAGAAATTCCAGAAAAGTATAAATTAGCCATCTTGATAGCTCTATCATATTATTCTGAACTTATCGAAACGCCAATTACTTTCAAAGAATGTGCTATCAAAACGACACTTAATGCACGCCCTACTATTTCGTCGCTTTGTTTTAAAAATAAATCAAAAAGAAGTTATGTAGTTCGGATAAACAACAGCCAAAAAGAAGGAATGATAACCATTGACGAAGTTCCTTTTAATGCAAGTATCGGAATTTTTGCACACGAATTTAGCCATTTTGTAGATTATCAAAATCGTACTTTTAGAGGCGTTTTGCAGCGTCTTTGGGCTTATACAAGCAAAAAAAGAAAAGCCATGTATGAAAAAGAAATTGATAGCATGACCGTTGCTAGAGGACTAAAATGGCAAATGTATGACTGGTCGTATTATGCAATTTTTCAATCAGATGCTTCTGAATCGTATAAATTATTTAAAAAAAATACGTATTTGAAACCAAAAGAAATACTAGAACAAAACTAAAAAGTAACTTTTTTTGCAATAAAAGGTTAGAACACTTTTAACCTACACTTTTTAATCTATTATGAAACAAGACAAAAATCAAGACCAAATTATGGAAAGTATCTCAATCAAACCTCAAGAATTGGTTTTTATGTACGACAAAGACCAAAAAAATTGGGAAGAAAGACGTACCGAAGCGATGGGAATTGCAAAATTTGTACGTGAAATGGGACTCAAAGACCTCACTCCGACTATGTGGGAAACGCTTTTAGGGTGGCTTAATGTCAATATGAGTGCCATCTACAGAAATTGAAATAGGTTTTTCTAGCAACAGCGTTGCGTTACCGTTAGCTTCGCTGACCTTCGGTTGTAGAAAGTCTACAAATAAGTAATTTAAAAAGCCACAGAGTAGCATAACTTTGTATTTAACTGTCAACTAGTGCAGTTACGCTACTCTGTAGCGCTAATAAAATTCATTTTTACCGATTCTACCAAGGTTATGTTGCGCTGCAACTAAAAAGCAAGAATAAGAAGTGTTACTCATATCAATATGAGTGACATTTTTCAAATTCTGTAAATTGACCAATTTTTGACAAAATAATAGTTTGCTTTTTTCCATAAAGTAGGGTTTGCAAACCCTACTTTATGGAAAAAAGACATTTACACAGAATAAAATTTGGCAAAGATTTACCTTTTTTTAAATGTCACTCATGTTGTCATATTGCATTTATTTAATTCTTGGCTCTTATCTAATATTGGACTGATACTAAATAAGTATCGTGCTTACTAAATTTTATTCTGTAAAAGTCTTGTTTTTTCCATAGCGCAGGGTTTGCAAACCCTGCGCTATGGAAAAAACAAAATAATATTTTGTTAAGAGATGAATTAATCAAGTTTTATTGCTATTAGTCTAAAATCTATTAAGAGCCTAATTCTTATTCCTAATTCTAAAAACTCTCAAAAAAACAGAATAAAAAAACAGCCTAATGACAAAAATTAGGCTGTTTTTGTATAAAAAATAACTTGAAGAATTAAGCTAAATCAAATCTATCTAAGTTCATTACTTTATCCCAAGCTGCGACAAAATCGTGTACAAATTTTTCTTTTGCATCATCACACGCATACACTTCTGCCAAAGCACGAAGTTCTGAATTCGAACCAAAAATCAAATCTACTCGTGTTCCTGTCCATTTTACTTTTCCTGTTCTTCTATCATTTCCTTCAAATGTTTTTTGAGTGTCAGAGGTAGCTTTCCAAGTCATTGTAAAATCAATCAGATTGGTAAAGAAATCATTAGTCAAATGTTCTTTATTCTCTGTAAAAATTCCGTGCGAAGAACCATCAAAATTTGTATTCAAGACACGCATTCCACCTACCAAAACAGTCAGTTCAGGCGCAGTCAAAGTCATTAATTGCGCTTTGTCAATCAATAATTCTTCTTCTGACAACGTATAATCTGCTTTTGAATAATTACGGAAACCATCTGCTTGTGGCTCTAAGAATTTGAAAGAATCTACATCCGTTTGTTCTTGTGAAGCATCTGTACGTCCTGCTGTAAAAGGAACTTTTATATCATGACCTGCATTTTTAGCAGCTTTTTCGATGGCAGCACAACCACCCAAGACAATCAAATCAGCGATAGAAACTTTTTTATTTCCATTGTCAAATCCTTTTTTGATTTCTTCCAAAGCATTCAATACTTTAGCTAATTGTTTTGGATTATTTACTTCCCAATCTTTTTGAGGAGCTAAACGAAGACGACCACCATTTGCGCCTCCACGCTTATCCGAACCACGGAAAGTAGAAGCAGAACCCCAAGCCGTAGAAACTAATTCAGAAATTGATAAACCAGCATTAAGAATTTTTCCTTTTAAAGAATCAATATCTTTTGCATCAATCAAATCATAATCACGAGCAGGAATTGGGTCTTGCCAAATCAATTCTTCTGTCGGAACTTCCTCTCCCAAATAACGAGAAACAGGTCCCATATCACGGTGAGTCAGTTTGTACCAAGCACGAGCAAAAGCATCAGCAAACTCAGCAGGGTTTTCATGGAAATGTCTTGAAATTCTTTCGTAATCTGGGTCAAAGCGCAATGCCAAATCACTCGTAAGCATAAAAGGAGGGTGTTTTTTTGATGAATCATGAGCATCTGGAATTGTACCTTCTCCACCTCCATTTTTCGGTTTCCATTGGTGTGCACCTGCTGGACTTTTGGTAAGTTCCCACTCAAAACCGAACAAATGGTCAAAATAATCATTACTCCATTTTGTTGGCGTTGTTGTCCAAGCTCCTTCCAATCCACTTGTAATGGTATGCGCTCCATTTCCATTTCCAAATGTGTTTTTCCAACCCATTCCTTGCTCTTCGATAGCTGCGCCTGCTGGTTCTGCACCTACATATTTATTTGGGGCTGCTGCGCCGTGCGTTTTTCCGAATGTATGTCCACCTGCAATAAGCGCAACGGTTTCGTAATCATTCATTGCCATTCTTGCAAAAGTTTCACGAATATCTTTTGCTGATGCTAGTGGGTCTGGATTTCCGTTTGGCCCTTCTGGATTTACATAAATAAGTCCCATCTGAACGGCTGCTAATGGATTTTCTAGTTCTCTGTCGCCTGAATAACGTTTATCTTCTAGCCATTCAGATTCAGCACCCCAATAAATATCTTGTTCTGGTTCCCAAACGTCTTCACGTCCACCTGCAAAACCAAATGTTTGTAATCCCATTGACTCTAAGGCGCAGTTTCCTGCCAAAATCATAAGGTCTGCCCAAGAGATTTTTTTACCGTATTTTTTCTTGATTGACCATAATAATAAACGAGCTTTATCAAGATTTGTATTGTCGGGCCAACTGTTGAGAGGTGCAAAACGTTGCGTTCCCGAACCTCCACCACCACGACCGTCAGAAGTACGATATGTACCTGCACTGTGCCAAGCCATGCGAATAAAAAATGGGCCATAATGACCATAATCGGCTGGCCACCAGTCTTGAGAATTTGTTATTAGCTCAACAAGGTCTTTTTTGAGAGCTTTCAAATCAAGACTTTTAAATTCTTTTGCATAATCAAAATCCTTATCCATTGGGTTTGATAAAGCTGAATTCTGACGTAAAATATTTGTTTTGAGCATATTTGGCCACCAATCTAGGTTTGATGTTCCTTGTCCTGCTACGAATTTTGAATCTCCTCCATGTATGAAAGGACATTTACTAGCTTCATTAGTGTCCCAAGCTTTTCCGTTTGTGTTATGTTCCATTTTAATTTTTGAGTGTTTTAAGACTGTGATAAATTTAACTTTCTATTTGTTAATGATTTAAGAAAAGAATTGCATAATTGAAAGAATGATACAGTATTTTTTCTTTTGGTATACTGCAAAGATTACGATTTTTGATTTATCAATCAAACTGATATTTATTATAATCATATAGATAAAATTGATAAATCTATTTTCTAGGCAACTCAAACCATTTGCATAACAATCTGTTAGCTCAAAAAACACAGGAAAATATAAGATTAATTTTAAAAGTAAATGTAATAGAACAGAAAATGCAAACTCTGACACAAATAGACTGGGACAATTATAGACTTCAAGGCGATAAAATTGCCGATGAAATAGTAGCAAAAACGCAAGAGTTAAATCAATGGGAACACCTTAGAAAAGTAATTACGATTCAATGGGGAGACAATCAAAGTTTGCCTACTGATTTGCCTGATTTTATACGAAATTATTTTACAGAAAATGCTGTTTTGCCTCCTAACTCTGACTCAAAAAAGATAGCAAAAGGGCAAGAGTTTTTTCAAAAAAATGCAGAAGATTGTTTGAGCCTTTTGGGTACAATGTCTTTGCCGTATTGTTATGCAGCAGCCGATGGAGCGCAAGTATTGTATTTTTCGGAACGTATGCGAAATGATGCTCAAAAACGACTTTTAGAAACGGCTCGTTTTGTTTTTGAAGTCAATCAAAAAGATAGTTTGAAAGAGGAAGGACTTGCTTTTATTACCATTTTGAAGGTAAGGTTATTACACGCTACGATTCGTTTTCACGTCAAAAATCATAAAGATTGGAATATGAAATGGGGTTTGCCTATCAATCAAGAGGATTTGATGGGAACAAATATTGCTTTTTCGTCTATTATTTTGCGTGGACTTCGAAAATTAGGAAAGAAATATACAAATCAAGATGCAGAAAATTATTTACATCTTTGGTATGTGGTGGGGCAGCTTCTAGGAATTGATAAAAAAATACTTCCTCAGACGATGAAAGAAGCCGTTTTTCTTTCTCAAAATACAGAAATGCGTCATTTCAAATCTTCTCACGAAGGAAATGTTTTGATGCAAACGCTGCTTTCTCATTTTGAAGAAATTTTACCTCCTGTTGTTCCAGATGGTTATATTCATAGTTATATGCGTTTTCTTTTGGGCGATAGAGTTTGTGATTTGTTGGGTATTCCTGCTGCAAATTGGACGAAACATATTGTAAATACTCTTCCCATTATAACAACAATGAAAGCCAGTTTTGGAAAAAGCCCTCATGCTGTTCGTTCGTACTGGGAAGCACGTAATTTGATTGCACAACAGAAATAAATACCAATTCAGAAGTTAGATTTTAGAAGTCAGAATGAAATACGAATTTAGAACTGAATAAAAATAAACTTTCATTAAACGTTATCACGGTTAATGTTGTAAAGTTCATTTTTTCATAGCGATAGGTTTGCAAACCTATCGCTATGGAAAAATAAGCACGATTTGATTTTTTCTAAATTACTGCTAATCAATGCTGTAAAAAACCGTGATAACGTTTATTGAACTAAAACTTCAATTTATTTCTCTCCAATTTTATACTTCATTTTGTGTCCTGTATTTGTGGTAGCATATTCTAATACATTTTCTTTTTTGGGCTCGCCATTTAGTAAATATTCAATAGTAATGGTACAATCTCCTTTTATACTTATCCAAACCGTTTCACTTTTTTCTGCTTCTAGTTTTTTTATTTTTTTGTTTTGACAACCTGTAATTTTTAGTTCTGTGATTGTTTCTTTTGTAGAATTTACAAACCGAATTCGCATTGTGTTTAACAAAAGCGAGGTAATCCAAGAGTATAAAAGTAGTACAGGAATGTTGAGTAAAATCATTCCTGCACTAATAATAAGTTGTGTTTTGTACTGTTTTTCCTTTGAAAGTTTTATAAAAATTAAAATCAAAAAAATACTGTTTATGACTACTGCAAGCACAATAAAAATATAGCCTATAAGTAAAAATGAATCGGCAGAAATAAGATAATTCATTACAAAAATAGCTGTTCCTATCAGAAAAGAAAGCATAGCTAGTGTTCGTCCTATTTTTATGAGTTGCTCGGTTTTCATAATTGATTAAATTACTTTTTTGATAAAATTATCCATTTTTTAATTTTTTTTTAGCCTTCTTCATTTTTGCTTTCTTCGGCAAGTTGTTTCAAGAGTGGCGCACGTTCTATTCGTTCTTCTAAAGAAATAAATGTTTCAGTTCGGACAATGCCCGGTACTTTTTGAATTTTGTCGTGCAGAACTTCTCTCAAATGTTTGGTGTCTTTGCAGATGATTTTGGCAAAAATACTGTATGCACCTGTTGTATAATGCAAACTCAAAATTTCTGGAATTTCTGAAAGCTGCTCTACAGACTCATCGTACATAGAACTTCTCTCTAAATAAATCCCCAAGAAAGCCGTAACATCATAGCCTAATTTGGCATAATCAATCGTTAAGGAAGCACCCTTTACGATACCTAAATCCTGCATTTTTTTCATTCTGACGTGTACCGTTCCACCCGAAACAAATACTCGATCAGCAACCTCTGTATAAGGCAATTTGGCATCATCTGTAAGCTCCGACAAAATGCGAAGATCACAACTATCGATTTGAGAATTTTTAGTCATTTTTTTGTGTGGTTATTGTAATTTTCCTAAAAAATACAAGAAATATTGCAAATTGCCTAAATATGCACAAATTATTTTGTAAAAGTTTTAGAATTCAAAAAAAAATGGTATGTTTGCATAACGAATTAAGAATTTTAGTTTACTCAAAAGTTACTAAAACACTCTAATTCAGACCCTATATAGTAGGGCGTGTGTTTTATGTGTTGTTTATTGGTTAAGGTCAAAAAGGCGTTGCTACTGGCATCGCCTTTTTTGTTATGTTTTATTTTAATTTGTAGAGATTAGTTTTCTTATAACTTATTTATTTTCAAGGTTTTATAAGTATTTTGTTTTGCAAAAGGATACCCCATTTAATCCACAACTTTAGTTGTGGGGACAAGAAAAAGAATACGTTTGGTAACGGTTTTAACCGTTTTGTTCTATAAAAAAACCGTTAAAACGGTTACTAAGTGCCAATTCGCTTTTTCCCACGAATAAATTCGTGGGTTTAATTTAGGCTACCTTTTGCAATGGGTAAAAGGATTAAATTCTTGATAATCAGATATGTAAATCATAATTAAACGCTACAAATTAAGTGTTTCATTCCAATCAAAAAAAGGGGGGAGAAATTTTTTTGTGTAGTTGTTGATTATTTTCTAAATTGATAAGACTAAAAAATAAAAAAATTATGAAAACCTATACATTAGAAGAAGTAAGTAGTTAGACAAAATAAAAACGACTTGAACTTATTGGTAAATGATTTTTATGATCTATATGATGAATGAAGATAAATACAAAGAAAATTGAATGCGCATAAAAAATAATAATTAGTAATTGTAATTTTAT
>Ga0100378_1005658_pt1 | contig 11422 bp, 7 predicted proteins | sample CryGeymeta201502_FD_81535 | JGI IMG/M metagenome (GOLD analysis project Ga0100378, IMG submission 81535) | Groundwater microbial communities from Crystal Geyser aquifers in Utah, USA - Crystal Geyser metaG 2015-02 | ecosystem: Environmental > Aquatic > Deep subsurface > Groundwater | place: USA...
AACGAAGATAGGTCTAATTTAGGAGAGATATGGTCAGACACTGAAATCCAACATGACGAAGGAAAGCTAAAAACAAAAAAACAGTTTCCTCGAGGAATGTTATCACAAGGTTAGCCCTAAGGTTTAGCTTCGAGGTTGAGGTGAATGATAGATATGCTTATTTTGTATAAAATTATTTCAGATAATAATCATGGCAGCTCCTGAAGAGGTAAAACAGATGACGAAAACCTTCAAAGAAACGAATTATTTCGCTGTTGGGACCTATAAGCGCGATTTTGTAGAATTGATGTCGAGTGGGCTTCTGGCCAACTTCATCACCACTACCATATTGGGGCCTCTCTAGCGTTGGAAAATTATCAAACAGACCCAAATGACCTACGACTATAGACCTAAGGACAAGTTCCCTTCCTTTGTTCATTTCCTCAGCAGTAAGATTCATGCTATGCAGAGGCCACCAGCTAGCAAGGATTCACTTCACTATGGAGAGGCAACGTAGCTCATCTTTGGCTTCAAGGATGGCAGGCAGCGATGCAAATTTTCTTGTTTGACACAATCAAGGCAACATTCAGCGAATTGTCTTTCGAGATGCAGAACGAGCCCATTGTAGAGATGCTAATATCTAGTCTAAATTTTTGTTGGAAAGATTAGCGGCTCCTCTTGTAGCCTCAGCTACTTCCCTAGCTATCACACATCCGATCGACACAGCAAGGATCAGAATGGCCATGAATTATCACCGCAACCCCAGCGAAATGCACTTCCACGGTATTTTGACATGCTGGGGCATGATCAAACTATAGAACGGAGGTAGCTATCATTCAAAGTAGGATCAAATCGGGTGCTGTATAGAGGATATTTGCTGGCAAATCTGATTGCATTGCTACACCTCAACATATACGCCACTGTCAGGGATTTGTGGAGCAGAAATAAGGTCGATATGGGCGAATATGGCGATTTGTTTGCCTCGAAGGAATTTGTAGGCATGGTTGCATCACTTATGCTTCTTCATCCGCTCGATACAGTCAAGTACATTATAGTTAACTCAGGAAAAACCTGCAGTTGAACAATATGGATAAAAATGACCGAAGCATGCGAAATAACAATGCTCGGAAGGTTTTCAGATAGTTCTCCGAAAGGCACGGCTTTCCTAGGCTGTACCAAGGCATGCTTGTTACTGTTGTCAGGCAGATGCTATTTTGTCCCTTGTTTATGCTTATGTTTGGCCCAATCGAGTAGAACATCAAGCTATTTTGATTGTATACACACTGAAGACTTAGCATTTAAATAATAATTCAAAATGAAAGAGGAGTCGATGTCGGGGATGTCGGGGTCTAAAATGATGGCCTCGAGACTAGCATTCAAACAGAAAAATACAAGCAAGCTCAGCTTTTACGAGACTAATATGGACAATTACACCAAAAATCAAAAATTCAATCTTGATCGAGTAGACCCAAAAGGTGTGGCAGCCGTCGGAATATATGGCTCCTTCTCAGGAGTTATTGAAAGCGCTGATTTGCTGACAAATTGTTAGGAAACTCTACACCTTTCCTACCGAGTCATAATGGGAAAAGAGTGGCATGATTAGACCCCAGAAACAGATGTACCATAGTTTCGATATAGGACACTGAAGGAGAATCACATTTTTTGGAGTCAAAAAATGGCAAATTATCAATAAGTTTGAGCTTTGATTTTTTGGCCTCCTGTATGTATGTATCAAGTTGGCCGAAATTGCTTATCACCATGAAAGGTTTCAATTACAAGGGAGAACTCGTTCCAAAGGGATATGCGCATTTCGACCTTCCAACCGAAACAGGACAATACGTCAAACAAGCCTATATTTATTCGATTGTCAGAAATGAAAGTTGGATTCAGAGATGGCTGCCATTTTGCTAGGCCTAGCCAAGTGCTTTGGACCATAAGGAAATTTAGAGAGTCATTATTCGTGGCGAAGGAAGAGAATCTGAGAAAATAAGAAGCGTGGGTCTCATGAATATTAGAGTGGAGACCTTGTTGAGAAATTTTTAGAGATTTGGATACAAGTGATCTTTATATAGATCCATTTTTGTTAGATTAAGGCTCAGTAGATAAAATAATGCCTATGCTTAATCTGGAGTATTTAGTGCAAAATCCCTTAGAAGATGATATATTGATTTAAGGATAGTTATTATATTCGTTAGATGTGCATTGACCGTCTCAAGACCAAATACAAATAAATATTGTAATCTAGTCGAGCCTAGACCGACCAGGAGGACGAACCGAAGACCCTCAAAAATACTCGCACCAAAAACCTCAGCAATATGCGAGTGCTGACATAGTACAACTAAAACGGGTCATACAACAATAACATTCATCACTCGTCAGCTTGTGTTCTCGCACTCAAAGAGCGCATAGCTCAGGCGACTCACAATTTGAACAGAAAAGATGAGGAAATGGTGATGCTGAAGGAAGAGATAATAAGGAAAGATGAAAAGATTTCGATTCTTGAGCAATAGATATCATCCTGTCAAATAAATGCTGAGCAGAGTTAGAAAAGAATACTGGAGGCTAAGGTTTATTCTGCTTCACTTTAAAAAGAAATAGAAAACATGAAGCGGCACATGGAATCCATAACCATGGACAAATAGTTGCTTCAGAAACAGTCAGAGTTCTACAAGGGAGAATCAGTAAAAATATTGAAGTAAAAAAGCATCCAACATAAGTAAATTGAAGCTCTTCAAAAATCCCTTAAAGAAGTAACATCCCTCAAGGCTGAGAATAAGCACCTGAGGGAGGATGTAAAAAGGATGCAGGAGATCGTTAATCAGATGTGCCAGAATAAGTTGACAACAGATTTCTCTGACAAGCATTATCTGGGCATGCCGATGAAAGAAATGTCAATGTGGTTTTCTCAAAATTTAGTGGGAGAGGTGGAACATTTTTTGAAGAAAGAGCAAGTTGCACAAGGAAACAAGAAGTTTATCAGTAATCTGGTGAAATTTATCGATAAGTACACTTCTACATCATCCAAAAGAAAAATGTCCTCCAGTACAAACACAAGAGTGAAGTCGAATAAGACCTCTCATGTGAGGTCAGCATCCATGTGCGACCCTGGGTTCTCTACAGCCCTTGAAGACTTTGGTACACCAGTCATTAAGAGAACTCAGAACTTGGGTACAAGCGTTTTGAAAAAGAGTTTACTAATCAACAAATACAAAAAAATGGACGTTAGAAAATTCACCTCGGAATCTATTCAATTACCTCAAAGCTGTGAGCTGTCTGTGTTTCAGGAAGTGATGAAAGAATTCAGAAAGGCCTTAGTGGAGGCACTGGGCGAAAAAACTGTCAAGCCAAAGACGATTTTAGGTTTAGCCGATGAGATGAAGGGAACTCTAATGGAGTTATTAGAATATAATGGTTATTGATTGCTTATTTTTTCAAATCAAGATATATTTTGAACATTTATTGAGGTGAAAGGTCGATAGTATTATTTGGGAGTTATTTTAGACTAATTTTGTATGTTTAATTTAAATAATATTACTTAGCTTTATTATGCAAAGCTATTTTAAAATTACACTCTGACCACCAAAACCAAGTAGAAAAATACAAAACATGCACCATCAACCAAGGCTGATCATTCGAACATCACCTGCTGAATTATCTTAATTTAGCTTCTTTTATTGTTGACGCCCATCACCGATTCCTTCCCGTATGTCGTATCCGGAGAATTATTGAACTCCTCTTTTATCGTATCAATAAAGACGGGCTTAGCTTCATCTAAGTCCGCATCGTGAACGATCATTCTATATTCGCATCTTTTAGTGATTGTCTCATGGATGGCGAACCACTTGCACACACTTTAGATGAACTCAGAGTTCAGAGAGTGGGATTTGTTTTTGAATTTTCTGAGGAAAGTTTTGGCAGTAGAGTAGTTGATGTTGAGTAGATGGGATGTCTTGGTTAAAAAAGGAGGTACCTCTTTGATCTGTTAGTCATCAATGACGACCTTCTTGAGGAGCATGATTTTGTCACGATAGGAGATCTTGTCATACTTGTCAGTTCCCTTGAGGAGCAATCTTTTCTTCTTGTTAATTAGGTGGTGGTTCATTTTTATCACCTTGATTTCAGGACTAATGAGTTATACAATGCTCCCGAGACGCAAAGAATATATAGCCATCACAAAAATATTATTGGGTTTCAGATATCTCCTTGCTTTAGTTAGCAAAATTACAAATTAGGCTGACTATACTTGTGTTTTTTAATTGTTTGATAATATTCAAAAAAATTCAATCCCAGGAGTCTTTTCATCAAACTAAATATCATCTTTTCAGGTAGTAAAAAACCGTTATTTATTAGGCTTGCCTTACTAATAACGATTTACAATACTTTTACCCTTAAAAGATAATTAATGTTCTCTCTTGAGATTCTTCTGAATGATGATATTTAAAAACAATCGTTGCAGAAGAAAATTAAACAGAGTAGACATTTCCTTGAGGTTCAGGATCAAGTAGAGTGTCTAAAGATACGAGTCAGATCACTAACAATTGCTCCGGAGCAAATGGTCGGGAGCTGTGTGTGAAAGTACTAATCTGAAAACTCAATACATAATCAAAAATTGGGAGTTATTCTCTTCAGGAAGAGAGTCTTCACCCCATCTATCAGGAATTTCTGACTGAAAATTGACATCTCTTTCTCCGAGCAACTATTAATTTAGATTTTACTATTTACTCTGACCCATGTTTTCATCCCAGGAAGGCCATCTGATCCTTCCACTCTGTATTTCCTGAAGTTCACCTTCGGTCCAGGTTATTTCTGGCAAATTTTCTTCTCTTCTGCTATTTTCCACACTCGAAGAAGCCTGTGTAATTTGGGAAGAATTTCCAAAATCCTTTTTTTCTCGAACTATCGATAAAAATGTTTGGTGCTTAGCGAGAAGCCTCGATGTTTTAGGGTACTCAACAAGATCAACGAACCTGGATTATCCATAGTTGAGGATCTAGACATATAGAATATCTCTAAAAGAGCCTATGATTTTTCCCTCTCGCCATCTGCCCCGAAAGAATATGTCTACATAGTCACCTTGAAGATAGAGAAGAGAAACTCTTCTTTTGGCCTCTATCCTTTAAAAATCTCGAACTCTGTTCCAATAGACTTATGCCTCAGCCCAATCATAAGAATGTTCAACAAAGCCTTCAAATATTTTTTTCAAGAAAGCCGAAACTCCATACATCACAGTATCGATTTACTTGCGGCATAAACAACAGTTTTCAGAATTTTTGTGGTATTATTCGAAGCAGGGAAGGCAATAGAAATGCCCACATTCCGTAGTGACAGGGTAGATGCACAACTCCATGCATATAGGGCATGTCATTTGCTATTATGTGATTGACTCTGTTAGTTTTGAGAGGACTTGAGGAAACTTTGATTGTAATCCACGGTGAGTATTTACACATGTTTACTTCTTTCTGGTATTTTCGATACGTTTTAGAATCAAGCTTCTGAGCTAGGAGCTCTTGATTTCTACTTTCTTCAAGTTTTTCTTCTTGGCTAAACTTCTGGGAAACCTTGATTTCATACGATCTATATTCTTTTGACTCTCCTTACCCATTTATAATTATACTGTTCAAAAAAACAAAGCACTACATTACTGAATAACTCAAGTCATTAAACACTCAGAGGTTGTATTGAAACATTTTAATGTCTTTGTTGGCTTTTGTGCTTAACTTAACTTGAAACTGTTGGATTTTTCTTTTTTTTATGGTAAAAGATGATCAATAAAAATCAATAGAAAGTTCCATAAGATCGAGTAATTGATATTCACAAAATAATTTCAAGCTATATAATATATCATGTATGAAGTGATATTGCTGTTTTTATATGGACTGTATTTCTTCCGTGCACGCAGTGCCATGGGTAATCACATCTTGATAAGTTCAGGATGAGAAGCTTAGCCTTTGACAGAGTCATGGGATCGTTGAATTTGTAAGCAGACTTACAGCTATACTCTCCTATCCAGTCATCGATAATCTTGGGAATTCGCTTTCCATCTTGAAGACTATTGGCTAAGATTGCAGAAATATCTTCGTTTGAGAATTATTTTCCCAGAATAGATTTTGATGAAACTACGTAGAGTTAATTCCTGTTATTTTTCTGAAGCTATAATCCCCAAAGCTCAGTTTTGGTTTCTCCCTGCTTGAACAGAGGGAGATACTTGTCGTCAATTCTCATCAGGAAAAATCGAGGTTGACCATATAGGGGACTGATAGCCTTACTCTACTTCTATACAACAGATTCATCAAGCGGAGTCTTTTTGAATAATGGATCTTGGGAGAGAAGCAGTTTATTGCGATAGAATTCATATCTTATCCTTTAGTGGATAGCATGAAAGTCAAAGAAACCGAATACCTGAAGCTTTTAATTGAATGCTGCGATTACCTTCTTGTCAAATATACCAAGAACAAGGAAATTATTGAGATCTGCCCGGAAGAGCTGTTGCTAATGCTGACGATAATGTTAGGTCTTCACCTTTTTCTTTGCTAGCTGGATATCAAATGTGTTTTTGGATGCCTTGTGCTCTAGCTTCTTCATAAAATTGGATCTACCAATCATTACTATTTATGAGTCAGACTCTTCAGAGTCATTTAATTAACATAATATAGATATCAATCACTTTTGCCAAAGACAATTTTCACTTTTTATAATTTTCTTTGCTTCTTCGTCAACTTTGAATCAACGGCTTCACTAAACCTTCCAAATATCTGAATATGTTTATTGGTTTGATTTTATGCCGCAATTATTTAACAATTTTGCTCGATATCTTTGATGGCTTTCATAAATGACTGCCTTTCAAGCATAGCCAAATGCTTTGATTTATCTGTCAGACAATCGGATACTAAAGGGTCGTAAAAATCTTTCAATTTCCATCGGTCGTGAGTTTTGCTTCTCAGTTTGTTTGGAGCTTTTAGAGTCTATAGGATTGGTACTGGTTTTTTGTTCAGGGATTAATTTGCCGCTTAGAGGACCTTAACAGAACAGATGTAGCTATTATTGCCAGCATTGGCAAGGCTGCATGTTGAGTGGGATTTTTTCTTGCCCATCATCTCAAAAACATTTTTTCTTGTCTTGATCTGAGCCTTGGATGATATACTGAGTCGATGGAAGTATGACTATTCCTTCCTTTAAAGATCTTCAATTTCGGAGTGATATACTCCATGCACTAGATGATTCTTCTGAAACAGCTTGAATTAGTCAGGAGAAGCAAGCATTCTACTGGCTTTGGATAAGCTTTTGATTTTTGGAAGAATGTTGTTCTGATTATGGTCCAGAAGATTGATTGTAAAGGTATTGAAATCTTCTATCTTCTGAGTTAATTCCATCTATTAGATCGATCTGCTGGTTGAAAATTTTAGAGGTTTAAGATGGTTGACAACATGCTGAGATTCAATGGCATCCTCGTCATTTTATTTTTAGTTTTCAGGAATCGACCAGAATGAATTGTTTTTGCCTTCAAGGTTCCAGTTCACAATTTTGGGCTTTTATTCATGCTGCTTTTTTTATGGAAGAGTCCACTTTCTCTGCAGAAGAAATGGCATTCTATCAATGTTTATAAAGCCAATATATGTAGCCTTTTGTTCCAACAAATAAAGCGTTATAAACAGTTATCTTAGACCTTTGTGATTCTCAGTAGCACCAATATTAATAATTGTATGTTTTCAAATCGACTATAATAAACCCTCAACGCCAGGGTCGAGTTGATCTAGAATCTTCTCCTCATCTATTCCTTTTCATAGTTGGTGAACTTAAGGATGGATGTCTATCAGCGGGACAACTAAAATATTTATCAGAAATAAATGCTGCTTCTCTAGTCCTACCAAAATATATTCAAGATCGACTAAAAATTTTCAAGGTACCCTATCGATAAGTTAGATTGTTCTATAATCTTGTTTGTAAGATATTTGGAAAGTTGAACAAAAGTTTCAAAGGATCACCTCTGACAAAAGGAACAGGCGGAAAGATCAGAGCTGCGTATTTATAATTCATATCTTTTTTCAAATTTACCAAGGAATTATAGATTGTACGCTATTTGCAGAAGATAGAGATAGATTCCGTGTCGTAAGTACTGTTGTGATCACCACAGAGTCAACTATTTTTTATCCTCACCAGTGCTCTCATCAAGTACATGAAAATCAAAACTGATGCTATCATCACCAAACTCAAAGATAAGACGAAGAAATAAGATCTAAATTTCTATGAAGAAAGGACCATCCAGTTTATTGAGCTCGAAAAAAGTGTCTGCAAAAAAAGATAAGAGCCAACCAGAAGTAGACTTGTAGATTGTGGAAGGATTAAAAAAGCCAACTCATCTATTTCTTCAAGGCGGTATAATTCTGAATAGCTGCCAAAGATAGACGAAACAGCCAGAAGAGGCAGCAAATAGTTGTTGAGTAAAACTGCTAAGCAAAGTATAAATGGGAATGAGGATCTTCAGATAAAAAATGCTAGTGTCAACTGGAAAGTGAGCATCAATAAATTCAAAGATATATATGTTCAGTAGTGGTAGCAATACTACAAACTTCTTACCCCTATCATCTAAGACCTTGAATAGCTAAGATACATGAGTAAAAAAATATCCAGCTTTGAAAAAAAATAATGGACCTCCACCTACTACAATGGCATCTATCGTTAACTTTATCAAAGAAACTAGGGAATAGTGAAAGCCATTAAGGCTGTCAAAATTCGAGAGTCTCCAGCAAAGAGGAAAAGTGTTCAAAGAATACTTCGATAGTGATGTAGATACTATAAATTGAATAGATAATGAGATTCAATAAATGTTAGGAAGGGAAACGGTAGCATATTTGCTTTATATTCAGTTAGAAAGGAGTATAATTAAATCAATAGGTTCTATAGGTTTCTTAAATGACCTCTCAAATGAAGAAAAAACACAGTCACAAAAGAAGCTCATCAATGATGTAGTGTCCATAAGTGATGATGATTGAGGAGAAAATTACTGCTCTTCCCTGTTAAATTGCATCTTCGGAAACATTGTAACTGATCAAGGCAAGCTAGCAGAGAAATTAATTTCAAATAATTGTTGATTCCTTTGATCAAGAACCTCCCAACTCCATTGACCAGGACATATGCAATTAGGTTGAGCAGAGACCATCTCATCGAAGCAACCGTCAAACTATATTTAGCGAATACTTTTAAATTCAATAAGTTCATTCACTAAAAAGACAAGACTCAGCTAAAAACACTCTGATTTCTGATGAAAATTTGTGGTAGGATCTCCACAGCTAGCCTCGAACCAACGGAAGGCTTCGCTATCATAGAAACAATCAAGAAAAGGTCTTTACAGTTTCCTGCCAAAAGATGAACCTCCTGAAAGGCTTGAGAAATGCTTCATTTGAAGGAATTTGCTGCAATGTCTGACAAGCGACTGATTTTTCCCTATTTTTATATTGAATATTAATAAATACCACAGTTAAGGAAGGCGATGCCTGAGGACAAAATAAAGGAAAACGGATGGAGTGCAGCATAATAGAAATACAAGCTAGTATAATTGGGAGCAATATTCTTGGCGAATCGATTAGTTCAGGAATCAGATGATACGATTGTCAGATAATTCTTAAAAACAAAGGATTTTGATGACAATATGATCGATCAGTCTTTAAGAAAATCAGTCATGGAAGCTTAATATTACACTTGCTTCAATCATGTCAATACCAAGAGCCAAAAAGCTAAGTTGTGATGCCGGCTTACAGACCCTGTTGATATTTAATATGTTTCTCATTCTTTTTTTTCACCTTGGTGAGGTCTAAATATATCGATTTTTTTGTTTAAATTGCCACTGTTTATTTTTTAAGACTAGTCAGGTTGACATAATGATAAAAAGCGGCAACGTATACAAATTTGACTATATAAATAATGGGATTGATGAGCTCAGTCGCTTAAAATTTAACTAAAGCAACAACATCGACCTTCATGCCTTCTCAAGAAAGTTCTCCTTACTTCTCAAAGACTCACCAGCGGCCTCAAATTCCTGTCGTGAACCTTATTGAATCTGATCCCGACGAGGTCGAACCGCCAGTTGTTCCTTCCAGCTAAGAAAGAAAGATGCCCATTGAGCCAAGTGAGCCAGCCGTGATCCAAGCAAAAGTTGAGACTCCTCTTAGCAGTCTTGACTCTGAACCTCAATCGTCTCAAAAATCGAAGTAAAAAATACGGCTAAAGGGCCCCTTCACACTAGCAAACTTTGAGAAACACTTGAGATAGATATGGGCAAAGGATCCTACGCTAACTGACAAACAATTTTTCGAGTTAGCTAAGAGGCTATTTGGCATGATCCAAGAGGAAAAAAAAATATTGATAAACATTACTAGGAAGTGGACCGATCGATTTTACAAGATGATGAGAAGATAAAATTCTCTTGAGCAAACTGAGTGCACTAACATGGAAACCAATTCATCAGAGACCATGTTAGCTGAAGATGGAGCCTTCATCTTCTCCGAGCCTGAGAGTGCCGAGGCCGAAATGACAATTGAAAATACTTCAAATATATGGAAATAGCATACCATCAAGCTCATCTCTGAGAGACACCTAAGCAAATAAATTGGTCGAAAATCGAAGTTCTATCCAGAAGAAGTGAAAGATACTGAAGACATCTGGATGGTAAACACATCAATGGTCAAGACATTGGAGAACAGGAGGGCTGAGCTCAGTCGTCTCGAGCAAGAATTTTCACCAGCATTTTTTTCAAGGAAACAATCGATAAGCTTCAGGGAGGAAAACTCATCAAAAAAGAATAAAAAGCGTGGCCGCCCTCTTAAGCAACTTCCTCAAATTGACTGAAACAATTTGATGGTTTTGATTGATGACTTGAATTATATGAACTGTTCAATAAAATCAATAGTTTATTCACTTTTCCAAAATAAAAATCATTTTTAGGCCAATATGGCTGAAAAACTGTTTGGCAGACTCATCAAATATGTTCTAAGTTAGAATTATTTTGTAGACGGTAGATGGTGAGGGTTCGGGCATAATGCTCGCACAATAATTAATCCCAAAATGAGAACCAAACTGATATTCTTCGTTATTTTTTTTAGTCAAGCTTTTTATGGCTTGTATAGGCACATTTAATGGCCGATAGGCTTATCTGCTTGAATGTTGAAGTTATCAAAAGTTGAACGGTAAAGTGGGCATATTTGGAAAACCACATATCTCTTTCAGCAGCCTCAATCTTGACTCTTTTTGCATTTGATTCATTTGTACAGGTTATCTCGGGACCAATCAGCTAGATTTTATTTATCTAAAGTACACAAGGCAAGCCTATGATTGGTATTTTGTTTGGTTTAATTGCAGACAATCTTCAATTTTATTAAGAATTAAGAATGTACATCTCTAACAACAAGTTCAGACTGGCACCGGTCACTTAAGATAACCTCCTTGAGGC
>Ga0100378_1005659_pt1 | contig 11420 bp, 18 predicted proteins | sample CryGeymeta201502_FD_81535 | JGI IMG/M metagenome (GOLD analysis project Ga0100378, IMG submission 81535) | Groundwater microbial communities from Crystal Geyser aquifers in Utah, USA - Crystal Geyser metaG 2015-02 | ecosystem: Environmental > Aquatic > Deep subsurface > Groundwater | place: USA...
AATAATATTGGGGATTGGGGATTGGGGATTGGGGATTGGGCCCAATCCCCAATCCCCAATCCCCAATCCCCAATTTAAAGTACTATATTATATTAATATTATTATTGCAAATAAAAACAATATATAAAATTATTTACATTATTATTAAATAAACTGTTAAAGTAATAACTTCAATAAATTATTTAATTATTTAAATTATATACATTACTTAACTATTGAAATTTAAAGTTCATATATAAATAAAGTTATTATATAGCATTTTATTTAATTTTAGTAAATCAATCAGTATATTATTAATCATCAATCATCGAAATTAACAGTTAATGTCTCTTCTTTTATCTCCCCATTTTTAAGAATAAATTTTGCCTGGACTGTATTAGAAACAATTTGAAAATCACCCGAATCAATACTTTTTAAATATGATAGTGATTTAAAAATTGGATGATCAATTGAAAGTTCCTTTTTTGAAGTTTTTCTAAATTTTCGTTTTGGAATCTTTTTATAAAAATCTAAAATAACATATGGGATTGAATATGCTGCACCACAAATTAAAGCTCCACCGTCGAAGTTAGAAGACAATAAGAGGTTTATTTGATTTTCGTCGTTTTCAAAGATTAATAATGATGGAACTAGATCTAAGTTATCTATATCTAATAAAATTGATTCATAATATTCATAATTTTCAGTAGTATTTGACTTTTTCCTTAATCCTATTTTATCTCTTACTTCACTTAACTTCTCTTTATTCGTTAAAAATTCTTGCGATTGATTATATACAATCTGAAATATTTTTTCAGACCACAGTAACGGATCAAACGTTTTTCCTTTTTCTACAATATATCTATAATATTTTAACGAAGACGTAATCGATTTATAATCCGCTGTAAAGTAATAGTTTTTATTATTATCTAGGGTAATATAATTTTTATCATTCTCATTTTTTATAATATTATAATTCTTTTCTAATATTTCAAGAATTGCTTTTGGGTTCATTCTTAAATCATTTAAGCAATAGAATAAATTCTTGGATTGTTGGTAGAAGTCATTAGAGCTATCTAGAAAAGATAAGTATTGTTTAATATTATTTAATATGTTATGTTAATCGAATATTATATATTATGTAATATATATATTACTTAATTTGCTATTGAGTATATAAGTTCGATTTAAGTCACTATCGTATAGTGTTGAGTTATCGTTTGATTGTTTGGACTGTTTGTCATGTTTATCATGTTTGTTGTCTTGTTTGTTTTCATGCTTGTTGTCGTCTTGTTTTTCGTTTTTATTTTTTGCTTCTTCTTCTTTAATAGTTTCATTAGTTTGGTTGAGTATATCTCTTCTACTCTTTGTTCGTGATGCTTCTTCTTTCTTTGTATATTTTTTGGTTTTAGAAAATCTAATCTCTTCCATCTCTTCAATTTCACTTATATTTTTGTTACATTTACAATCTCCCAAGAAATCTGCTATGTTACCCATTATTACTTATAATTAAATTTTAAATAACAAAATAAGAGTTAAACAAGAAAAATATAATTAAATTTAATTAAACTAGTAAATAATAAACATTCAATTAATTTATTAAGTATATTAATTGATTTTTACTAATTTAACTAATTTTATCTAATTTAATTGATATTACAGTTAATAACCTGTTTAATTCTTAATTATTTATAATTATATAAATGAAAAATGACGAAAATGAATTTGAGAACGGAGACTACGATATCGAAATAAAGAACTACGAATGGGCTTGGGAGTAACATAATCTTACAATTTAACTTAATTTTAATAATATGTTAGTATTTATCTTGTAAAAGGACATTACGTATTTGAAATAGTTGTTAAGAAAAAAGGTGATAATAATTTATATACAGTATACAAAACAGTTAAAAGAAGGTATAGCTTATATAGCTTTATAATGTTTTTAATAATTTAACTAGATTTTCAGATATTGAAGATCTACATAAAGATTTAGAAAGATTTAATCCAGGTTGTAAAATTCCTGATGCTCCTGAGAAAAATGTTTCGGCAATTTTACCAATAAATAATAAAGAGTTTTTGGATAAAAGAATGGAGGATATAGAAAAGTATCTTAAATATGTTATTCATCATAAGCATTTAAAGAAAAACTCAGCTTTCGGACTATTCCTTTCAGATGTAAGTATCGTTAGTATTTTCATTTTAAATACAAATTATTATATGTTTAAACTAACTAATTCTAATTTAAACATAATAGGCCTGGGATAAATATAAGTCTGATAGATTGACTCCTTCATTTTATGAGAAGATTTCTAACTACTTCCCAAATATCCTTAAAAAGTAAATAAACATCTCTAACTTAACTGACTTAAAAATTATAGTAAAAATGTTCCTATTCAAAATGAGAGTATTGATATAGAAAAAGACAGAGAAAATATTACACGACTTGACTCTGGAATAACAGAAATGAACATTGCAATGGTATTAAACTTATATATTATATTAACAAACTTAAAACAATTAAAACATTTAAAATACTAAATTACTAAATACTAAAAAACTTATAATTTTTATTAGGAAAAATACATCAAAATTAACGAAGATAGAACCGAAATCCTTAAAAATATCTCAGATTTAGCCGCAAAACTAGAAGACTTACCAATGAACCTAAATGACAACAATCTTAGAAATGACGAGGAAAAGAAAGAAAGAGAGATAGACAAAAGAAACTCCGAAATACTTAAAAAACTACATGAGCAAAGTGTTCAATACACTCCTAAATTAAAAGATGGTGTTAAAGAACCATTAAATGTATAATTTCTTATTAAATGTTGGTAGGTTTTTAACTCTGAAGTTAAAAGTATTAAGGACATTTTTGCAAGAAAGGACAAATTTATTGCTGATTATGATGAATTAAAAAGAAATATAAGAAAAGATGAAAAAATGAATACTCAGATAAATCTCCAGGAAGAAGTTAAGGGAAAACTTAATATGCAATTGAAAGATGAGATAACTAACTTTAAAAATACTAAAGAAGGGGATTTGTTAACTATTTTAACAAAGTTTATTGAGATAAAACATAAGCAAACACACGATGTAATATATTATATTAATTATTAATATTTACTTATATTAATATGAATTTAGTTTGCAAAAGTGTTTGATCCTGTTCAAAATCTAAATCAAAAATAGAAGATAGAAGATATTTATGATATGTGCTACAAGAGTTAATTCTTTAATAAATTTAAGCATTGTTTGTTAATATTATAAATTTATTAAGATGTTAAATAAATACTAAAATAATTATACATAAATTTACTTAATTTATTTATTATAGTTTATAATAATTTATTATAATTTATATAGAATCAATTCAAATTATTTGATTTTTTGATTAATTAATTCTTATTTATTATTTATCTTATTTATCAATTTTGAATATATTTTATTATATTAAAAATGAAAAGTAGTAGTGATTTTGATTTTGAATCAATTATGAGAAATATTCCTAATCAATACTCACATGGTACATTTACAACGAAAAAACATTTAACTGAAATACCTGAAGAAATGATTAAAATATTTAATAAAATTCAGAATAACGATTCTGATCTCAGCTACTTACAACAAAGTAATTAACAATAACAATATAATATTATTTTACCATTTAAACATATTCTTAATACCTTATCATTTAACTTAACAAATAATCAACATAACCATATATAAAACAATAAATATAGACGAAAGCTCAGCAGACAAATTAATAAAATACTTAAACAATTTATCAAATGAATTAGATGATATCAAAACAAATTTATATGATATAGTTGACCCTAAAATTAACAATATTGAATTTAATGAAACACAAAAAAATGAAAAGTCAATGGATTTATTAAAGAAGTTAAAAAACGTTAAAAGTAATTAATTATAATTAATAAACATACAATACAATTATTTCGTATAGCTGATATCAAATTCTCAAACAATTTTATGAATAATAGTCCTAACATTCAGGCAAGTCCTAAATTTAATTTTACAACAAACATTTCAAGTCAATTTATAAATACTGGATTAAATCTATTTGATGAAGGAAATACTGATAGTTTAAATGATTCCTCGAAAGATAATAGTCGTAATAAAATAAATGATTCGTATGTACCTAATGCAATGTGTTTTACTTTGAGTGAAATAAATTATATGCGTGAAGCAGTGAAACAAGTAAATTAATGTTTATTTAATATTAAGTTAATATTAAATTTAATAATGCCGAATTATATATTTATACTTATTTATACTAATTTTAAATATTTTAGGAAAATGAAATGTTAGATAAGCATGTGAAAGAACAAAATATGATGATAAATCATATTAAAGATAAATTAGGAATGGTTAATAAAACTAATTAAAACAACTGAATGTATACCATGCTTAACCGATAATCATAAATAATTAAAATTGAAATATAATTATATTATATATTATAATTAGAATATTATAACTCATTATTACTATAACTCATGAAAAATTAAATATAAAGTATTATTAATAATTTTGTAGTCAAATAAGTAATTGTATGATTAAAAACTATAAATAATATTTTTAATATTAACATAAATGTCAAAAGCTGAAAAAAAAGAAAAGCACGAAAATGTCGTAAGATTATAATATATAACAATAAATAAGGATTGGTTGTACGAATATATGGTTCAATACATAACATCAGCTATGTTTAGAAGCCCAATAAAAGAATTTGTAGAAGAAAATTGTATATATTTCGAAGGCGAAGAAGAGAACAATTTTAATCATACCGAGCTACATAATGTAATAAATACTGCTAAACTAATCAAAATAACAATAACTAATCAATAACTAACTATTATATAATTATTCCAATTAGAAATTTAAAAAGTTAATCGAACAACTATTACAAAATATGTTAACTGACCTAGGAGCAAACGATTCTCAATTCGTTTTAGCATGTAAAAGGGGACTTCATTCAAAAGAAAATAAAAAATACTTTGAGCAGCTAATAGCTTGTGATCACTTCCTTTATTTTAAAAATATGATGGTTAAAAAAAATCTCCAACTCGAAGAGCAAGCTTATAAACTATTACATGAAAATATGATGAAAAAATCAAAACAAAGCATTCAAACCATAATGAAAGATGATAAAGATTATAATAAACTAAAAGAAAAGAAGGAAAAGATTGATAAGATCGCTGAGAATGAAATGAATAAAGTTGTTGATGAAGAAAAGCAAAAGCTTGCAGAGATTCCAGATAGTGATATGAATGAATTTGCCAAAAAGAAGGACTTAGTAGTAAAAAATAAAGGAGCAGCCAAACCAGCTGAGAAAGACAACAAGCCGGAAGAGGAGGAGATTTCACTATATAATAATAACCTTAAAGCAAGTAAAAATATATACATGAATAAAATTATAAACATATAAATATTCTACTTATCATATTCATAACTAATCATTAACAACACATTAAAATAACAATAGTGAAGTTAAATCCGATTGTTCCTAAATCATCTGACATAAGTGCAAAAGAAACCGTTAAACAATTAGAAATTGCAGATAAGGACAAAAAGCCACTTTATGTTTCTCCTGTAAAAAAAGTAATGGAAGAAAAAGTAGATGTCCCAAAAATTGAAGAGAAGAAAGATGAAGTTATTAAGACAAAAGATTCTAAAACCGTAGGTACGCCAACAAAAACAGTAGGTACACCAACAAAAACAGACAAAACTGATAAAATTGACAAAAAAGCATCTGTTATAACTACTAAACTTACTGAACCTAAAATTGAATATACACCTCAAACTTATGTTGGGCCCGATATTAGCAAAATGAATTTTGATGACGAAAGTCATAATGAAATGAAGAAGAAGTTAGAAAGTGATTTAGCTGACTCTATGAAGGACTCCAAGCAGCTTGAAAGTCAATATGATAAGCTTCAAAAGGATAAAGAAAATAAACTTAAGGAATATAGAGATATGATTATGAAGATGAAAAAAGACAAGAGAAATGTGAATAAAGTTAAAGAAGTGGATTCTAATGTAATTTATATAATATTAATAATCATTTTAAATATTAATAGAATAAAGAAATTAATGAAGAAGTCAAAAAGAAAATTGAGCAAAGACAAAGCTTAGGAGATAAATTAAAAAATAATAAATAGATATATAATTATTAAGTAGAAACAATAATTATTTATTTACTTTTAATATTTATAAAGTAATAAAATATTATTAATTTAATTAGTGTATTACTAATAGTGTATTATTAAATAGCTTAATTAATTTTATATGTTATTTCATAATTTTATTTCATATTCTATTAAATTAAAATAATTAATAAAGCAAATCTAAATTAAATTTAATCATCCAATTAGAATAATCTACTATTCACCATCGTGTTCATTTTCATCATGAGATCTCATCTTTGAAGTCATCGCAATAGATGGCCTAAGTAAAAGTGGAATAACTGTATCTTTTTCTTTCTCTAATTCTTTATCAGTATCATTTTTCAATACCTTATCTTTTACCTTATCATCAGTAGTACCTTCATCATTATATCCAAATACTTTAGTTATTATACTTTCCATTACATGTGATACTATAAAATAAACTAGAAATATAAATATTGTAGTTATCCTAAGACCGTCATTATACGGAGGGTAATTTTGATCATTGTAACCAGCATAATCTACTTCACATACTCTTAGTCCAAACATTAAATTGGATAAATTAGCAGCTGGTAAAGTTAAGAACACTGTAACGTAAAATATCATAATGCCAAAGTAAAGTAAGTAAGGTTTATTAAGATAGTAAGCTTTTCTCTGCTTAGAGTATGCGTTGAAGACAAACATTGCAGTAATATTTTGAAAGGCGTTGATTAAATAGCAAAACTAATATAATTATGTTATATGATTAATATAAAGATATTATAGGTCTATTAGATATAACATTTATAAATATAAATTTAATATAATTACACAGTTGATTATAGTCATATCTGAACCAAGTTTATCATAAGCAAAATCTGATTTTGGGTCTACAGTGTTCAGTAAAGTGCCATAAATGAAGCCAAACTATAATAAGATTAAAATATTATTAAAATATATTATTAACATATATTATTAAAATTATTATTACCAAAAGTAAATTCGAAATACAAAGTTGAATAATAACAGAAACTATAAATTCTAATCCAATTAAAGGTCTTACAGCGTACTTACTTTCTAATGAATAATTAACTGAAAGTTTGCAGGCAATTAAACAAAATAGAAAAGAAGTAAAGCAATCAAGAGAAAAGTATTGAGAGTTAGTCATATCTTCATTAAATGTGTATAAAAATGTTGCTACAACTGTTTGATTAAAAGCATAAACAAAATTAAATTTTAAAACAACTAAGGAATTTTCTAAGCAAGCTCGACCATTTTTAAGTATTACATCGATACATCCAATTGATTGCTCCTCTGAGAAAAAATGTGAAGAGATGTTTGATCCTTCCTTCTTTTTAATAGAAATTCCAACATCAGCACAGAATAAAGCACCACAATCATTAGACCCGTCACCACACATTGCAGTAATGTTATTAGGATTTGATTTATAAAAGTTTACTAAGTTCACCTTATCATTTGGCTGCATTCTATAAAAGATCTTACAATGTTTTTCTATTATAACAAGTAGTGAATCGAAAGATTTCTGATATAGCTTTGAGTCGGAAATACCTTTAATATTTAATTCTTTGTTTAGTTCTTGTTCTTGTATAAAGTTTTCTAATAGATAATTAAATGCTTTTCCAGAAATACATATAAGATTATTTGGGTTTTTCTCCATTACTCGTGTAAGTTTTTCAACAATGTCTTAATAAAATTAATGATTGAATATTGTATATTGATTAGAAATTATATAACACTTATATGATATTATTAGTTATTTAAGCTAAATTATTATATTTACCTAGAACATTTTTTTCTGGTGTCTCGTTCACTATTTCGTGAGATTGGGTTTTCATTAACGGCGGTGCCATTAGTTCACCAGTATTTTGCTTATCAAGCTGCTTTTGGTGATCTAGCTTTTGTATGTTTCCAAGTGTTAAAGCTTTAAGTAATAATGTTATAAGGTTATAAGGTTATTAGGTTATGAATTAGTAGTTAAAAGGAATTAATTTCATATTTCATATATGTAACCAGCTTTAAATATACCTTTTGTTCTTCTTTGCTCAAAGATGTCCTTCTTTTTATGGAATATTCCTTCGGAATTTCTATTAGACTTATTGTAATCCTCACTTGCGTACAAATCTTTGATTTCTTCGTCTTTTTGTTGTTTATCTTTATTTACAGCAAAACATTTTAGTCTGGCTTGGTCATCATATATTCCTTTTTCTAACTCACCTAATATTATTATATATTAATTAAGATTAATGAATAATATGATTACATAGATAAATGTTGTTTATGTCATTGCTTATTAAATCACTTTCTCTAGCAACACTGATTGAGGTAAATGGATTATCTCCAGTAGCCATTACAAGTTTTATATTGCTTTTATTTATTTTACTTATGACGTTTTTTGAATCAACTTTTAGTCTGTTTTTAAAAAGTATAAATCCTAAAAACTGTAATTTTGTTTCAAATTTTTTCCTATCAACTTCAATATCATAATCATGCTTTTCTGGAATAACTTTTGTAGCACATGCTAATACTCTATACCCCATTCTTGTGTGTTCTTCTAAAACATCGTTAAACTCAACAGGAATAGAGTTTTTATCACAAATATGACAAATTCTTTCAGGTGCTCCTTTAATAAAATATCTATAAGTTTCATCGAAGTTGTTTTTTACTATAACACTCATTGATTGGTATTTTGATTCAAATTCAAATCTCTTAATTATAGTATGTTTGAAAGGATTACACTTCTTCTTTATTTTTGATTTTTTGAATACGGAGTCTTCAGTGATTCTTGAGCTGTTCTTTGGGTACATGTCATATTTGAGCTAAGTAAATTTAATGTGAGAATACATAAAGATTTATTTTTAATATATTTACAATGTCATTTTCGTTATCGATAAAGCTTGATTTTTCTTGAACCCATTTAACACTATTTAGTAAATTAAGGTCAATAGTATTTCCTAAACTTTCATCATTCATCTTATCAACACTATGACAAGTTGCAAGACACTCCAAAAAGAAAATCATATTAAAATTATAATTCTCTTTATAATTATCAAAAATCGAATTATTCGGATCGTTCGCAAATTTCTTCCAAAACTCTGTATACACTTTATTATATAACTTTGCATCTGGTTGTATTTTATCAAAGTCCGTTACTTTTTTTGGATTTGAATCTAATTCATTTATACAAGTCGTTTGAAATCCATCCAATTCTAAATCATCTTCTGTTATTGTTCCAGTTTTGTCTAGTATTAAAACGTTTACCCTTCCTGCTGCATATAGCCTTAAATCTGACAGACATTTTATATTTTTGTTTCCTAACTTATATTGGAAGTAAAACACAATAAAGGTAAAGCAAATAGGTAATGAAGGTGGAATTAGAATCGTGATTAAACTCATCAGTTTACTTTTGAAGTCGCTTTTAATCTCTAGTGTTTCTTCGGGGGATGTGGAGGCTACTAGGTTTTTCCAGTAATAATTAGTAAGTGTATAAATATTGAGCCCAAAAAGTACAACAATTATTAAAAATATTATAATAGATTCTTTCTTCAAACTAAAATTAGTTGGCTTAGGGAAAAGGATGTTTTGAATCGAGTTACCTCTTACAGTGTTAATACCAGTATTAAGCACTAAACCATATACTATACCAGACTCATTATTTGAATTACATTTTTCAATTACTGACCCAGCATAAATAATCGAATTATGGTTAGTAGTATAGCTAAATTGTAAATTGTTTTTAGGAATTTGAGATTTCATTAGTATAGTACTTTCTCCAGATATATCGGATTCACTAACAGAGCAATAACCTAATAAATTGATATTAAAGATATATTAAAATGATATTATAATTATATTCAAATGGTTTATTTATAGTCTACCTTCTAGAAGTAAAGCATCACACATAAATTTATCACTTTTTTCTATTTGTATTACATCACCTGGAACTAAGAATCTTGAATCTTTGTTTAAATTATAAGTTTTTTTCTTATCTTTGTCGTAATATTCTACTTCAAACGATCTTTTAGAATTTAAACTTGAGAATTCATAGAAATTAAAAATTCGTTGCAGATTTGTAAAATTTTGATAAGTATTTGTAATAACCACAGCGATAGCCACAATTATAACTATAATAGCAAATAGGTAATAATCATCGATTATCCAGACAATTAATGTATATATCTATTATTAATGTATATATATATTATTAAGATGTTACGTTTATTAATATTAATCTTAATTAATCTTACTTGGAATAGGAATATTGGATTAAAAAAGACTTGTAATAAAAAAGCTAAGAATCCTTTAATTTCCATTTCAATTGAGTTTTTCTCAAATTTATTAAGTAAATAATTATAATCAAGAATTGAAGTAATACCAGAGCTATAAGTTGCTATAATTTCCTTATTTTTCATTCCGGAAATATCAAATTTTATTGACTCGAATACATTATCTGTTTCAATATAAATATATTTGTTCATTTTATATGTAAATACCTAATAACATAAAAAAATAAATAACAAAATTAATACAATTGTTTCTTCATTTAGACTAAAATAATCCTGGCCTTTGTATATAGATTCTGAAAGTTCTTTTTTGTAATTCATCTTCTGACCTCGTATATTTTTAGATAATAAGTAGTTTCGTGAATAAAAACTTTCTAGTTTTGAATCTACAATTTCTAAGTTTTTATCTTTATCAGTAATCAAAAAATATTTGGCTTCTTGAACATCAGACGGATTACAAACTAGACTTAGATATAATTTTGGAAGATAATTTGACACAATATTTAATATTCCTAAGGACAACACAGAAAAAATCATATATAACGTCCGTTTATTTTTATTAATTTTGTAACATTGGATTTCTTTTATGCTTTCATCAACAATATTTTGGTGTGTGCTAGTAGCAGTTGATCGTCTTCTTAACTTAGCTACATTTGCACTAAAAGTATTAATAATTATTAATAAAAAATTAATTGATTGAATATTAATATTAATAAGTAATAATGCTAAAAAATTTGAATAAAATTACTCATTGTCTAAATGATTATTATGATTTCCCTTATCTTTCTTCTTGTCTTTTTTCTTATCTTTTTCGATTAATTTTTCCATATTAAAATTAAATTAAATAATTAAAAGTTATTAAAGATAATATAATAAAAAATACAATAAATTACAATAACTATTATTATATTTTTAATAAAAATATTATTTATTACTAAAATTACTTTAAATATTTTAAAAGATAAGATAT
>Ga0100378_1005660_pt1 | contig 11419 bp, 9 predicted proteins | sample CryGeymeta201502_FD_81535 | JGI IMG/M metagenome (GOLD analysis project Ga0100378, IMG submission 81535) | Groundwater microbial communities from Crystal Geyser aquifers in Utah, USA - Crystal Geyser metaG 2015-02 | ecosystem: Environmental > Aquatic > Deep subsurface > Groundwater | place: USA...
AGAGAGAATCAAAAATTGTTGAGAAGAAAAAGTACAAATCTAAATCAAAGGAGAAACATGTTTAAACTTCATAAACTAAAGTATAGTCTCCTCCTCATCCTAAATAGGTTCAGAAAAATGACGCTGAAGTATAGAAGGACAAACAGTCTGATATTTCATCAAAAAGAAGTGGCTCCAAAAATCTGATCAGGGTTTCTCCAAAGAGAAGAAGGTCGCCAGAAGAGGTGAGAAGCAAGCAGTTATTTGAATCATAGATCCGCTAAAAATATAGTTAGGAAGACAAAATCAGTGCTTCTGTCACTGAGTCTTAAAGATTTTCGGAAACTTTAAACTCCTATGAAGATTTCAACCTTTAATAGAAGCAGACTGTAAAGAGAAGAAGAAAAAGAGGAAAGAAAGAATGTGAGAAACTCAATGAAACTAAGTAGCTTTTATTCAAAAGACTAGTCAATAGGCAAATAGATTCTCTGGTGGATGACCTCGGGTATCAAACAAATGCTCTTTACAACCATAAAATAATAGCTTTTGAAAGAATTCGAACGTTTGTTCAAAGTTTCTATCCTATGACCAATGCCATTTTGTTCGGATCCAATGCTGTAGGACTGTCTCTTCCTAACTCAGATGTTGATATTCTTCTGACTTGCATGAATTGCTATGGTAGATAACTAGCAGCTGACATGCTAGCTCAGATCGCAGTTGAAATCAACGCAATGGGATGGGTCGTCAGCTGTGCTACTTATCTCTGGGCTAAGGTTCCTCTGGTCAAGTTGGAAATCGATACAACTATTCCATTTTTACAGACCAAGAGAAAGCAAGATCTCTTTAGGGTCTACAATCCTGCAGCCATATATCACTTAGACCACCACACTGAAGATGTAGTAAAGACAACCATCAAGGTCGACATCACCATGAATATTGAGGGCATTACAAGTGCAGGATTCGACTCGACTCAGCTGATGAGAAACTGGATCACCAGAATTCCTCTTGTCCAGAAACTTATTGTCCTGTTCAAGCACATTCTCTTCATCAGAAGCTACAATTCAAACTTCACTGGAGGCATCGGCTCATATTGTCTTTTTGTGATGATTGTTGCCTTCATTCAGAACAAAAAACTTGAAGAAGGCGCTGAGATAAGTGAAATATTCCAGCAATTGCTCAAGTGGTACGGCGAAGACTTTGACAATCTGATAAACGTCATCCAGATAGGCGAGGAAGGTTGTTGTTTTGTAGATGAAAAGATATACAAGTATGACTTTGAAGATTGCAAAGTAGGTCTGCTGAAGATCATCGACCCAATAACGGGCAGATTGATGAGCAGCAGTTGTAATTAATATGGAAACATCAAGATAGAGTTCAGAAGAATTCTATATGAACTCAGAAGTTGGAAAGATTAGATCTAGTAAGAGCTAAAAATAGCAAATATGCCACACCCTGAACTTCAAAGAATAGCCACTGTCAAGAAATCAATGGACAAGTGGCTTAACAAATTCGAGCAGAAGTATGAGTTGTCACTCAAGACTCTTATTTAGCGTTCGAGCTGATCTGTTTCAACTGTTAGGCTTGCCATATATGAAAAAAATATCAAACTATCATTTTGAGCTTCATACAGCTTGGGGGAAAAACAAAAGTATCGAATTTCCCACTTGAGATGTCAAAGACCAAGACGTCATAGCTTCCTCTCTCCACAATGTTGTAGTAGTTTTCTCCCCCAAGCTTGTTTATTAGCAGGAGTCCCTATCCATAGAGCTGATGCTTGTTAAGTCTAAGCTGGCATCTGATTTAGCTGTCTTCTGCTACTTTCACCATGAAGACTCCTAAGCCGATTTACTGAAACATTGATTTAACATAGTACCAATCTTCGTGATTTCTGCTTAATCTTTGGTGTTCTGATCGGCTCATCATACCCATACTATAGAGGGCACCTTCCAAGAGAATAATGCAATTTCCCGTATATTTTGTAAAAGTTACAATTGAGGGTGTATACACTTTCAGCAAACAATCTGATGCTGACATACTTTCGCACATCACCAGGTATTTTCCAACTGGCAACTTATCGAGTCTGAGGGTCACATCATCATAAATATCCTATTTTTTGCCTGTCACGAATTACAAAGTGTTTTCATTGCTGAATTTGACGACAATCAGTCTGAGTCTTGCCCGATCTCCGTTTTGGCGATGAAGGGTGATGTATAGGTTGGTTTTTTAGTTGATTTCGAAGGTAAAAAGAGCAGGGCTGTTCTGTTGGGATTTGCACTGATAAAAGTACGAACTGTAATTTTGCCGAGTATGGACAGTATCGATGATTTCGAAATTTCTCATGAACTCGACTAAAGGTATTGCTATTGCAAATCCTTCCGCCTCTTCTTAGAATGTTTTTCCTGCAATCCTATCAACTTTCGGAGGCAAATTCCACAGCACGACAAAACGATGAGGCACTTTGTTATGATTGATGACTCGGCACTGTTTTAAGCAGTAACTAGAATTCTGCAAAATATCCTAGCATGTGTACTCTTTTCGAGAGCCGACAACGCATGGAAAACGTGATTCGTATGCTTCCAGAAGAGTGTTCCAGCATTTTTCCTGCTCCTCTTGTCTGAAGTCGGTTAGAATAGTCTGATAAATGCATGGAGCTCGGGAAAAAGTGGAAAGGACTTCATGCGCAAACCCGTATTGAATTTTATCATAACCTCTGTGAATTTTTGCATAGGCTTTTTCGAGCAAAGGAACCCAGATAAGGCTCGGATCAATATGGCAAAAGACAGCTCTCTTGTGGTTGCTCTTGTAGACAGGAAGATAGTCATCAATGATAATCTCTTTGGGCATTCCTTTGTTATTGAGTCTTAGCTTGTAGGCACCAGTTTTGGTGATTTTTATTTCTTCGTCGAACACTTCTCTGACAAAAGGTTCATGCTCGATCAAAGCTGCGATTGAGGCTAGGAAATAACTGTCTCTATCCTTCATGGACAGGATATCCATAGTACTGTAGCAACTTTCTTCAGTCTGTTAGTATAGTTCTGACAGGCGGATCCATTAAACTTATCTTTCTTAGTAAATTCCGAGGGACCTGCTGTTGGGAGGAAATGACTTGTCGGTATATAGCTGATTGTTTTAACTGTTGTCAATAACTGATTGTTATGTCTTTGATTTTGCGTATAATCGAAGCTGCTAAGTGGATCCTTGTAGGACGGTATTGAGTCTGCTTTCCCGGACCTAGACCCTTTCGTGGCTGTTATTGGTGGTACCTTTGTAGAGGTAGTAGTCCTAGTTTTTGACAACGGTGTCCTGACAACAAGCATTGAACATTTGATTTGAATAGATAGTTATAATGAACAATTCATGTATGAAATCATTTCTTTGAGAAATTTGCAAGCCATCGAGTAAAAGTTGAGGCATTCGGCATAGCAAAGCCTTCAGATCTGAACAATTCTCTGACTTAGGGGTCCCCAATGATATCTTTGTTATGGACAAATCCTTTCTCTCCCCGCAACCGTTAAGCTTTTGTTAAAACTGCCCTTTTGATATTTTAAGGGTATGATTTTGTAGCTCTTTTCATATTTTTGTATTACTAGTCTATCTAAATGATTTATTAAGCTGGCATGACATTTTTTTATTTCTTCTCCTATTCCACATCTGATTCTTATATATCTACTATCTCAAGTAGGGCTTTTCGTTTGTAGTATTCTGATTTCATTTCGGAGCATCGTTTGTAGTATTCTGATTTCATTTCGAAGTACTCTGATTTCCTTTAGTAATATTGACTTTTAATCGCTTTTATTTGTCTTTGTAATTGCATGTATTGCCTTTTTTTGCAGAGGTTTGCTCCTCGTCTTTGGTCATATTATTTTGTCCCTTTCTGATTTTCTTTTACTTCCCTGCATGATCACCCCTTTGACTGTTGTTCGGTTCTGAACTTTAAGCATTGATCTAAATTAACTATCCATGACAGCGATGTTGACAGTTACCTCCTTTTTGAAAACTTTTTTCATTGACCCTTCCGAAGGTGTCCCTTTGTTCGCTCTCACCCAGTTGAAGTTAATAACTTGATGAATTGTTCAGCATGTCTTCCTCTTCCTAAATAATTGCTCTAAGTTTATTAGTCTTGTAGGACTTGAAAGTGCGCGGTTTCATATAAAAAAATTAAAATAGGCCTAGATGTCAATCTAAGAACTAGAAATCTTAATACTAATCTTCTTATAGATCCATAAAAGAATATAGTATAGATAAGTAGATTTCAAGTTGTCAAATAATTGTATGCAATTTTATTAATTTTGCGCAAACATTGATATCATTATTTCAAGAAACAAAAGTAAAGCAATCACGATCAGTCAACTTCATCGACTTGAGGGCCACTGTTTCCGGCTTGACCTGCCTGTCCAGAGTAAGCTTGGCTTCCACATCCTGCTCCTGCTCCGGGCTGACCTTGTCCGTAAAGTTTGGATGCAATCGGGTTGAAGATTCTCTCGAGGTCTTTCTGTTTTCCTTCGTAGTCTGCGACATCAGCATTGGAGTTGCTGGACATCCAGGATTCGACTTCGTTGATTTTATTCAATATAGTTTCCTTTTCTCCTGAGTCAATCTTGTCAGCAACTTTGTCGTCGTTGATTGTGTGCTTGATGTTGACGCAATAGGCCTCAAGAGCATTCTTGGCTTCAACTTTCTTTCTAAGTTTCTCGTCTTGGTCTTTGTATTTCTCAGCTTCCTTGACAAGTCTGTCAATCTCTTCCTCAGAAAGACGTCCTTTGTTGTTGGTGATGGTAATCTGATTGTGTTTTGATGTAGCTTTGTCAGTAGCAGAAACATTCATGATTCCGTTGGCGTCAATCTCAAAGGTAACTTCAATTTGTGGAACTCCTCTTGGGGCAGGTGCAATTCCGTCGAGGTTGAACTGACCAAGCATATGGTTGTCTCTGGTCATCTGCCTTTCACCTTCGTAGACTTGAATGTTGACTCCAGGTTGGTTGTCAGCATAGGTTGTGAAGGTCTGAGATTTTTTTGTGGGAATTGTAGTGTTCCTAGGAATGAGAACAGTCATGATTCCACCAGCAGTTTCAATTCCGAGAGATAGAGGAGCAACATCCAAGAGAACACAAGCTCCGATCTGTTCAGATTCCTCTCCACTCAAGATAGCGGCTTGAACTGCAGCTCCGTAAGCGACTGCTTCATCAGGGTTGATTGATCTGTTGGGCTCCTTGCCGTTGAAGAAATCTTTCAGAAGCTCGACTACTTTAGGAATTCTAGTAGAGCCACCTACCAGGACGACATCATGGATCTTGTTCTTTGAGATTCCAGAATCCTTGAGGACTTTCTCAACAGGAGGCATGGTTTCCTTGAACATGCTCAAGCAAAGCTCCTCAAATTTGGCTCTAGTGATAGTGATTGAGTAATCTTCTGATTCAGCCAAAGAGTCAACTTCGATTGAGGTCTGAGCTGAGCTCGATAGAATTCTCTTGGCCTTTTAGCACTGAGTTCTGAGTCTTCTGAGAGCTCTGTTGTTTTTGCTGATATCAATTCTAGTCTTCTTGAGGAAATCAGCAGCACAATAGTCAACGAGCTTGTTGTCGAAATCTTCTCCACCCAAGTGAGTATCTCCTGCTGTAGCTTTGACTTCGAAAACTCCACCATCAAGGGTCAAGAGAGAAACATCGAATGTTCCTCCTCCCAAGTCGAAGATGAGAACATTTCTCTCACCTGAGTTCTGCTTGTCAAGGCCGTAAGCTATGGCAGCAGCAGTGGGCTCGTTGATGATTCTGAGCACATTGAGGCCGGCAATAGCACCAGCATCCTTAGTAGCTTGTCTTTGGCTGTCGTTGAAGTAGGCTGGGACGGTGATAACAGCATTTTTGACTGTCTCTCCAAGATAAGTTTCTGCGGTTTATTTCATCTTAGTCAGGACCATTGAGGAAATTTCTTCAGGATAGAACCTCTTAGTTTCTCCTTTGAATTTGACCACAATCTGAGGCTTGTTGTCAGCACCAGCCTCAACCTTGAAGGGCCAATGTTTCATGTCTTTCTGGACAACTGAGTCCTGGAACTTCCTGCCAATCAATCTCTTGGCATCGAAGACAGAGTTGTTGGGATTTTTGGCAACTTGATTTTTGGCAGCATCTCCAATCAGTCTTTCATTGTCAGTGAAGGCAACATAAGAGGGAGTAGTTCTGTTTCCTTGATCATTGGCGATGATCTCAACTCGATCATTTTGCCAGACCCCGACACAGGAGTAGGTGGTTCCCAAATCAATACCAATAGCTTTCTTAGACACTTTCCTATCACTCATTTTCTTTGATTTTATTTATTATAAGGGTTTCGGGGAGCGAGAGTATTTAACGAATCTCTCTGTTCTAGTATACTCGAGATTATTATAATTTTCGAGAGAGTTCGAGAACATAAAATTCATAAAGAAAAAAATAAAGAAAGCTCAGAAGGTCAATAAAGAACACAGAAGATGAAATTGTCAAGCTGCCGTTGATTTATTAATTTCTATACTCTTTTCCCTATCTCACAAGATATTATCAAAACTATTATTCTTATCGAGGAATTTAAAACAGAAGTTATGTAGCTTTGTTTCTTTGGGGGTTAATTGATTGGAAACAAATAGTTCATATAAAATCATTCCTCACTGTCAGTATCTACAGTGATGCACTTGTCTTGTAGCTTCTCAATTACTCGATTGAGCCGACTTTTATGGAGTCGAGGGCATCGATTAGCAATCATGCTCAAATACTAAAACTTATCCATTTTGGCCATGCTTCGACTGATACCTATGATCCAGTTGTCATTGATGTGCATCTATCTCAATTCACTCAACTTTTATATTTATTTAGGAATGCGGTCGATCTTGTTATGATTGAGTTTCAGAATCCTTAGCTTGTCAAGATGGAAAATTCCTGAGATTAGTATGATATTGTTAGAAGATAGATCAAGTACTTCAAGGAGGGTATTAAAGTTGAGGCCACTTATCTCTCTTATGTTATTCTTGGATAATTTCAAAATGCGCAAATGTTTGAGGTGGAGCAGACCTTTGATTTGTATTATCTTACACCTTCGCAAGCAGAGCTCTTCTAAATTGCAGAACAGCTCGATAAATTTCATGGTTTTGGTGGGATGTTTACTGAGAGTAAACTTGACCTGATGTAGGAAGTTCTTTTTAGTCAGGAAAAAGGTAGCCAAAGGATCATTTTTGGGAAATAATTTCTGCCTTCTCTCCCTGAATAGTTTCATCCAAGCTTCATGCTTTTTGGTCCAAAATTCAGCACCAACAGGATGCTCTTTTCTTTTGCTTTAGCATTAGTCAGAGCTGAGGCATTAAATTTTGACGTTGTTAAACTCATTTTGCATTGGAAGAGTGTTCCTTAGAAGCCTGAGTTAGAGTATATCTTTAAAATAGACTCGAGTCAGGCCTTGCCTTTCAATATTTTTCTCTTCTTATTGACATTACTCATCAAGAACCCAGAGCTTCTTGATCAATTGGAACTCATAGGTTGTCAGACGTTACCAAGTGTCAGCCACATGTTTGTCTTGAACTTAGAGGTCCAACATCTGACTCTCAAGCTCTTGAAACTCAAGCTATCTTTTTCCCAGAGTGTCTACATAATATTTATCCATTTTTGCATCATATTCCTCAACCATTCTCAACTTCTCTTTCAGAGCTTCTAGCCTGTTCTCTGCTTTGAGTGGAATAGCAAGCTCCCTTGTTTATACATCTGTTGGAACATATATCTTTATTGCGACTTCAGTTCTATCAAAACAGCATGTTCCACTGTAGTTCATGTAGGTACAAATGTTGTTCAAACTTTCAAAGTATTATTTGATGCTATCAGACAGCTAATCATATGTCAGCTGCTGAAAGTAAAACTCATTTGGATACACTTTTCCTTTGACCTATAGATAAAGTGTTTCAATGCAGTATTCATTTATCACAGTGAAAGAATATGTGTATTCATCATCGTCAGAATCTTCGTGAATGGGAACCTCCATGTCGTCAAGTATTGTCTTGCTTCAGATCTAGGTTAAGGTATTAGTGAGCAAATATATAAATAGCAAAAATACGATCGAAATCATGACAAAGAAACAACATTTGCTGACCAGTTGATTTTCTGTCTTTCACAACTGTCCAAAATCAGTTCAATAGAGTATATCTTGTCGAATCCTATTTTTTTAGCAGTGCGAATATCTCCTTTCAATTTTTATTTGTTTTCTTTGGTCTCGTTACAAACTATTGCTATTGTCGATGCCTTTTTCTTTTCTTGGATATTTTTGGTTGTCTTTGGCATGATTGAGCCTCCTGCGTATTATATCAACTCCTTTATCTTATCAGAGTCCATGTGATACACTTCTGAAGCAAGGTAGATTTCGTACTAATCAAAGACCTTGAATCCTTCTGCCACCCTTTCGATAGCGTCATAGACATAGGCAATGTCTTTAAAGCAGAAGCTTTTAGCATTAAGAGGTTGCATCAAGTTTTCACTGAGTTTGATCCATTATTCCTTTACGATGTAGATTCCTCTGCAGATGGCTATCAAGGCTTTGAAGGTCCTTGTATAGCTCCTCATGACTAAATAATCAAACGGCTCCTTGTAGTCTTCCACAATCTTGAAGAGGTTTCGTTCAAATGTACAAGTGAAGCCAGAAACTATAACTCTTCTACCCAACTTTTATCTCCTGGGAGGGATGATTTTATTCTCTCGGTAAAATTTTTCATCTCTGTCGAGAGATTAGCTTAATTTTCTTTTTCTCGGTTTTTTCATTGTTCTGGACGACTACTTATCAATGTTGGCAACTGTCAGGTTCATATTGTGTCTAGGAGCTGGTCGCTGCTCAGCATTTGCTTTTTTGGGAGGCTTTGTTATTTTTATTTTGATATTCTCTGTTTTTTTGATTGGTGAGGTGCTTTTGCTTTTCTTCTCTTCTTTTGGCTTGCTCACTTTTTTTTCATCTTTGCTAGCCATACTTTTTCTTCCTCTCCTTTGAGGTTCTTCTGCATGTTAGGATAGCTTTTCATTGTCTTCTTCTTAAATTGTTTCAGGTTTTGAGTTGGATTGCTTAGAGCTTAAGTTGTTTTGGTCACTTTTAGTGGGGACTGACAGGTTGTTTTATTGTATTTACCTCTAGTGCATGTTAGAAAAATTTCGCATTATCGGCTTTCTTTTTCTAGCTGAATTTGGTCCAGGTTTGACGGAGGTCATTTTTTAACTCTTGGTTGCTTTATTTGAAACAGCAGAAACCTATCTCTACGATGGTATTTAAGATGTCCTTTATTAGACTGGCTTTTAGAGAGAAGGTGCTTTTTTCTTCTACTTCTTCTCGTTCACCTTCTTCTCTGGCTTAGGCTCTAATTCAAGGCTATTTTTTGATTATTTTGATTATCCTTTGCCTTTCTTCGTCTGCTTTTTCTTTTGCTCTGGCTTAGCCTTAGTCTCTTTGATTTCTTAGAGGTTTTCATCAAGACAGAAATCCTTGAACTATATCTTTTTGAATTAGTTATTGAGTGGTTTAGTCTAGACTTTTGGTTTGATTTTATGTTACTGTTTGAGCAAGTTGGCCTTTGATTCATCCTCGAACATTTGCATTACTTCGTCTCTCCTCAGCACATTTTCCTCCTCTCTAACTTCCTTTTTCACTTCAGATGTGATCTTTTTGGGCCTATTGAGTTATATTTTACACTTAGCTTCCGCAAAGTAGATGACCATTGTTTCATCGACCATCACCTCTTCGTCTTTTTTGAGTCTGTTGTCATTACTGTTAATCATCGTGCCATTCTTGCTTCCCAAATCAGCTAATTTGAGACTGTGGGAATCCACTATCAATCTGGCATGTTTCTGACTAATGGAGAGCTCCTTGATGACGACCGAAGCCTTCAGCTAGTTTCGACCGATAATGTTGGTGCCGTAGTAGAATGGTACTTTTTGCTCCAATTGCGGATGGGAGAGAATCACAAAGAAGCCCGCAATCTCCTGCGAATTTGCCATATTTAACTAAATTTGATTGTGAAATTATTCCCTTCTTATAGTAAGCGCCCATACAGACAATATGCTGCCATCAGTCAGGACCTATATAAAGAATAGTTGTTTTGTCTATAGTGACTATTGCTAAATGGGGGAGAGGTGATTGTAGTATAGGTGTTTGAGATGATTTGATTCTGGTATAATCGAATAATGAGTCAATTGGATAAACAGATCGAGATGCTCAAAAAGGGAGAAATTATCAGCTAGCAGGAAGTCAAGCACCTCTGCTCCAAGGCCAGAGAGATCCTGGTTGAATAAGGTAATGTACAACGAGTCGACTCACCTGTAACTATTTGCGGTGACATACATGGTCAGTTCTATGATTTGCTCGAGCTCTTCAAAAATGGAGGAGACATCCCTAAAGTCAGCTACCTTTTTTTGGGAGACTTTGTAGACAGAGGATTCAACAGCGTCGAGACATTCCTACTGCTACTGGCCTATAAAGTGCGCTATCCTGACCTTATCACTCTTATCCGTGGCAATCATTAATGCAGACAAATCACTCAGGTTTATGGTTTCTATGACGAGTGCCTGAGGAAGTATGGCTCTCTGAATGTCTGGAGATACTGTACTGACATATTCGATTACCTGTCTCTGGCTGCCATTGTCGATGATAGTATTTTCTGTGTGCACGGAGGACTCAGTCCCACCATCAACGACTCCATTGATGAGGTACAGGGTTTCTTATTTAGATCAGGTCAATAGATAGGAAGATGGAGATTCCTCACGACGGTTCAATGTGCGATTTAATGTGGTCAGATCCCGATGGTATTCCATGATTTATGTAGATATTCAAGGCTGGGTGTTGAGTCCAAGAGGAGCAGGCTATCTCTTCGGAGGTAACGTGGTGGATGCCTTCAATCACAATAACAACATAACCGAAATAGTAAGGGCTCATCAGCTGATTATGGAGGGCTATAAATAGATGTTCAATAAACAGCTTGTTACTGTCTGGTCGGCTCCCAATTACTGTTATCGGTGCAACAATACGGCCTCAATTCTAGTCCTAGATGACAAATTGAATCAGAAATTTATCAAGTTCGAGGCGGCTACCCATGAGAGCCGAGGTGTGCCGGCGAAAAAGGCTATCCCCGAGTATTTTTTGTGATAGTGAATGTGCTTGTCATTTTGTTGAATTCCGGCTCAAGGATGGGTATAAATCTTCCATCGGATTTGAGGTGATTAATAAATTTTATTTCAAGGAAGAATGTCGTACTACTATCCCTACTACTACTCCAGGTACTTTCCATATCATTCAGTTACGCCTCCAGCATCGCAGTCGAGTCAGCTCTCAGAAGATCTAGAGTCGAAGCAGAACTCGCTGCTTCTCGAGCTGCCTCAGAAGCTGCATTGAGAAGATCAAGAATCGAAGCTGAAGTTGCCACAGAGTCTGCTCTTAGAAGATCCAGAATCGAAGC
>Ga0100378_1005664_pt1 | contig 11415 bp, 9 predicted proteins | sample CryGeymeta201502_FD_81535 | JGI IMG/M metagenome (GOLD analysis project Ga0100378, IMG submission 81535) | Groundwater microbial communities from Crystal Geyser aquifers in Utah, USA - Crystal Geyser metaG 2015-02 | ecosystem: Environmental > Aquatic > Deep subsurface > Groundwater | place: USA...
ATCAATTTCGTCTTGTAGATTATAGGTTCTCCCTATGGCGCGCTCCCATCCTGTTAGGATTCCTGCTTTACCGCTCACGCTTTCTAGCGTATTGATAAAGTTCGACTCAAAACTTGCTTTAATACGCTCAAGATCGGCATCTTCCACTTCGCTCATCACGTCAAAACCATTAATCATCGCTTTAATGCTATCATATACCATCGTTTGCATGGCTCCTGGTTGCATTCCCCAAACATTTCTGAGGTTTGGCAACACTTGAAAGGTAAACTCTCCGGCTAACTCTCTGCATGGGTTTGATACGCTAGCTTGGGAAGCAAACTTATTTTTCACCATACGTTGATAGATGGCAGAGTTTCTCCCTCCTCCCATTACTTCTGCAAGGATGTCTAATGCTGCTTCATCACGGTGATAGTTTGGTACACTTGGGTAAACCATGGTTACTACTGGCGAGAAGATATTATCTGCATATTGTCTGAATACATCCTGACGCAAGACCACTGGATCAACACGCAAAGGTTTCACATCTTCTCCACGAGGAATTGGCGCGAAGTATTTCTCTACCAAAGCCATTGTTTCTGTAGTTTTTACATCTCCAGCAATCACAATGATAGCGTTATTCGGACCGTACCAACGCATGAAGAATTTTTTCAAATCTTCTACTCCTACCCGGTTCAAATCATCTACGTAACCAATAGTTGGCCAACTATATGGGTGACCTTTTGGATATAAGTCTTTACGCATCAATTCTGCAAAGGGCAATGCATAAGGACGGTTCACGATGTTTTGATCCTTTTCATTTTTTACCGCGTCACGCTGAATTTCAAATTTCTTTTGCGTCACCGCTGGCAATAACCAACCCATACGATCCGATTCTAACCAAAGGGCCGTTTCTAGCATATTGCTAGGCAAAGTCTCATAATAATTCGTTCTGTCGTCGCTGGTAGTTCCATTCATCTGACCACCCGCTCCTTGAATGATTTTGATATGCTCTTCATCGGCAACATGCTTTGATCCTTGGAACATCATATGCTCAAAAAAGTGAGCAAATCCAGTGATACCAATATGCTCTCGGTTAGACCCTACTTTATAGGTCACTTCTACATGAACCATAGGATCGGAATGATCTTCATGGACATAAACAGTCAATCCGTTCGCTAGCTCATATTTCTCATAAGAGATTTTCGCTTCGCCCGGCTGAGCTTCTACTTTTTCAACCAACTTGGTTTGTCCGCTTGCCGGAATCCAAGCCAGGCTGAGAAGGAATAGCCCAATTAAGGTAAGGTTGTGTTTTTTCATTTGATTGATATACTATTTTCTAGTTGCTGCAAATTTAATAATGGACTCGCGTCTTCTTATTTCAATCGACCAAAGGAATAATCAGGTCGACCATCGTTATTAATTACATGTTTTTGTCAGAATACTGCGAAATTCTAATTTCACTTCTGGCCATAATATTGATACTCCATCTGTTCCAGTATGCAACTGCTCACATTCCTTGTTCAAGCGTGTGATTCCCGCTTGTCCATTCCATGCATTTACATCCATCATACCTTCCAAAATCAAGGTGTCACCACTCATTAAATAGCGCATGTCAACCGGACCTTCTAGCTCGTTCATAGTAAGCATCAATTGGATAGAACCTGATTCGTCATCCCCTTCCGCTTCCTGAACCATTCCACGCAATTGAGTGGTCGCATTCATGCTGCCGAAGAAGAATTTTTGAATCTTCATATCACGGTCTTCGTTTTTAGAATTAATGGAGCTTACCGGGATTATAAAACGTGCTCCTTTTAGCAACTCCTCTAAACTTGAAGCATTTTCTACGCTGCTTATTTGCAACGAATCGAATGTTCCTGCTACACCGGCTCTTTCTGTGAATTTATAAGCAGTCCATGTAAATTGAGTCTGGGCTGCATCATAACTATAGCTGCATACTACAGGCTCAACAGTCTTTGGTTCTTTGTCTGTATCGCCTTGTTTTGGGTCAGCATTTCCGCAAGACGCAATAAACAATGCGCCGAATAGAATAAAAGAATAGTTCATGTATTTCTTCATGGTACAAATTTTAAGTTATTATATTGAAAGTCATAGCCATACAGCTAATTCTTTCTTAGATGCCGTTGAATTCTCTCCTGTACTAATTGTTCTTCCCTTTTGGCTTTTTTGAAAAGAATTTGATCCTCCACTTTTGCGTGGCGGTGGATATCTTCTTCCAAGCGCATTAAATCTGTCATCACAACTTGATACAGTATTGGGTCATTTTCACTAAATGCATAATTGCCAGTAACCTCTCTAAGCTCTTTCATTTCATCGTCATCTTTAGTATGACTGGCACAAAGCACTTCTGTGGAGTGTTGCTGCAAGAGCTCTTGGGCTTGGACTAAATCAAAGTCTTCATTTAATGCAACTAATTGAAGAATAAATGGGAAAATCACTTTTTCTTCTAACAGCATATGCTTCTGCATGTCGCGACTAAAGCGCTGAAATACAGCAAGCTTATCTTCTTCTTTCAAGCGCTCAAGATTGCGTTTTATATGGGGTATTTTCGCTTTTGTATATTCGTGATGGGTATATTTTAGATAAGCAACCAATACCGGAAGCTCTAAAAATCCATATTCAAACTCCGGTAATTTGTGTTGAACCTGTGAAAGCGCGTCCTCCAATACCTCAACGCGCAAACCTTGTTCTTCCGACAATTGTTCTAATGTCAAGTCCAGATAATTCGGGTAATCGATATCAAAAAACTCAAACACGGTAGCCCGTGAAAGGTTCTCGCTCAATATATATCGAATTGGTATCGCTGCTAATCTTCCCATTGTTTGCCAATTGCTTCAATAACTGAAATCAGGTCCTGGGCTTTAATGGCATCTTTGGACTTCACTTGATTCAGCCTATCTGCTGCTCTACCATGCAAATATACGGCGATTAAAACCCCGTGTTCCACAGAATATCCACGAGCCAATAATCCGGTCATTAAACCACATAAAACATCACCACTGCCGCCTTTAGCCAGACCAGCATTCCCACTGTTGTTAATATACTGACGACCGTCTGGAAGAAAAACAGCAGTATACGCGCCTTTCAATACGATCACCCAATCTTTCGCTTGACTTAATTTCCGCGCGGTATGCCACCGATCACCCGTTGAAGTATGTTTTTCTGTCAATCGATCAAATTCGCCTGGGTGTGGCGTGATCACCACCTCACCGCTCGGTATAATTTGCGGATTTCGCGACAAAGTATTCAAGGCATCTGCATCCATTACCCAGCGTTGTTTGTGCTTAACCAACGATAAAACTTGTTCTTGTGTTTCTTTAGCCATACCCAGTCCCGGACCGATACCTACTGCATCGTAAGCATTCAACTCAAGGCTTGAACTCAAGTGATCTATTCCACAGCACTGCAGATAAATGGCCTCAGGGGCAAGTTGCTTACACGTTTCTGCACAATGATTTGGCGTGGCCACAAAAGTCCTACCTACGCCACTAGCCAAGCATGCTAAAGTGCTTAATGCAATCGCACCGGGGTATTGAGCCGAACCACCAATCAATAAGGCATTTCCAAATGAGCCTTTATGACTGAACCTTGGCTTCTCTTGGTATATAGCACGAATCAAATTTTCATCCATCAACTCAACATTTGTCTTTCCGGCGAAGGATTGGGCCAAACCGATATCCAAAACTTCCCATGACCCAATATGAGCGCCATATTCGTCTACAAAGAAGCTTTGCTTTGGCTGTTGAAAACTCAAAACCGAGTCTGCATGAATAAATGTTTCAAATACGCTGTCTTGCGGCTCAGAAGGCATTCCAGAAGGAATATCTATAGAAATAACCGTTGCCAACTGATCATTCATCTGCTTCACCACGGCCGCCAGTTCTCCTGCTAAAGGCCTGTTTAATCCATGACCAAATAGGGCGTCAATCATCAAGGTATTTGGTATTGAATGGAAGTCAGACAATGGATAAATTGGCACCCCTTGCAGCCTGGCATAGGATTCTGCCAGTTTGCGATCATTGGAGCCGGAGTCTTCCAAAGCATAGGCGCTTACCTGATAACCTCGTTGAAATAAATAGGCTGCAATGAGAAATCCATCGCCTCCATTATTACCCGGACCGCAGAGCACCCGTATGCTTATATCTCGATGATATCGCTTTGTAATCCAGCTATAGCAAGTCTTTGCTGCACGTTGCATGAGTTGGAAGGAGGTAATTCCTTCCGACTTCAATGTGAATTCATCCCAGACTTTAATCTGTTTGCTTGGGTATAGCTTCATAAAGTTGAGCGTTTTTAAGCTGGAGTTGATTCATCGCGTTTAATGGAAGTCGTGCAACATGATTAGCCAATAACTGCATTGTCTGGTCATAGAATAATACCAATACTGGAGCTTCTTCCATCACAATTGCATCCATTTCTTGGTAAAGGGTTTCTCGTATTAATGGATCGGATTCTTCCATGGCCTTCAGGTATAAGCGGTCAAATGCATCGGATTTGAAATGGGTATAATTCGGACCATTTGGTGCAAAGTTGGGTGAATAAAACAAGGAGAGATAATTTTCTGCATCAGGATAATCAGCGAGCCAAGAACCTCTGAAACAATTCAGTTTCGATTTGCTCACCATTTCACGATGAAATGGACCCGGGTTCACCTCAATTCTTGACTTAACCCCTATTTGCTGCCACATTCTTTGAACGTAGATGGTCAGGTCTAAATAGTTCTTATTGGTATAGAGCACAAGTTCTTCATCAGCATAGGCACTTTTGCTCAAATAGTAGTTCGCTGAGTCCTTATTATACGCATAGAAATTTTTATTGGAATAGCCCGGGAGTCCTAAAGGAATAAATCCTCTATTCCCGGCAGTGCCTATATTGTTTCTCAAGAAGCGCATCATCTCTTCGCGGTTAACTGAGAAACTCAATGCTTTTCTTAAGTTTTTGTCTAATAGCGAATTAGGTACATCTTGTTTGATGGATGAATCAACCATAAATCCAAGGTATTCGGTATTCAAATAAGGCCCAATTCTAAGGTGAAATTTGCCATCATATTTTGGTTTTAATTCTCCATTTCGGGTAAGCAATTCATCCTTAAAACTTCCCTCGAGTCCATTGAAAAAATCCAGTTTTCCCTGTACAAACTCCATAAAGGCAGTCTGTTTATTCTCGATGAAGCTTATTTCAAAACCATCCAAATAGGGCAATTGGTGTCCGCTTTCGCTTTGAAAATAGTGCGGGTTTCGAACACCAATGAGTTTGATGCCTTCCTCCCAGAAATTTAATTCAAAAGGCCCCGTTCCAACCGGATTTGCCCTAAAGGTTTCGCCATAATGTTCCACAGCTTCTTGCGGCAGCACAAAACAATAGGGCATGCTAAGCAATCCCAACAAAGGCGGAAAGCTCGACTTGAGGTGAATTTCGAAAACATAGTCAGAAACAGCTCGAAAACCTTGTTCAGCTAGCTTATCGTTAAAAATCCATGAACCGGGTGAAGCAAGTGCCGGATCCATGAGACGATTGAATGAATAAAGAAAATCATGAGCAGTGACTTGCCTGTCGCTTTCCGAGGCAAAACAGCCGTTGTTATGAAATTTGACGTCATCACGAAGATAAAAACGATACACTTTTCCACTATCCAAGACCTCCCAGTGAGAAGCAATAGCTGGGACTACACGCATGGCCGAATCAAGCTCAACGAGTCCATTATAAAACTGCGCGCAAGCCCAAATTCGGTACTGGTCACGAGCAAATGCTGGGTCGAGTGAATTCAGCGGAGACTCCATGTTCATGCGGAAAACCGACTTAGAAGTGACTACCGGCCCACCACAGGCTACAAATAGTAAAGTGATGTGTATAACTCTTAATAAATTCCTCATTAATGTGCACAAACTAGGTACATGCCTTGGTTATTTTTGCCTTTCACCAAATGAACAAAAAAAGATGAAGATTACCTACTTGGGTCATTCCTGCTTTCATATCGACACAGGAAAAGCACAGCTGGTATTCGACCCTTTTATCCGTCCGAACGACAAGGCCAAAGGTATAGTCGATATTGACAAAGTAAAAGCCGATTATATCCTTGTATCGCATGGGCATGACGACCATACCGCAGACTTAGTCTATTTGGCCAAAAAAACAGGCGCTACAGTAATATCCTCGTATGAGGTTCAAGCTTGGTTGGGAAAACAAGGGATTGAGAAGTCACACCCGATGAATTTTGGCGGTTCATGGTCCTTTGACTTTGGAACGGTGAAATTTTTTCAGGCGGCGCATACCAGCTCATTTGCAGACGGTTCTTATGCAGGTGCTGCTGGAGGCTTTATCATTACTACCGATGAATCCTGCTTTTATTATGCAGGAGATACAGGTTTGTTTCAAGACATGAAACTTATACCGATGTTTCATACCTTAGACTTTGCCTTTTTACCAATAGGTGATAATTTCACCATGGATGCGGAACAAGCTGTAATTGCTGCGGAGTTTATCGCTTGTGAAGACATTATTGCCATGCATTTTGATACGTTTGGGTTCATTGAAATTGATCACCAAAAAGCTTCAGAAAGCTTTAGAAACATGGGGAAATCCCTATTAATCCCGGAAATCGGGAAAACCATTGAGAAATAACCAAAAGAATAATCCAATCCATATGGGAAAAATTATTGCGATCGTAAATCAAAAAGGAGGAGTTGGAAAAACAACCAGCGCTATCAACTTGGCTGCAAGCTTTGCGGCTCTTGAATACCGAACTTTATTGGTGGATGCTGATCCGCAGGCCAATGCTACCTCCGGCATTGGTTTCGACCCTTCTAATATTAAAACAGGACTTTACGAGTGTTTGGTGCATGATATTGCGCCGAAAGACGTGATACTAAAAACCGAATATGATTTCTTGCACCTCATGTCCTCAAATATTGATTTGGTGGGTGCTGAGATTGAAATTGTAGACCTCGAACACCGGGAACGTTTGCTGAATCGTGTTTTTGACAAAATCAAAGACGATTACGATTTTATCATTATCGACTGCTCCCCTTCTTTAGGACTCATCACCACCAATGCTCTTACCTCCTCTGATTCGATCATCATTCCAGTGCAGTGTGAATTCTTTGCTTTAGAAGGACTCGGAAAGCTGTTGAATACGATTAAGATTGTTCAGACTAACCTTAACCCAACTTTAAAAATAGAAGGCATACTGCTTACCATGTATGATGTTCGTTTGCGTTTGAGTAATCAGGTTGTAGAAGATGTGAAAATGCATTTTCAACAACTAGTTTTCGATACCATCATCCAAAGAAATGTGAAGCTGAGTGAAGCACCAGGTCATGGTATGCCTGTGATCAATTATGATATTGAAAGTCGTGGAAGTTTGAATTACTTAAATTTGGCGCGTGAAATTCTTCAGAAAAACGGCTTAACCCGTATATCAGAAGAAGAAAGGATTATGAATTGATGACCAAAGCAAAAAAGCCCGCCTTAGGAAAAGGATTATCGGCCTTATTAAAAGATGCTAGTACTGATATTACTTCGAGTGGAGTAACTCCTGTTGGAGGGATTAGCATGATTCGTTTGAATGAGATTCAAGCCAACCCTTTTCAACCACGTACGGAATTTGACCAAACTGCCCTTGAGGAATTAGCAGAATCGATCAAGGTTCACGGTGTAATTCAGCCCATCACAGTTAGAAAACTTGGGTATGACCAGTATCAAATCATATCGGGTGAACGTCGTACACGTGCTAGCATCCTAGCGGGAATTAAAGACATTCCGGCTTATGTCCGCATTGCCAACGACCAGGATATGCTGGAAATGGCACTGATTGAAAACATTCAACGCGAAAACCTCAATGCGATGGAAGTCGCCTTCTCCTACCAACGTTTGATGGAAGAATGCAAATTGAAGATGGAAGAATTGGGCGATCGCGTGGGTAAAAATCGCTCTACGGTAAATAATTATCTGCGGCTGCTTAAACTGCCAAATGAGATTCAAATTGGGATTCGAACTGGTGTGCTCAGTATGGGACATGCTCGCGCCTTGATTTCGATTGAAGACCCAGAAAAACAATTGGCCATATTTGAACAAACCCTTGCCGATGATTTATCGGTTCGCGATGTGGAATTATTGGTTAGAGAACTCAAGCCTTTACGCACGGCAAACAAGGCGAAAGGAACCAAGTCTAAACGCCATGTTGCAGATTTTTCTGGCTATTCTGATCAAGTGGAAGAACTTGCCGGAAAATTTGATGTACCCGTACAGCTGCGTTCTAAAGATTCTGGCGGGGAACTTGTAATGGTATTCACCAGTGAAGAGGAATTACAGAAACTTCTATCTCTTTTGTAGTGCATTTTTGTTTAGTCTAGCCAGCCTAGCTCAGCAAAATGATACGATCAATAAGGTCGCACCAAGCAATTGGCGTGCTACGCATTCTCCGAAGAAAGCCACACTCCTTTCGGTCGCACTCCCCGGTGCAGGTCAGTTTTATAACCGCAGCTACTGGAAGATGCCAATCATCTATGCAGGATTTGGTGCTTTGGTGTATGCGGTTAATTTCAATCAGGGCGAATACAAACGTTTTGGCGACTACTATAAACTAGCAGCCGATGACGACCCCAATACCATACCGGCATTCCCAGGAACACCAGACCAACTGCGCACGAAAAGAAATTACTATAAGAAGCGCCGTGATTTATCCATAATCGGAATGGCTGGTTTATATGCGCTCCAGATTGTCGATGCTCATGTCGACGCTCATTTGACTATGTTTGATATATCAGATGATCTCAGTCTTCAATGGTCTCCGAATATCACACCGATATTTAATTCAAATCACAGAGTGAGCGGTGGATTAAGCTTCCAACTTACTTTTTAGGTTGATTGGGACTTCAATACAAAAATTAGCTGATTCACCAATCTTACTGACCAGGGAAATGTCTCCATGAATCGATTCAGCCAATTTTTTAGCGATATATAGTCCTAAGCCTGTGCTCGATTCAATTCCCGTAGGACGAGCACTAAGCCGCGAGAAACGCTGAAATAAACGGTTCATGTCTTCTTCTTGAAACCCAGGACCATTATCAAGAATTGAAATCTTAACCCGATCATCTTCAACAACAGATTTTACATTAATTGTACCGCCTGGGTTTGAATACTTGATGGCATTGCTCAGTATATTATCACAAATACGTTCACAATAATCTTCGCGATTTAAAAGACTTTCATCCGCCAAATCAATAGTTAATTCAAGCTGCTTTGCTTCTAGATGAGAGGTGAAGCTGGATTTCAAATTATCAAATATGGTATTCAGTTTAAAGGTGCTTAGTCTTTTAACATGCTCTTCTACCAATACATTACCCTCTAAGCGCGAAAGGTCGATGAGGTCTTGAATGAGCGACATTCCATCATGGGTAATATTATCAACCATCTGCAAATAAGACTCTTGATCTTTCTTATTGTCGGTCATTTCAAAAAGCTGAACAATGCTCTGAATTTTCCCGAATGGCGAACGTAAATCATGCGCCATAACAGATACCAGATCATTTTTATTGGTCATGAGATCCTCCAGCTTCTTATTATTGGCTTCTAATTCTTGTGCATTTTTCAGCAGACTATCGTTCATCGTTGCCAATTCAGACCTGCTTCCTTTGAGTCGGTTTAAATTTCGGAATAAGATGATGACGAGGAGGACTAAGACGATTGACAAAACGACGAGGAGCATTAAGCCCTTTTTATTGCTCGCAAGCAATGCTTCTATCTCTTTGCTAGATTTCAATAAAGTTTCATTCTTATTCCTTTCAAACTCTAGCTCCATGGCCGATTCGAGTTCATGAATGCTCTTTTTCAGCGTCTCATCATAGATGGTATCCAAATACGCGGAGTAAAGTTTATGATAATCAAGTGCTTGTCGGAAATTCCCCTTATTTTCTTCTATTTGCCAGAGATATTCATAAATCGATTTATAGTTTCTGGGGCCTTGTTTTAATTCACTTACCGCTATGGCCTGCAAGAGCATGTTTTTTGAACTGTCGTATTGACCCAGTTTCAAATAACAATTACCAATTGATATGACGCCTTGAAGTGATTCTTGTGCACTTGCTCCACCGGTTAAGGCTATAGACGTAAAATAGTAATTCTTGGCCAGCGTATAATTATTCTTATTTAATTCTATTGTGCCGAGATTATGCAAGATTTTCGCCATCCCATGTGGATTTTTCACCTTATCCTGCATCGAAAGAGCCAATTGTAGGTATTTCATGCCCGAATCAAGCTCATTAATATTTTGATAGAGCGACCCAAGATTATTGTAAATAGGACCTACCGCAGCCTCATTCTTTTCATCCAATGCCAGTTGAAGTGCTGACATGTATGTTTCTACCGCGGCATCAAAGCGTTCAAGTTTTTGTTGTATGATTCCAAGGCTGCTAAAAACCTCACCAATTCCTTTATTGTAATTGATGCTCTTATTGATGGCCAATGAATGTTGCAAATGGGTTAAGCTACTATCCAATCTTCCTTGAAGATCAAAGGCCACACCCACCAAACGTTCCGCTTTGCCCCAGTTTATGGTGTCGTGGGACTCTGAAAAAAGGAGACTCGCCTCTTTCCAATAGATTTCGCAGCTATCAAATTGAGATTCTAAATACAATAATACCCCTTTGGTAATGTACACATCGCCCAATAATCTCTTGTCTTTTGATGACTGAGCTATATCCAGCGCTTTCGCCAAATTAGCGTAGGCCAATGTAGAATCCATCCGGTTTTCATTGACGATTTTAATGAGATCAGCAACCCGACTTGAATCAGTATTGGCATAGACGGAAGTAGTTCCGATAAATAAACAGAAGAATTTTAGTAGGGCGCGTAGAGACATAAGGTTAACTCGACTAATCTACTTAATTGTTGAACGTATTGGAAATCTTTTTTACACCCGGATGTTGAGGATTTAACTTTTGCAAGCGAGTATAATATGAGTTAGCCTTTGTTTTGTTTCCTAGCCGAAGCTCCAGACCGCATAAATTCAACAAGGCTTGAAAGGCATCTGGGTCTAGTGCAATTGCTGATTCGTAGTCTGTTTTCGCCTTAGCTAATTCGCCTTTACTTTCATAAACAAACCCTCTATTAACAAGCGTATTCACCTGTTTTGGTTGCCAAGCGAGCAATTGATTAAGAAGGTCGAATGCCTCTTGAATTTTGTTCATTTGAAGAAGCACCAATGCATGTTCATTTTGAAACTCTAAAGAATGTGGCTTTAATGCTACAGCTTGCTTTATTGCATGGTAGGCCTGTTCAAAATTCTCTTGATTTCCAAAGGCCCGTGCAATGCGATACCAAGTCCAAGCATCCTTTCCTTGGTAGGAAGACCCGATTTGTGAAACCGCAACCATATCATCTTGCAAATAGGCCAATCGTATCCATTCTGCTTGATTTGCC
>Ga0100378_1005674_pt1 | contig 11400 bp, 16 predicted proteins | sample CryGeymeta201502_FD_81535 | JGI IMG/M metagenome (GOLD analysis project Ga0100378, IMG submission 81535) | Groundwater microbial communities from Crystal Geyser aquifers in Utah, USA - Crystal Geyser metaG 2015-02 | ecosystem: Environmental > Aquatic > Deep subsurface > Groundwater | place: USA...
ATAATGATTAGAACAGGAATATCTACAGGATTATCAACAGGGAACTCTGGAGCAACATCGCCTGAATGTCCAGACAAAGCTTCAAATATATTAAATTCTTCGAATAAACTCGATAAAATATGCCCAAGTACAGGAATTGATTTTAATCCAATAATAGATAAACCTTACAAAGTTTCAAAAGTATTTAAACATAAAAACCGAGAACTAAGTTTTTTAATAGAATTTGAACCTAGAAGTAATGGAATTCTTCCATCAAAACAAAAACTTAAAGGAAAATACCTTAATGAGAACTATCCGGACTTTCTTATTAATTTTTATTCAAATTTAGTATTTAAAAAGTTTAATAAATAAATTTGAAATATATTAATGTAATAATTTTATTAATAATTTAATTACTAATATTAATATAAATTTATTTAAAATAATTTTATTTATTTAAGTTAAATGTCCCACCAGACAATTCAAGACATAGGAAACATGGAAAATCAAAAAGAAAATTATTTTGGTCCTTTTATTACAAGTCTATTTATTGTTATTAGCTTTATTATTGTTATTCAAATTGCTAAAACGCTATTTTATAGATTTTTACGCCTGAAATACTTTCATCGTGTTAATACTGCACTTAATACAGAGTTTAATGCATTTGAATTTGAATTCTTTATGGTTTTGATAATGATTATGTATGTATTAAATAATAATTGTTGATTGATTTATGATTAATGTTTGAAATAGATTTTATCAAATTGGTCTATTTATATTTATTCATTATTATTATGATAATAACAAATGCTTCATTGATTCAATTACATTCTCATGGTCTAAATTTGATATACAATCAAACATAATTGCAATAATAAAAGCATTAGTTGTTAACTCATTACTGTTCTCTGGCTATATTTATCAAATTTATTTAGTAATTATAAACTATAATAACATTTTTTATAGAAATTGGAAAGCATAGAAGAGAAGAATTATACGAAACTATTTAAAGAAAACATTTATGTAAACTATTAAACTATTAAAATATTAAATTATTAAAATTATTAAAATTATAGGGTCCTTATATAGAGGAGATTATTTACAGATATGTAATTTATAATATTTTGCATTGTAATGGATATTCCACCACTAATTCTGTTTTGCTTAGTTCAGCTTTGTTTGGAGTTTGTAAATTAAATAGATAATAATTTATTTTATTAACTATAAGCACACTTTAGACACTTTTATGAATACTATCCAGAATACGATGTTTTATTTATAATCTCACGTTTACTATTTCAAGGAACATTTACTTCAATATTCTCAATTTACTCATGCGTGTTTTATTATAAGACTGAAAGTATTATAGGCTCTATAGTTTTACATGCATATTGCAATACTCTACAAGTTCCCAAATTTGGTTATTTAAGCAATAGAGAGCTTGATAAAAATACGAAAATTACAATTTCAATTATATATGTAGTTGGGATAGTATCGTTTTTTGCAATAATGTTTATTATATAATGATATTTATATTAAAATAAGATATAAAATAATATAAATATAATAATTAATTAAAGTATTAATATTATGGATGTGCATATTAATATGATCTTTATTATAGTTAAATAAAATTATTTATTAATGCTTATATTCTTTAAAATCATTTGTTTATTACTATTTGTTTCAAATACTTTAATACTTAAACACTACTTTATTGCCCTTAACGCTTTTAATACTTCTAATACTTCTAATACTTTTTTAATGCTTTTTAGTCTTAAATATTTTAGGAACTACATCATCATCACTATTTTCAAGGTTTAAATCTTTTATATCAATACTATGCTTTCTTTCTAAATTTTAATAATATATAAATTATGTTTATTGTTTTATCATTATTTCAACTTTAATTTTAACTATATTGATTTTATTACCTCTACTATTTCCATTTTCATTTGTTGTTTTATTTTGATTTTGTTTATTATATACATTATTATTACTGTTATTATTTGTTGATTTGATCGAATTATTAGTTTTATTAACATTATTAATATTACTATGACTATTATTCGTAGGAGTAGTTTTTCTATTTTATGTTATTTAAATTAATTAAGTAAAAAGTACTTGTCTCTATTAAATTAGTAAATTATATAGTTAATAAACTATTATTACTTTTTATCTTCTACATGCAGTTTCTTAAATTGATATGTTGATTGATGTGATTGTCCTGTCTGTTGTTTGATACTTGAATTATCTGATGGTAAACTTTTAATTTTGTTGTCTCTTTCTTTCTTGTAGCCTAAAAATTGATCATTATTTTCATATTGTTTGTGCTTATTAAATTTGTTATTGTTGTATTTAGTTTTTTCTTTGTAATATTCATTATTATCAAAGTCTTCCAAACTTACAATTACTTCTTCATTACTCTCTAACACTTCTCCTATAATCTAATTAAATTACTTCGTATCGTATTTATAAGTCAATGTCTAAAATCAAATTACTTACTTGATTATTAAGTATTTTATATCCTCTAAATAATATATCTTCAATTTCTCCGTTCTTAAAACTAGAATATGTCATTATAGTATTTTCAATCAATTGTTTAAATTCCACTATATAAATTATTAAATTATTTATAAGTTTTATAAGGAAATGATGAAGTTAAATACTTGCAGAAGCTTGCTTATATACAGATATTACAAATTTAAAATGAATTGAAGGGACATTTACGAATATTCTCATTTTTGGTTTGTCATTTATTAAATTAGGTTCTTCCATAATAATTTGGAAATATTATATATATAATAATTGGTATATATAATATAATTAATTTATAACTAATATTATTGATCAAAATTTAAAAGATAAAGAAATATAAATATAAATATAATTGTTTAGACATAAATTATATTAAACTTATACTTAAATTATATATAGATAAACTTATTTATCAATAAGCACTAAATTAATACGATTTCATTCCTGCATTTTTTCTTTCAAATCTTTTATATCTTTCAATTCCTTCAAGTCTTTAATCTCCGCAAATAAATTCGTTTTAAATTCATGTGCCTTTTTTATATTGTTTATCGATAATTTATTTGGTTTATCAAAATTATCAGACTTAAATATCTTATCTAACTTATCTTCATCAAACATGCCAATTTTAATTTGATTTTCTATATAAAGTTATACATATAATTAACTAATATACTAAACTATATACCTGTAGTCCCAGCAGTAGCATCAGTTCTCAAATTCTTTTCCGTTTTAAAGTTTGTACTTGCACTCTGATTAGTAAAATTAGTAATATTAACCAAATTATTTTTAACAAACATATTGCTTCCTTCTTTGTTAGTAGGGAAAGAACCTTTGTTGATTTTACTTTCACTACTAACGGACAGATCTTTTATATCTTTTTCATTATGAATTTTATTATTACTGATATTACTATTATTTATATAATTTTGTTGTTTAGTTTGATCAAAATTGAAGAATTTACTAGCAGCCGAGTTACTTATTTCAATAGGTTTATAATTGAAATGTCTTTTGCTAGAATTGCTATGAAATAAATCTTGGTTTCCTAAATGAGCAAAGTTATTAAGATTGGTACTACTGTTATTATTATAGTTTTTGGAAATGTTGAAAATATTGCTGTTTTTACTTTTAGCGCTCATAAAAGCTAGATCGTTATTATTGTCTTGATGATTGTCTTGATGATTGTTGTTATTATTGTTAATATAATTTTCAGTATTGTTAATAGTTTCTAGAATAGCTTTTGCATGGTAAGGTAATTGTTCGTATTCATATTTATCATTATTATTAAACTTATCAGATATAGATGAATTTGAATCATTGTTAATATTGTTGTAATTATTTTTTAAATTGCTGTTGAAAATGTTGTTATTGATGTTATTGTTATAATTATAAATGTCTTTATTTTCCATATGAAATCCATTGATTGTTTTATTTGTAGCATTATTAATACCGTTATTGACTAATTTATCTTGTTTGAAAATTGCAGAATTATATTGAACTACTGGAATTTTCAAATATTTTAACCCTAAGTCTATTTTTAGTTGATCTTCTTTCTTATAGTTAGCCTTTGAATTTATACTATTAATATCATTAACACCATTAACACCATTAACTCTAATTCCATTCATTTGTTCTTGTTCACATAAATCATTCAAATTATTAAGTTCATACTCACTACATGAGTTTGAACTTGAATCATCAGGAAACTCAGCATTTTTATAGTAATCATTCATCATTGATTTCAATTGAATATTCTTTATAATATTTCCAGATAACCCTAACTTAATACATTTACTATTTTTAGAAAATGGTTGATCTTCTTCAACTTCAGACTGATTCTCTAATAGGCTTGCTAAAATACTTATTGGGAAATGGAAAGTTATATCATTCTTAGATTTAAAACTTAGTTTTAAGTTATTAATAGGTTCTTTACTTTCTGTGTTTTTAAGTACTTTTTCTAATGAAGTGTAAAAATTAAGATTCTTAGATCTTTTCTTCATTATGTTCATTTCGTTTTTGTAAGATTTTATCTTATTCTTTATTTGCCATTTAGTCATATTTGGAAACTCGATTAATATATTTTCCCAGTTATATTTGATTTTTTGTTTTTTAATCCCGTTCATGAATTTATCTTTATTCTCTCCATGCGTTCTATTAACTTTACTTTTTAAAGAAAGCTTTATAGACTTTTCTTGGTTTGTTGCTTTCTTTCTGAAAATAATATTTCTGTTGACAACGTCATATAACCTATAGTTAGTAAGAAATTTTATTAAATATTAATTTACTTTAAACTTAGTTGTTTACTCCACCAATGGCCCACTTTTTTACTTCTTCTTGATTTATTTATTTTAATATAGTATTCATTATCAATGTTATCATTGCTATTTATTTTATCTTCATCACTAATAAAATTATTATTATCAATGTCCATTGATACACGCTTGCTTTTTAAATTAAATTTTTTATTTAATTGCGTTTTTATAACAAAGATAAAACATTCACTTCAAGATAGTAAAAATTAATGAACATTTAAATAATATATAAATAATTTATAAATAACACATAAATAATATATAAATAATTTTATTAATTGAAGATAAGATAAAATATTTAAATTAAAATTATTATTCAAATTTTTTATAAACATTTACATTTAATTAATTATATATAATTATTTAAATAATGGCTCTACGTAGAGATAGATCACGACAATCAAATCAATATACTTGGAACGAATTATGTGAAACCGAAGAGGAATTAAAAAAAATATTAAGTTTACCTGAAATAGAAAGAGAAAAGCTCTACGATGAAAGAGTAGAAAAGTATAATTTTACTAATACTACTAAAATTAAATAATATATTTAAACATACTAATTTACTAAGAGATTAACATATTAACACATAATAAAGGTTACAAACATCAAAAGATAGAGCTGAGTTAATCAAACAAAAAAGTGAATCAACAGGCTTAAAAAATATCGATAAGAATAAACAAAGATTTAATGCTTTGCAGGACATAAAGGTAAAAATTTATACTATTATTCTATTATTACCTTATTATTAATTTACTATTAATGTTTTATACTTATTTCTTAACTTTAATAATTATTAACTTTTCTAATAAAGAAAAAAAGAAACAATTATTACAACAGAGAATTAAGTGATTCCGAATCAGGGGAAATAGGTGATAGTGCCTCCTCCAGCTCGGATGAGAAGGGAGAAAGTTTGTCTTCTTCACATGATAGCGTAGAAAAGAAGGATGAAAAATATCATTTTACTCTAGAAGACCTAGAGAAAATTCATATAACTAGAGACAATATCGAAAGATGGTGGGAGTATAATATTTTCAAAACTACAGTTGTAGGATGTTTTATTAAAATTAATGTATCTGCAAAAAGTCAAAATGATGTTAATTATATGATATTCAAGATTGATAGTATTGAAGAATTACCGAATAATCAATCTTATCTTTTCTGCGGAAAAAAATGCACATATCAGATAATGGCTGAACATGCATCAAACAAAAAACTGTTTAATTTTAATGTTGTTTCGAATCAAAAATTTACTGAAATGGAATTTATAAGTTGGCAAACAAGAATGGAAAAGGTAGTAATTATTATACTTAATTAAAATATTATACTTTAAATAATTTAAATATTTATTTACTTATTTACCTGTTTTCTTATATAATTAGGCTCTGTTAGACTTACCTAAAATCGAATATGTTAACAACAAACTAGCTGAAATTGATAAAGCAAAAAACTACAAAGTAAACACATAATAACAATCATATAATAACATTAATAACTATTATATTAAACTTATTAACCTTTACTAATTAGTTATCCAAAGAAGAAATAAACGAACTAATCAGTAAGAAAAAAGCTGAAAAGATACGTAACAAAGACACAAGAATAAATATAACATATGAACTCAGCTTATTAACTGAAGAGTATCACTCTGCCGTTAGCAAGTATGAAGAGACTAACGATATTAAATACAAAAATATGTAAGTATTAATTAATGTTAATTAATAAATATAACAATGATCTTATTTTAATACTACATAAAGGATTGAAAAACTACACAAAAATATGGTTGAACTACAACAAATGGCAGAAGAAAGAGAAAAGGAAGACTTTAAAAATGCTGAAAATGATATCGTGTCCAAAATAAACAAAAAAAATCTTTTAAAACAAAAAGAACTTGATTCCCAAACTCATGATTATCTAATGAAGAAAAAGAATGAAGAAGTCAACACAAAAGGTAATCCATATATCCGAAGAGAGTGCAAACCAATTAATATTATAAATCTGATTGAAAATCAAAAAAATCCTGTTGAAAAAGAAGAAGTTGTAAAAGTAAAGGAGGAAGTCATTGAAGAAATTAAAGGAATTCCAATTAAAGAGCAGTTTAAAAATAAAATTGATAACCAAAAGAAAATAGTAGAGAATTTAAAGTTAAACTGTAATAAGTTGATGAAAGTATACGGTAAGCAATGTTTTTTATTATATTAGATGAGAATTTATCAAATGATAAATATAATATTAATCCTTATGCTTCTATCTTTAATTTAAATTCTGACAAAATTATTACTATGTTGAAAAATAATTTACTTCCTGGCATGAGTGATAATGTTAAAACGTTTACTCTCGATAATATAGATATGTGAGAAATTTATAAAGAGAATTGATTCCAATAGTAATAATTAATGTTATGATATTATAATATTATGAATAGTAAATAAATTAATAAGGAAAATATGATAAAATAATATACTCCAAGTATAAATTATATATACACAATATTAAATAAAATAATAAGTCCGTATCTTCAGCTTCTATAACTTTCGTAAATGTAATTAATTTCAAATATAAATATAATAAATATATACAATTTTATATATAATTCAAATACAAAATAATCATTCTCATTTCAAATAATCATTCAACACTTCTTAAGTACGTTCTATACTCTTCAATATTATTACTTATAAGCCTTTTAAGATACTTCTTTCTTGTTAAATACAATGTTTCATAATCCAAATTGTGGTAAATCCTAAAATAGTTAACCTTTATTTGGAATAATCTATCTCTTAAGTAGCTTCTGTTTTTTCTAATTTTCAATTTTTGATTGTATTTAATACTTTGTCCTGGATGGGCCTTGGAAGTGTGCCCGCCTTTAGCAGCTGGGGTACTAAATCGTTTCCCACAAATTTGGCATATAAATTTATTAACTGTTATTGGTTTTCGTCCACGTTTTGAAATTTTATAAGGTTTCAATTCTTTTTGTTCTCTTATATCTTCTTCATCTTCCTTAAATTTTAAGTCAATATTATAGTTAATAATTTTCCTATTCAGTCTTTGAGATTTTAATGGAGTTGTAACTGGAAGTATATTTTGAACGTTATTTCTGTATTGATCTTGTTTAGTATGTTCTTTTTCTAATAAATTGGAATTTGTAGATTTATTATATTTATTAGAAATGATTTCTTTAGTAAAATGATTATTAGTAAAATAAGGTTTGATTGTTTCTTCTTTTTTATTAGTATTTCTATAATTTTCCTTACCAACTTTATTATATTTTCTTTTCGGACATACTCTTCTTATGCTTTTTTCTTCAACAATTTCTTCTACTTTCTCTGTATTCATATCAACACTACATGATCTAACCTTCTCTATATTAATCTTCTCTAATAACTTTTTGTTTTTATAATACATTGGAGTAAAGTCATTAAAGTAACTTAAAGGATCAAAGTTTTCTAAAGTGTCAAGAGAATTGTAGTAGCCCAAATCCGGTTTATTTCTCAGTTCATTTTTATTTTCATAATCATAGGGATTATTATGATTATCATATGTATTATAAGCATTCGTTCCTTTATTTTTATTTTCTGAATTTTTAGTGTAGCTTCCATAAATATTTTTTAATTGGAAGTCAAGCAAATCGTTATAGTCTTTAAGTCCATTGGCGCTTATTTCATTCAAAGTTTTGTTATTAATGTTAGTATTATTGTAATATGAATTATAGTTGACATTGATATGATTATTGTTATTTAATCCAAGTTGTTTCTTTGCTACAATATTTTTGTGTATTTTTAACCGATTCATATGCTTTTTGAAGTGAGCGCTACTGATCATTATTTTATTGTTGTTGTTATTATTAATTTTGTAAATAATATTGTATTTATATTATTGAATTAAGTAATTTCAAAAATTCAAATTTTTTGTTTAATTAATAATATAAAGTAAATTATATAATAAATTAATTCAAATAATATATTATTTATTTATTACTATATATAAATAACTTAAGTACAATTTTAATTTATTTAAATAGGTTATTCCTTTACTTTCTAATTACTTTCTCTTTTGTAAAGCGGCTCCCATCCAATCTAGTCCTTCATTTAGTCCTTTTCCATCAAGAGCAGAGGTACCTTGGACTATCCATTCTCTTCCTTTTATCTTTCTTAAGCCCATTTTATCAATTACCTCGTTAGGAGAAAGAGCCCCTGGGAGATCTTGCTTATTAGCATATATTAAAAGAGGTGCACCTTTTAGACAGTCTTCATCAAGTGTTTTATTTAATTCTTCAGTTGCTAAATCAATTCTATCAACATCTCCACAATCAACTACAAAAATAATTGCTTCTGTATTTTCATAATAGTGTTTCCAAAGATCTCTTATCTTGTCTTGACCTCCAATATCCCATAGAGTAATTGTTAGCTTTTTATAAACTAATGTTTCAACGTTAAATCCTATAGTAGGGATAGTCTTGGCTGTTTCTCCGAATTTCATTTTATACATAATAGTTGTTTTGCCGGCTGCATCAAGACCAATCATGCACATTCGTACGTCTTTTCCAGTTTTAAAGAGTTTGTCCCACATATTGCTTAATATTATTCCCATATTTTATTTTCTTATAATTCATTTATCAATTGTTCTTATATAGTCACGATTAAATTAGTGACATAGGAATTAATTTATCTGACATAGGAAATTAATTTATTAAATGAATAATATATATCAGATAATAATTATTTAATTATTATATTATATTATAAATTATTTATTATATAATTATATAGTATTATAACTATATAATATAATTATTAAATCAATTAAGTAAAATTATGATATTATATTAATACTCAAATTTAATATGAATTCATATATTAACTCATAAATATATAATTAATAACTAATGAACTAAAATTTAAAACTCTTCATCAAAGTCAAAATAGTCTTGTTCAATCTCAAACATCTTCTTAGGAGGAAGATTCGACTTTACTTTTGGAGAATTCATTACATCATTATATGTTTCTATATTAATCTTATCATAAACAATAAATGTATTATTTTTATTCACATTATGAAGCTTTCTATAAAACTGCTTATTTTTGACATAAAAAACCCAATGGAAATTATCAGATGTGCTGTGATCCACTTCTCTTTCTTTTCTATCTCTTTTAGTATCGCGTAACTTTGCATCTTGTAGGTCTTCTACTATTTTTTCTTTATTTTCACTTGCGTTGTAATTAAAACTGAATTTTTTATATAATTCGTCGTCTTTATTTTTTTCTACTTCTATTGGCTATAATGTAAATAAAAATAAGATTAAGATTACTATTTATACCTCAAAAAATTGATCATAATTTTCAATCTTAAAATCATTTGGATCAAATTCAGTTTTATTAAAGTTAAAGAAGTCGCTAGTACCTTCAAAATATTTGTGATCAGTAATAAAAAAATCATTTAGTGTATTTGCCTCTTCGTCTAGGTCGAACATTAAATTATCGTATTTATTTTCAAAATTTTCTTCTTGATCATCAGTTACTTTGTTTAAACATAATTTGCTTGATGCTTTTTTCACTTGCGATAATGTTTTTGGATTTGTTGAATTCTCTTCAGTATTATCAAAATATCTCCAATGATGTCTTTGATCAACTTTAAAGAAATAAAAAGCTTGATGGTTAACAGGTTTTAATTTCCTTATTGATTTTGTATAACCTTTTAAGCAAATTCGATATTCGTTATCTCCAGTTTCATTTAAAGTAATAATATTTAATATGTCATGTTTGAGATTTTCAGAATTTGTTATAACATCATGTAGTAAACTAAATATTTGGTATTTTTGGAAAGATTTTTCCGCCCAATTATCAACCATTTTAGGTATATACTCCTTCGAGTGAAGGATAATATCATTAGATATTTCCCATAAATGCTGCTTGTGTTTTCCAGGTTGATATTTACCAAGAAACAAATTTATACTTTCCTAAGGTAAATGTAATTTGATATAAATATATATAATCATAATCATAATATTTAAACTTAATATTCTTTATTTTACCTGTTTATATTGATCATTAAATGAATTATTAAAATATCTCTTACAAGTATTGATAAGTTCAGGTAGTTTATCTAACATCTTATCCATCATTTTTCTATTGTCTTGAATTTGTTGTTTATGTGCAAACGAACCTGCGTATTGACTTGCAAGCTCGTGACCCATGTTCTTATAAAGTTCTGTTAAAACTCCATATATTCCATCTTCTTCATTTTTTGGCTCTATTGGTTCAATTCCAAATAATTTAAGTTGATTAACTAAGACAGCTGTTCCTATAACTTGTTGAAAAACATTAGTTCGATCTAAACAATCAACACAATTTGAACGAATTACACCATTTTGAAGTCTTAATGAGTAAGTCTTGGATTGTCTAGAGTATGGAACAAATACAAAAATGTTTGTTTCTTTTATTAATTTTGTTTGAGATATTTCGAGATATTTGCTGTAGAAATTTGGAGACCTAAATTTAGAGTAAGATTAGTTATTTAAAAAGTTGATTTATGGTTTGTATAATTGTATTTAAATATAATTAATAATTGAATA
>Ga0100378_1005693_pt1 | contig 11383 bp, 4 predicted proteins | sample CryGeymeta201502_FD_81535 | JGI IMG/M metagenome (GOLD analysis project Ga0100378, IMG submission 81535) | Groundwater microbial communities from Crystal Geyser aquifers in Utah, USA - Crystal Geyser metaG 2015-02 | ecosystem: Environmental > Aquatic > Deep subsurface > Groundwater | place: USA...
GGACCAATACGATTTCGACGCCCTCAAAGCCCGCGTGGCCGAACTGGAAGATAAGATAAAGTTCCTCTACCTCAGGTTGAACATCGAGTACATGGAAGGAGACCCGACGCAGGCAGTCAACGCCAAGGTGCGCGAACTCCTCCAGCGCGGCAACAAGATCGAAGCCATCAAAATATATCGTGAGGCCTACAACGTCGGCCTGGCCGAAGCCAAACACGCGATTGATTCCATCGAGCAAGGGATATAACGTAACGCGAGAGTGATCTCGCACAGGGTATCGGGCAACGGTTGACGCTGGCCGAAAAATTCATGTCCCCTTTGTTTTCGCCTCGTTCCATAACGCGTCCATCTCTTCGAGACTCATATCCGATAAACTCCGTCCCTCTGACTTCGCGCCCTGCTCCACATAAGCCGCGACAATTTATTTATTCAACATCTCTTCCAGCAATTTAACCGCCATGCCACGTTGAAGATCATCGTGGTAGAACTGATTTCGGTAGTTGCGAAGGCAATTATAACAACTTGTATCATCACCACATTCGCAACTGGAAACTTTTTTCAAAGCAGATTTTGCCACCATCAATAATTTATTATTGATGCGCTCCACGTGACCAGCGCCTCCAGGAACTGTATCATAAAGAATCATGTGAGGTGGTTTTCGAAAATCCTTATAGAAAAGAGTTCCATCCACATCGTCTCGACGAATCCCTAAGGCATCACTTGCACCATCCAAGAGAGCATACAGTAATGACATCATAGATGAACGCCCATGTAATAACTGGTGGCTTCCATCAAGACTAATCTCAAGAACGTCAGTCATGAATCTGTGACCCAAGTGATATGCTTTAGTACTTCCATTACAGGGTTTTCCTGTCAAAGGATTGTTGTGTTTTGTTGTGCCTTTCAATCCAGGCGCTAACTCCACTGGCTCTGCCCATCCACACCAGTTACAAATCTTAAAACCACGACCAAAACCATCATTAACCATGGCAAGCCAGCCATGATTGGAATATCCAGTATATACAGCGAGTTTCGAGGAAGTTAATTTTTCATCAAGAATCAATTCCTTTTCTTCGCTTTGATCCTCTTTTGAAGATCTGTACTCGGTAAAATATACCTGGCTGGCGTATGTTCTTTGAGGCGCAGTTTCACCTGGAGTTTCAGTTTTACTCGCTGCTACAAATCCTTGCTCTGGAACGATAAATTTTCCTTTCATTTCAGTGTGTCCAGAAAGAGTTTCTCCACAAGATTTGCAAATTGGCGGCACGTCTGTTTCAACATATCCCCAATGAAACCTCTTGCACTGTTTACAAACTGCATAGTGAATCTCTTCCCAAACTCTGTTATTCGGTGGCAGTCGAACCCCTTGGCTACACCAGATTCTTTTTGCTGCAACAACCTCACTGCCTGGGGCAAACTCAGATATTGCCATTCGCAAATCGCGCTCCAATCGAATATTTGACGCTTCTGGAATAGATGTAAGGTGATTGGTTTTTAACTCAACAACGTCGGTTGGGAATCCGTATTTAGGCAGAACATTTCTTGATCCCAAAAAGCCAAACAAAGGTCTTTCACGAATTTGTTTAATGATCTTGCGCAATCTTGTAGCCTCTTGATCACTTTTGGCGTCGTCTTTTGCGCGAGCTTTAATACGTAATTCTTCTAGCTTTTCGATTTCGCTAATAAAGTCCTGCACTGCAAGATCAAGAGATTTAGAGTTATCATTACTTGTTAATTCGTTGATCCAAGTCCAGTCTTTTACGCCAAGTTTATCCATTAATCCGTCTGGAATAACCCGAAGGAGAGCGTCTTGAAGGTCTTGATGTTTTTGATCCAGGAATTTATTAAGTAGGTCAATTCCTTTCTCTCCATTTTCATCCAGAAGGAACTCTCCAACGTTTTCGAACTTTTTTCCATAGTTTTCAAAGACCCAACGGAAAAACGCAGAAAAAACTATTGAATGAAGGTGCCTGCGAACAATTTTTTCGTTTGAAAGAACTGCGATTGGGGGTTTTATCTTTCCCGAAACCATACTTTCAGGCTGGGCAAAATAATTTAAATCGTGGGAACGTCTCTGAGCAAAAGTCAATACATATGCAGCAGAATCTGTACGACGACCAGCGCGCCCTGCCCGCTGTATGTAATTAGCGGTCGTGGGAGGCATATTACGCATAATTACTGCTTGCAAGTCGCCAACATCCACGCCTAATTCAAACGTTGTAGAGCAACTCAAAACATTAATCTTGCCTTGAATGAATTGGTTTTGAACATTTGCCGCTTCTCGTGAAGTCCATTGCGCGGTATGCTCGTTCGCAAGTAATACAGCAGGCTTGCTTGAAAGATACTCATCTCTGTATAAATTATCTTTAAATCCAATAGATGTTTCTGATAATTGTCCAAGGTGTCCTGTGCAACCATAAGTAGCGCAAACTCTTTCAATATTCCCAAATGTAATATTTTGACATTTATCACAAGCCATCCAACCAGAATATTTACCATCGGTTGGAATTACTTTCCATGCCTTATGTGAAAGTCTTTGAGCAATTCCTTCTCCCGGGATGTCCTTGCTCTCAAAACAACTATTCCACGGGCTGGATGTCGAAGTTAGGTATTCCCAAAGATCGGCGAGTAATTTTCTTGCGACTTCATCAGCGTTTAATTCTGAATGCTTCTTTTCAGTAAGAATTCGTTTCAGATAATTAATACGGGCGTTGGCACGTGCAGAAGGTATCCAACTAAAAATTCCTTTCTTTGCTACGCTACCTTCTAATCTGACATAAAACGGTTTTGAGCGTGGCGCAAAAGAATCTTTGGCGTCAAGAAGCAAATCCGTTTTTTCGTTTAATAAATATGTGATTGCGCCTTGATAACGTAATGTGTTGAGTAAATTTACGATTAGGCGAAACGCTTGTTCACGATTAAACTTCCACGGAGGAGCTTGAAGGAAATCAGGAACATCCCAGTTTTCAGGTATATCAGGTTCAAATCTCAGCAAGCCAAGTCTTTCCAGACTAATTCGGCGATCTAAAGGAGAGAATTCCTGCATCATCCAGATCGCTGCCCGTTTTTCTTTATCAGAACCATACTCATTTGATGGATATACTTTTTCCTCCTCAATACGACATCTTAAGCGCTCCATAACTGTATGCAAGCGGAGTTGCCCCTTGCTTGCTTCTGGATCCTTTTGTAAAGTAAGCATAATTAATCTGCGACGTAAATTCCTCTCATGGGCGCGTTCAATGTATGGCGCAAAGAAAGCGGCATTTTGGCGGCTATCCGTAAAATTTAGCATCTTGCGACCATGTCCAGGCAACTCATGATGATTCTTTGCCGTCGAATCTGGAATATGTTGATATAACGCATCCGCCAGAACGCTGACTGGCGCATCCTGCCCTGTAAGGAATCGATAGACAACTCCGCCGCTGGATCTTGTAGAGCAACTGACACATCGGTTTAACGTTTTCTTGCGACCCAATTCCACTTCATTTATTTTAATAAGCGGGTCTTTGCAATCGCATACTCGCTTGCTTTGAGATTGGACTTGTCCGCAGGAGCTACATAATTGCAATTCGTTCGGATGTAAATTCTCGATTAGATCATCAGGTGTGGATTCTTGATCTGCAATAATTTCATCTTCATCTATTTCAGAAAACTTGGAAATGAGCGTATAGTATTGCGTCTTCTTTGCTACCGCAGTGCTATAAATTGCGCTATTTTGGAGTAGGTAATTTGCGCTTTGGATAGGCACAAATCCTTCTTTGTCGCTTTCCATCTCACTGCCAGGCTTTTCTTCACCAATCAAATAAGCCGTTCCACAGCGAGTACAAGTTGCCAATTCAAAAACCCGGCTTTTACATTGAGGACAATACTTTTGTCTGTGCAGGAATAGCCGTCCTTGTTTGTTGGGAGGAAGTTTCTTATGCGCTTCTTCATTCAAACAGACAAAAGCGCCTTCCAGTGCGCGCGCAAAAACATGATAGCGAGCAGGAAGCAGAGGCAAACTTTCTGAGTCAGCACGCGCAAAGACGGATAAAGCCACAAGGTTGATCAATGCTTCTGAAGAATCGGCAATATCGGGAAAAACATCTTTCGCCAGATCGTCCAATTGACGGGCATTTTTCTCTTTCAAGGAATTTAGAACTGCATGAACGTTTTTGTCTCCACGTAATATTTCATACAAGTAACGTTGAAGCGCAGCTACTGGCTCTTTCTTTGCTTCTTTGTTCGCGTTCTGAAGAGGAACAGGCAATTTATGCTTTTGAAAAATTGCATCAAATCTTGAAAGATAAACTAACATTTCATCTTGTTTCAATGGACGATTTTCTACCAATCCAGTTAGTTCCTGATAGGCGGCTGAAGTTCCTGCTCCCCAAATTTCTCCAAGCGCCTCAATTGGGACACGGTCCGCTTCTATAATATCTTGACGATCAGGATCATCCTGCTCCCACTCAAAATCTTTATTAAAGAGATTCTTTGCGAACTCCAAAACCTCAGGAAAATCGCCTCTACCATCACCAAGAGTCGCGCTGGTGGCAATGACTTGTAATTTGTCCGGTTGAGCGCCAACCACGCGATCCACAACGCGGCGCAGAAGCATTGCCATTTCGGTAGCATTGGCTCCATCGTAGACATGCGCTTCATCAAGAACGATAAAATGCCAACATTTCCCTGTTGGGCCATCAAACAACGATGAGTCTGCTGGACGCAAAAGCAAATACTCCAACATGGCATAGTTGGTCAATAGTATGTGGGGGGGGTTTTCCTGCATTTCCTTGCGGGTAAACAACTCATTATCTAATATTTTTTCCTGTGGGTAAATCTCCTTAAAAGACTTTATGGCTTTTTTCCTATCACCAGATTTATCCGTTTCTCCGATATAACGACCAAACTTTATTTTTGGATAGTTTTCCAGAAGATGACGCAAACGTTTCATTTGATCGTTCGCCAGCGCATTCATTGGATAGAGCAACATGGCGCGGACACCAGGTTGGCTCAGCGTTTCTTCTTCTTCTTCTTCTTCTCGGAACAGGTAATTCAAAATGGGAACCAGGAAAGCCTCTGTTTTTCCAGAGCCTGTACCTGTCGCGACGACCAGATTTCTTCCAGCAACTGCCTTTTTGATCGCTTTAACTTGATGGGTGTAAAGTTTACGATCATAGGGCAAATCGGGTGAATTTAAATCCGCGAATTTTGGCGAAAGAATACCTTCTTCTACCAAGCCTTTAATGCTCTTGTCTTTCTTATATGGAAGCGCAATCTCAACAAGTGGACCTTTGACTAACATATTCGGTTCGTTAATAGCCTGGGCAAATGCATTACGAAAACCTTCATCCTGAAATGGTTTAATTGTTTTTAGGTAGCGAAGGTAGGTCTCGCGGATATGATTGGTTGTATCAAGTGGATGGATTGCCATAAATTCCTCTATGCCGGGTAAGTCTGACTAAATTTTAATTCCCCGCGAATAGGCAAGCGGGGAGGGATTGGACTAAAGGATGCCCCCATCCCGCCGTGTGATTCGCGGGTATGGTCACGAATAATAAAATTTTGAGTAGTAGCCACAAAGCCACATAATCCACATTGATAAAACTTCTCTGCTCCAAGAATATTCATCTTTTCATTTTCGACATCAAGTATCGCTTCCAAAGAATGTGAAGTATTAGGGTACAACGTGGTATGTAATTTACATTGCTTTTCTTCAATTGAAACAAATTGTAAGTCAAGACCGCTTGCGTCTTTAATCGAATCGATTCTACCCCACCCACAGGGAGTGTGGACAAACATTTTAGTTGCAATATGGCCTGTTTCAATTGGATATTTACGCGCTAATTCAGAGAGCTGAATAGAATGAGCATGTATTTGTGAGGCATTCGACAAAACTTGAAATGAGAATCTTGGATTCTTTCCTAACAGCCCTGTCACTTCTCCGCCAAGCATAAGCCCTTTTTGGAAACGATCCATGACAAGTTCCACGCCACGTTTATCTTCACGGGTGATTAGAATTCCAAGATATTTATTAATCGTCTTCGAGTCCTGTTCAACATTGATCAAGCTAATAATTTTATCGTTGGAAAGTGTTGACAACAACTCGTCTTTTTCATGCAATAAACCAGACAATAATCGCAAGTTAACTGTTGTTGGTTGACTAGAATTCAATTCATTTAACAGATACGCCTCGTCAAGCCTAAGCAATCCAATCGCGTCAGCGTCAGAAATTCTTCCATCTTCGACCATGCCTGCAAGGATCTTCACAAACCTATTGTCTCTATTCTTGATCAGCTCGCGCAAGGCGTGGAAAATCACGGGCCGTTCATTCTCATTTTCAATAATCAGAATGGCGCTTTCGGGTTTAATGCTTGTTTTGGGTACATGACTTTGATATTCCTGCCGAAAATCTTCGCCAGGTTTATATGTGTTATACAAGCGCTGTAGTTGTTCAGGATAGTACATTTTCATGCACACAGCGCGCGCTGTTTCTGGGTCATATTTTCCAAGCCATTCATGAAATGCAAATAAATCTTTTGGTTTTGTCTGTTCAATGTGAGAGTAACAGAATTGAATCTCTTGATCCCGTTTAGCGGTTTCGCCCAAAGTAACATAAATACAGGCACGCTCGAGGTGATTCACAAATGATGTCTCAGGGCGTTTTAGAAGATTTTTATCCAGCCAACCGATTTGATTTTCTGGCGAAATAGTCCTGACGATATGCGCTGAGCCTTCAGGAGCAGATGTGATATCCGGTTCCCATGATGGGGCAATGTAGAAGTGGATTTCGTACCAGGAGGGCGGGAGACTATATCCCGCGGCAAGCAGGTTATATTTGCCACGCGCCTCACCAGGGATTTTGATATTCCATGAATTTGCCCAGGGTTTCCACATGGAGCGGATAAATACGCGCCGACTCCGCAAAGGGACAGATTCATCCCACAACAGAAATACACTTTCTTCCGATTCTTCTGTGCGGACATTTGATACTTCTAAGTCGCGTGTAAACGAAAGCAGGGTGACAGGCTGGTAAAGGCCTTCCGCGTTTGCAATCAGCAATTGAAATTCAAAAATCGATATATCGGTGTGCTGGCAAATCGTATCTTTTGCATTGAGCACAAAGCGGACATGATCGCCACCTAAAACGCTGATCTGCAATGGGAATTCCTGCAAAAACTCCTTTGGCTTTTCAGGATCAATCAGGCGCAGCGCCATCCGCCTTGTATGGTTTTCAATTCCTGGCATGTGAACAAGCAGCGCGGCAGTTTGAGTGGATTGCAAAAAGGCATCCACTGGCTTGCGGATCGGGCGGTTAGACCATTCGAGTTTGGAATCTTCCCCCAAAACAAAACGCCATTCGAGGCGCGAAATTGGCAAGGAGAAAGGCACATGAATGGGCAAATCTTCATGGGGCCAGATCAGGTTCAAATCAACGCGTGAAGCGGTTTCATCCAATTCAATAGAATAGCAATCATCTTCACTTGTAACGCTGATTCCAACAGAGCCTGCAAGAATTTCTAATTTAGCAGAGACAGGGAGCGTGATATGAAAAGTGATGTTTTGGTTTTCAGATGGCAAAATGAATTCAGGTAGATCTGTGATGTGTAAGGAGTGCCAAACGCGGAAGGGAAACTCGACATCCGTGTCCAGTGGACCGCGCACGCGCAGAGCGTAAGTTCCTTTTGGCTCAGTACCCAACACGGCGCCGAGAGCAAATTGAATTGCTGTATCATCTGCTATTACTGATTCAGATTTTTCACTTAACTTGAAAACCTTATGCAAGAACGGCTCTGCCTCCCAGGTTGAATTGATCTCTACATGCCAGTGTTTGAGTTCGTCATCTACCGTGACGCCAGAACGTAGCGGAATTCTCAAGAACGGGGGCGCGCCAACATATAAGGGTTTGGGATCAAGATTGGGAGCGAAAATCTCGCCGATCAATCGGGGAAGTTCCAATTGTTTTTGAATTTGGATTTCTGCAATTTTTTCATCGCCTTTGAATATATTCAGCGACCAGGCGTTTTGCAATGACCATAATTCTGCCTTCCATTGATGCCAACCTGTTGCCTGCAAATTTAATTCATGGCTTAGGTGAGCGCCACCTTCAAATTGCAGTGTTATATCACTTGGATAAACAAGGATAAGATCTTGGGCAGGGAGCGCTTGCGACCAACGCAATAGACTGCCATCCTCTTTTCGGAAGACAAGCAAATTGGGTACATCCTGTGAACGAATGTCAAATGTCCACTCGCGCAGTTGGTGAAACTCTCCACTTTCTGTCGCAACACTGAAAGAAACTTGAAATGGATCAAGTATATAGCCAAGGATCGTTCGAGTCTCTTTGGTGTATGAGGCGCGACCACGAGAAGCAATGCGCACCTTTTCTTCCCTGAGGATATTGTTGCCCTGATAAACCTGCCAGCGGACTTCATGGCCGCGCACATTCGTGCCGCTTAATATTTGTTCTGGCAGTTCCAGCACCAAGCCTTCGTCAGCGTCAAATTGAATACGCGGACGCCTGAGACCATGTTTTTCGTCTTCGTGATATTCCAGAAAAGTGATCAGTTTTTGAACGACATAAGCCGGGAGATTGTGGTCAGAAGAGATTTGGCGTTTGGCGATGTATTCACGCGCAACGCGGCGGCTAGACTCGAGAAATTCCAATCCTATATCATCACTGAACTCGAAGAAATTACGGACGGTGGAGTCAGTAAATAATTGAACGGCGGAGCGCATAAAGAGCGCATCAAGTAATTCTTTGCCCTTCAATTCAATATATTCAGGCTTCTCAATCGCGGGCATAAGCATGTTTGCGAAAAAATCCCCCAGTGAATAAGAAGGAATCCCACCATGAATGCGCATGTTGCCAACATATAAAAAACTAATATTTTCAAAGATTGGTTTTTTATTTTTCTTCAAAATATCAATAAAATGGTTGCGCCATTTGGCATTGTTAAGGTCTCCACTGCTGACATCCAGCAATCTGGCTAACGCGTCCCAAAACTCACGCTCTGTATTTTGTGCAGCAAAGGCTGCGAGAAAAGACACCAAAGTGGAAGGATAATTTTTCACAAGATTTCTTGTAGCAGGATGCAAGTTTGGATATTTTTTTATTTCCTGCTTGATCAGACCTGCGATTTCTTGCATGTCTTCAATGTTAAGCCCAAGTTCACTCAACAACTGAACGCGCGGCATTGCCCCGACAAGATATGCTTCCCACTGTTTGAGTGTACGTGACATAGTTTCTCTCTATTAGGTTGGCTTGCAGGAAGTTTCAATTATGCTCTTTATTTCCTTTGGTGCATTTTGCTCAACGAAAAACAATAAATGTGTGCGAGCTCGGGAGCTTCCTACATACATAAGAATTTCTGGATTGTACTTGAAATTCCCATCTATTTCCGCCAGAATGACCACTTTGCGCTCCAGCCCCTTAAAGCGATGAATCGTTGTAGCCTGGATCTCGTTTCTATGTTGGGATGGGTTTGTAGTCAGGGAGAAATTCCCAAGTTTTGAAGCAGACTTTAACACGCTTCGCTCTTGTGCGTGTGGAGTTAAGATCACAATATCTTCGGCAGGTATGTGCTCTTCATTGATGAGCTTATAAAGAACGCTTTGTATTCCTTTGATCATTTCTACGGAGTCTCGATAAGTGTGTAATTCGGGTACTCTTCCCATAGGCCCGTTACAAACAATTCTGGAGCGATCACTGTAAAAAGCACTCACCAATTTATGGATTGATTTTGTGTTTCGACAATTCTCAGGAAGTAAGAATGGTTCTTCATCAACAATTCCTTTTAATGACGCTGTTCCACCATATAGATTCTGATTGTCGTCATAAAAGACATAAAAAATGCCTTCCTTCTCCTTCAATAAACTCGCAAGCGCAATCCAATAGGTTTCCTTGAAATCCTGTCCTTCGTCCACAATGATGGCATCAAAGATTGGTCCCGTTTCATCTACGGCTTTCATCAGCATATCAGGAAGTACAACCTCATTGTATTCCTGTTCGCTTTTTGCAAATTGAATAGCAAAGCCTGCTTTGTTTGCCATTTCCTTACATAATCCATGAAAGTGCAAAACGCTTACATCAGGTAAGCGCTGTGCAAGATCATCTGCAAGAGCCGCATTGAAACAGGTAAGAAGGACATTGAATCCCTGCTCATAAAGCCGCCGCGCTTTTTCAACCGCTAACATGGTTTTTCCTGACCCTGCACATCCCGCAATCAATACCCGGCGACGCATGGCAAGAACATTGAGCAACAAGAATTGTCTTTCAGTTAATTGGATTAGTTTTTCATCCTCCCTATCCAGTTCCACGCCAAGCGGTATATTAAGCTTGAATGATCGCGCCAACAAGGACTCAACCATTGCCAGGCGATCCCTGCCCAAAGGCACTCGCTTGCTTTTTTCAGCCCAATAATCGAATGATTTTTGGATTGTCTCTTCGATATTTCTTAGATCATTGTAGTCAATAACGATTTCACGGGGCAGATCCAATTTCAAAGGCTTATTTTCCACAACCACATCAGGAAAACAGACCACATGACCAATTGTGAGAAAACGGCTGTTATCCCATTCGGGCAGATCTTTGAGTTTATCCAGTAATGTATAGTGGCTTTTACGCGCCTGTTCTACGGGGTCAATCACAAAGATTTCGCCGTATCGATCGGTGGTAGTCCATTCTCCAGTTTGTGCATTAAACGAAACACCACCACCCTTAACTTCCAAAACTAGCACACCAAAGTCTGGGTGAGCAATTACAAAATCAGCCTCCCCATCACGCGCCCGACCATCCTTACGCGACTGCCATGCCACACTATAAAAAATGACAAACGAAGATCCCAACCCTGAAAGCGTTTCAAAAACTTTCTTTTCCGCATTTCGTTTCGGGTCGTTTGTGATACTTTCTGGTAAATGCTCTGGGTAAAGTTTGGCCACTAGGGTCTCCCCTCCTTACAAATAACATAACAGCGGTCACATTTATCTGCCTGTTCTTAATACACCACACGTGGAATTATACTTCAAGGGTGCATATTCAATGTGAAATTCCAGCAACTTTCACCACATCATTGCGAGGGCAATTCTTCCCGAAGCTATCTCCCGTTTAGTATGGAGACTACTTCGTTCTTCGGTATCTCCATTCCTTGGGACAGTGGCACTACTAATAATGAGGGTTGCCAGTGTTTGGCGCGGTTCCGCCGGAATAGTTTTATGCCCCAATTTTCTTCGCCTCATTCCACAAGGTATTCATTTCCTGCAAAGTCATATCGGATAAATTCCGACCCTGCTTCTTCGCGTTCTGCTCCACATAACCAAAGCGCTTCTTGAATTTCAAATTTGTCCCCCGTAACGCGGACTCGGCATCCACCTTCTTCCAGCGCGCCAGGTTGACCAGCACAAA
>Ga0100378_1005698_pt1 | contig 11379 bp, 16 predicted proteins | sample CryGeymeta201502_FD_81535 | JGI IMG/M metagenome (GOLD analysis project Ga0100378, IMG submission 81535) | Groundwater microbial communities from Crystal Geyser aquifers in Utah, USA - Crystal Geyser metaG 2015-02 | ecosystem: Environmental > Aquatic > Deep subsurface > Groundwater | place: USA...
TGAATTATCTTTAATTTCTATAATTTTATTATTGTCTATTTTTTCTGTATTATCTCTATTGATTGTAATTTCTAAATGTTTCATTTTTTCTTGTATATTATAAAAATAATCTTCCTTTATCATATTTTCTAAATTTTCTTCAAAAGTTTCTGTATTATCATCAATAATTCTTTTATCCATTTTAGTAATTAATAAATAATTTATTAATTTACTGCTTAATAAAAATTGTAAATTAATCCATTAAAGGCTATTTATAAAATTATTTATATTATTTTTACTCATAAATTAAATTTTTAATGGATCTTTCTATGGATGACATAGATCAAAAGACTCTTTATGATTCACGAAATAAAGGTCTCGATGTATCAGAAAGTTTTAGTATAAATAGTGAAAAGATAAAAGATGAGATATCATCAAATTTAAGTAGTCTTAATGAAAATTCAAAAGTATTACTTAATCCAAAAAGATATACTTTATTGTCGTACCCAGAAGGAGAATCAATTGTAATAATCTTTTTAATAATATAGTACAATCGTAAAAAACTAAAAAAATCAACAATGAAAGAAGAGTCTCATAAATCAAATCCAGATGATTCAAATAATGACTTTTTAAATAATACTTTTAAGCAATTAAGTGTAAAAGACGAAGAAGGAGGAGTTATATTAATAAAGAAGAGAGTAAGAAAATAATTTTATAATAATAATATTAGACAGGTATGAAGCCTTCAATCAAAAGTGAATCTGAGAAAGTAGCTAAATCTATTGCCAATGATCCTGAAAAACAAATATTATACTCTTTTACTAAGAAGGATACAAAAATACACGGAGATAAAGAAGTAGCAAAGCCGAAATCTCTTTTGGATTTCATAAGAAGTAGAACTAATGCTTCTAGAGTAGATACAGTTAAAGATAGTATAAACGACTTAGAATTTCTAAAAGAAATTAATGAAAAAGAAAAGTCTGCTGTAAATGAAAGTCATTTAAGTATGTTATTCCAAAAGTTAGTAGTGTTGGAATATTTATGTTCATTTTTTGCATTACAAAGTAAATTATTTCTACTAAAATAAAGCTATTTTAAATAGTCTTCTATATTACGAAGTTGAATTAGATAATTCATTTTTAGAAACAGACAATAAAAAGAAGGTAGTTTATTTTACTCTGATAGCAAACTCTGTCTTTTCTTTACTTTATAGTATATTAATAATTAATTTGTAGTAATAAATGCTATATTTAGATATTGTGTGAAGTTAGAGGTAGGAATAGCAAATAAAAAGTTTTTAACAACGACGACAATGTATGAGTCTGGCTATTTAAAGAGTTTATTCTTAGAAATATTATTTTTTATTGTTCATCCTAATTTATATTTTGAAGGTAATAATCAATACATATAATACATATAAAACACTACATTTATTTTATCTATATTTAGGTATGAAAGCTCAAATTACTCTTCCTGAATTACAAGTAACCTATGAAATTAAGATAAATCAAATTATAATAGTGTTTATGCTATTTAGAGTATATTACTTATTCAGATATTTTCTTTACTTAAGTGATTATTATTGCACAAGGGCAAATAGAGTATCGAAAATGTTCGGAGTTTACATGTCAATGTCCTTAAACATAAGAAGTGTACAGTTAAAGAGTCCATTCCTGTCTGCAGGTGTATTTACTGCTGTTCTACTATTCAAATTTGCATATATATTAAAAATAGTAGAAGGACCTCTATATGAGTTAATCCCAGTTTATAAAATAAAAAATATGGACTTTAGAAATTATTTAAATTGTATATGGGATGTATTTGTAACAATAACTACAGGTATATATATTATTTAATTATTATATAGTTGGTTATGGAGATATGATTCCAGTAACAAGCTTTGGTAGATTGATGGATATTGTTGTATCAGTTATAGGAAATATACTTTTTTCAATCATATTTATTTTTATTGATTACTTTTTCCATTTGTCACAAAATGAATTAAAGGTAGATAATTAATACTTAATGAAATAATAACAATATTAATACTTATAGGTTTGTATATTTTTACAACGAAATATACACAAGAAGAAAATTACTCATTTGAGTGGATTATATTTTTTAGGAAATTTGAGGTTTGTTAAAAGTAAAAATGATTATAAGAAATCTCTTGTCAATAATACTGATAAAAATAAATTGGAAAAATTAAAACATGAACTTGAACAAAGATATATTGAAAGAATAAGAGTTAAGAAACAATATAAATTAGCTTATGGGTAAGATCAATGTTAATTTATTTAATTAGAACTTTTAAAGGAATGTATGAACACTATAAAATAATTGATACAATTTCATCAAGAATTCAAAGTATAACAATGCATATAAAAAACATTAATGAGAAGCGTAGTGCTATACTACATCAAATTATAGCAATTAAACGTAAAAGAGAAAATGAATTTATAGTTCAGAATAAAAATAAACTGTTAGTTAATCTTAACTTAAATGAAATTATCGGTAAGAAAAAAGGCGACCATGCAATAATTAAAAGAATTAATCATCAGGATATTAGCAAATGTATGAAATTAATGATAAATCCTTATGCTTCTTCTTCAAACGAAAACCTATATAATATTTGTAAAATAGATGAAGAGGAAGAAAATTATTTCCCTGAAATACAAGATTTAATTCAAGAAGGTGATGATCAAAATTATCAGAGTATTGATATTAATCAAAGTAGTCAAGGTATTGTATTAGATAAAAATAATAATCAAAACGATAATCGAAATGATAATCGAAATAATAATTATAACAGTGAGTATCAAAATATTGATCAAAATGATAAAAGTTTAGATGAAGAAAACAAAACAATAACTTTAAGCTCCTCTACTGTAAATATATTAGCTGAGTTGTTTGAAAAGGAAGAAGAAAAGAAGTAAGAATGACATTTGACTTAAAATGCTTTTTAATAACATTATAATGAAGTTTTTCTATATGTAGAATAATTAATTTATAATATACTATTTATTGAAATTATATAAAGATTTTGTAAATTTTATATTGTTTATTAATATATCTTTATTATTACTTAATATTTATTACTTAATATTTACATAATTAAGTATCATAACGAAATAACTACATTATTTTACAACTAGTTACATTAATTTTAAAATATGATACATTTACAACCACAATTTTTTTCTTCTTTATTTTCTTTAATACTTGTTTTTCTTCTAATTCTCAATATATCTAATGAATCATTCGGCCAAACAGAATTCCTTGAATGCTGTGTTGATCTATAACCAGAGTATATTGAATTTCCGTCATCTAGACGGGTTCTTACACTATTAACCTTTTTAAGATGTTTATTACTAAATCTGTTATGATTATTAGCTTCATTCTTTGGAGCTTCTTCTACTTTATTTTCTTCTTGGTAGATTGAATCATTTATTTTATCTTCATGATTTTTCTGTTCATTTTGCTGATCATTTTGACTTGAATTCTTAGAAGTTATAAAATTTAGGTTTAGTTCGACATCTTCACTAAAAAGGCTTGAGTAGGGAAGTTGAATATTTATATTATTGTTCAGAAAACTTATTTGAGGTCCTATACATATGTTATAATGTTTTTCATTTGACTTTTTTCTTATTTGAAATAAACTATTAATTGATTCACTACATATTTTATCTTCAGAAAATCCGTGTTTTGATATTTTTTCTTGATCATGAATAAAGTCTGGATTTTTATAGAAAGAGTTGTTAATTATATTAATAGTAAAAGTAATTTTTGAGGATTTGAATATTATAGACTTCTCATTTATAGACATTTATTATTTATTAAATAAATTAAATTTAATAAAGCTACGAACTTTTCTAATATTCTTAAGAACGATTAGATAAGAAAATTTAAAACAAATAAATATAAATTTCTTATTATTACTAATTTAAATTATAAATATGTTATATATTAATAGTAATATATTATTTTATTAATAATAAAAATGGGAATTACATGCTGCACTGAAATAAAGACGTATCATAAATATTATCATTTTAATATAATAGGTGTATTAATAATGAAATAGAAACATTAACTTACCATGACTGGGACGAAGAAAGACTAATAAAAAAGTTTAGGTACAATTTAATATTAAATAAAGTAAAAAAGTAGATTTTATCAATGCAAAATTGTTTGAAAACATAGTAGTAAATAGATTAGATTTAGTAAAGGATTTACGACTATACAACCCAAATCCTTATTTTAAAAAGCAAGTACCAGATTTCTCCAAAAAGAATTTTGAAGATGGACTATTCCCAGCTAATTATAACTCATTACTTTTTATTGACCAAACTAAGAAAAAAGAATCTTTTAGAGACTTTATTAGTGAGCAAAGTTCAAAAAATTCATTAATAGTAATTGACCCTGCATTGAAGAAAGAACATAAAGAAAATAAAGAAAATAATCATAATCATGTTAATTTGAAGGAAGAAGAATATAAAGCTTTCAATGAACTTATTTGGTGTAGACCCCAAGACATCTTTACTGATAGTGAATTCAATTTTTTCGATAAAAATAATGTTAAAGATATTAAAAGAGGTGTTTTTCAAAAGGGCCACTTTGTTTCTTGTTTATTAGCTATTGCAAAAATTCCAATAAGAATAGAACGTTTGTTTATTAATAGAAAAATACAAGAGAATGGCTGTTATGCTTTTAATTTATTTATTCAAGGAAAATTAAAATCAGTTACAGTTGATGACAAAATACCAGTTTTAGCAAATAAAAAATGGGCCTTTGCTCATTCAGATTCAAATGATATTTGGGTACCATTATTTGAAAAGGTATGGGCTAAAGTAAATAGATCATACTCAATTTCCATTAATAGTTCTCCTAAGGATATTTTTTCAGCAATTACTGAAGCTCCTGTTATCACTTATAATCATAAGAAATATGAAGGATGTGAATGGGATATTTTTACAAAAAACTGTGAGAATCCTGATTATATCATTTTCAATTCTACATCAAGCCTTGATAGTTGCTTACCTACTACAAATTTATATACAATAATTACATATTATGATATTGACGATTTAAAATTATTAAAAGTAAAATCTTTAGACTCTATTGTCGATTGGAATGGCGCATATGGTAACAAAAGTTCTAATTGGACAAACAATCTTAAAGAACAAGTTAATTTTGAAGAAAATAACGAACAAGTATTTTATCTAACATTGAAAGAATATCTAAAGTGCTTTAATAGCACACATATTTGTAAGTATTACGATGCTTTTTATTACAAATTCAGAAAAGTATATCAATTAAGTCAAGATAACATAATTGGCTGCAGATTCAAAATAAGTAAAAAAACAAAAGTAGTACTTGGACTTCATCAAAAACAAGAACACTTCTATTATAAAGTAAAGAACTATGAACCTTGTCATGCTAAACTTATCTTGGTTAAATTCACAAACCATTCAGGATATCATACATATGAATATATTAATAGTACTGAAGAAGTAAGCGATAGATTATATTTAGATCATTTAAGCACAGGTCTAGAACCAGGAGAATATTTTATTTTAGGAAATGTAAAATGGCCTTATTTAGATGAAGATAAAAATATCAGCCTTGTCTTAAGCTCATATTCTGATAACTACGAACTTGATTTCCATCATCTCGAAAGAAAGACTATTAGTAGAGATATGTTCAATAAGGTCTTCATATCTTTCATAGATAAGAATTTGACTTATAATATGTTAACTGAGGATATAAAAGGATTTAGTTATGTAAACGCATTAATAAAAGGATCAAATACTGGTTACTTCTTTTTAAGTTTTAAAAATGATAGCTTTGCTCCTTGTAAAGTTACATTCGTAATTGAAATGAATGAATACGTTAAGCTCTTTTCTGAAAATATCGAATGTGAACCATTGGAAAATAACTATTTACAATATAGTGTTATTCTTGCTCCTATGAACACAGAAATTATTCTTTTTGAACAACTTGCTGATATTTGGAAATGTTTAATTTCATTAAAATCAATAGAGATAGATGATAGTATTAATATGTTATCATTAGAAGATGATAGGTTTTATATAAACGAACATAAAAATGGCCTTATAAGAGAAAGATTTATTAAAAATGATGTCTTCTATAGTGAGTTAAGAAGAAATAACTCTCTTATATTAGTTCTAGAAAATGAGAGTAGTAAGGATTATTTCATCAAGGTGGAATTTATATCCTTATTTAATTGTCAAGTAAAGAATGCTGCTAAATCAATGTTTAGACTTAATAATAATTCTATGAACTATATTACATTAATTCAATTAGACCCAGGCGCTATCGATTTTGAATTAGAATATGCTTATAAAATATTATAGAAACTCAAATAAGCATTTATTTTTTTATTTAAATGAAACAAATATCAAATATTATGTTAAATTTTATATTAGACATTTTTAAGTTAATTAATAATTTAATATAATATAATATAATACTTATATATTAATTTTAATTACTATTTAAATAATAGCATTTTAATTTATTTAAATGATAAACGATAAAACTTATTTAGTGAGCACCGGCAGCATGTCCATGTTCGTCATGATAAGATAAATGTGGCATTTTATTTGGGTGAGTTAATACACTACTAATTGCAATATTGTTCTTTTGTAGGAATTGATTTTCATTTAATGGCCTGAAATATCTATCCTTTTGTAGGTAAGGATATCCAAAGTTAGCTTTCTTTTGATATATTTTTGATACAAATGTTTTTTCTAAAGAGTTCTTAAGTTTATATCCTAACCATCCTAATGATCTTGGTAAATAGAAATTAAATGGAGTTGGTTCAAAGTTATAAGTGTGTTTAAACATCCATAGCTTGTCAACACAGTGATTAATTTGGAAAGAAGAATATCCTTCATAAATTGCCTTAAATTCGTTACCGTGGAGATAATCCCATAAATTATTTCTACAAACAACACTTTGATTCATTGTAGCATAGTATCCTTTTGTAGTAGGGGTATTTGTGCAATCTCCAAAAGCAAAGATGTTTTCATATTTAACATGTTGAAGAGTATATGGGTTTACTGTAACTTGTCCCTAAAAAGGTTTAAAAATTTATTATTTACATGTTCATCAGTAAGATCATTTCCCTCATAAATAGCTCTTTTCTTATTATCTGGGGTTAAGGCTAAAGATCCAAATCTAAGTCTCATTTCTTTTCCGTCTTTATCTTTGAAGAAAGCAAATCTGTCTACGTGATTTTCTTTTTCTTCAACTTTAACATCTACGAGTTTCCATCCCATATGAACCTCTTATAATATTAATATATTATTATCGCTAAATTTATACCTATCATTGCTCTATGTGAAATTTCTTCCATTACTACTTCGTTGGCAAATGGGAATCGATATAATCTGATTAAATTAATATTAGTAATTATTCAATATTATACGTATTGTTTGGAGTAATAATTCTAATTTTCATTCCTCTACTATGGGTTCCACTCATTAAACCTCTTGTAAGGTATGAGTCTAAAGCCAAGTACCAATGATCATATGCTGAATATGTAAATAATAAAAATACCCTCTCTTCTGTTTGGTAACTCTGGTAAATAAATAATAAAGTCTCCATCTTTATGCATATAAAACATTCTTAAGTTTCTTTCTACTGAAGCCATATTACTTGTTTCATGGACAAATACTCTTGATTTAGCAAATGGATCATCCGTAACATGAGGTACAATAAATGGTGAATTAGAAACTTTACAGTCAAGACCTTACTATTAAAATAATCATTTTACCTGTATTTAATACAAGTGATTTGTATTTATATACATCACCTTTTTCGGTTGTAATTTCATTACTTCCTGGGTTTATCTTAGTAATAAGTTCTTTTCCGCATTTTGCATCAGTAACTTCAAAATTACTAGAGAAGGGCATTGATAAATACTTATAAGACTTCATATTTGAACCAATAACATACTCATACATATGTTCATTGAAAAATTTGGCTTTGTGATTAAATCCAGCCATTTTACCGTGGAAGTGTTTATGTTGAAAATATTTTATCATATTTGCACTATTTAATCCTCCAATCCAAATAGTATCAAATTCTCTTAAGGCTTGACTAATAGGAAGCTTCTTTTTACCCCCTGCAAAGGTTTTGAATGAAGTTTGATAAAATTTCTGTGTTGAACTAGACGCTTTTAACATTTTATTAGATATTAATAATAATAAAGTAATTAATAAATTTCAAATTAAACAACTTAATTTTATAATTAATTTATAACTAATAATTAATAAGTTAAAAATTATAAATAAATACTATATAAAATCAAACAGCGCTTTGCACTCATAATGTAATTTTAGGAGATAGTCCTATTGTGTTGATTATCATAATCGTATAAAGTTTTAATGTTTTTCACGGGATCTTTTTCATATCGTACTATATTGTTATCGTCTATATTATTAAAATCATCAATATCATCATCATGTTCCCATTTTAATGAATTATTTTCTGATAGAATATTATCATCCATTTCTAATTTTAAATTAAACGAAGCGGATTTACTATCATCATCAGATTGATTATTATCACGTTTATCAGGAGAAAATAAGCTAAGTGGATTAAACTTCCCTACATTAAATAAGTTTGTGCTTGAATTTTTTTTAGGTTTAATTGGAATTTCTGCTTCAATAACTAAAGTTCTCTTAGTTGTTGATATTCTTATAGGTGATTTAGACGAAGAAAATTTACTACTGCTATATTTTTTTGCGTTAAAACTTATATTCATGCTTTTATTTTCTTCCATTTCTTTAGATTCGATCCTCATTTTTGATAGTTTTTTCATAACAGCGGGGTTATCTGAATCAAGACCATCTTTTATTATTAATGAATTCTCTAATTCTTCACAGGCTTTTTTTAATTTTTCTTCTTCAATCCTTTTCAATTCTGGACTTATATTATTTGTACAACTATAATTTTTATTTATTATTGGTAGATTCCTTATATATTTAAAACTCTTAGCAATTGTAAGAAAAATAGCTGGATCATCAAGGTATGATGCAGGATTATTCCTGGTATAATTATGTTTTTTATTTATACTAATGTTAGATTTTGATCCATTTAACTCCTCTTCAGATTTTTGGGATTGAGAAATCATAATCTCGTTTAAAACCGATTTTTTGGTAAGAATCCTTTTATTTATTCTTCTTAAAGAATCTATAGTAGGAGTACCTGTAATATTATTACACTCATATTGTTGGGTTTGTTCACTTGTTGAATTTCTTTGTAAAAACAGATTATTATTAACTTCTTTACGTGGAGTATACAAGACTGTTTTACATGAAATTTTAATCTTATTCTTTGCTTTTATTAATGTATCTTCGTTATATGTTACTCTTGAAGAGCAAAAATTTTGTGTGATAGTAAGTCCAAAATTGTTATCTTTGCAATAGTTTATCTTTCTAGGAAATATAGAATTTATCTGTAGTGAAGGATGTTTTAATTTTTCACTCATTTCTTTATCTGCTAATACTAAAAGTTGAGTACGTACCGCATTAACATTATTAATGGATTGATTTTCGTACATTTCCATATTTATTATTTTTTATCAATTATAAATTAACTTAATAATATATAATATTTGATTAAGTAAGAGTTTTAATAAAATTTATAAAATTTGATGTAATTTCCTGAAAATATTAATTAAAATTAATAATATTTTTCTACTAATAGTGAAACAAAGCACAAAACACTTTAGTAATATTTAATAGTAGTAGATTATTTGTATTATTAGATAATTAATAAGATTAAATAGAATAAAGTCAATAAAATGATTAAGTGAATATATAAAATTAATCATTATGAATAATTAATTATTATTCTTTAACTAACTAATCATAGTCAATTCCATAATTAGCTTAATTTTAAACTAAATTTCCTCTTTTTTCTTGATCTCTTTCAATAGCTTCGAATAAAGCTTTGAAGTTTCCAGCTCCGAATCCATTGTGACCGGCTCTTTGAATAAATTCATAAAATAGAGTTGGTCTATCTTCAACGCACATAGTAAATATTTGTAAGAGATAACCTCTAAAAAAGTTAAAATATAATATACTTATCATCATAATCAACTAAGATTTTTAATCTTTCTAATTCATCAATATCTTCTTTAATTTTTACTTTTGAATGCTTTAAATTGTTTCGTAGATTGTCGTAATATGATTTGGGAATGTCAAGAAGTCTTAAACCTCTTTTTGATAAGTTATCAATAATAGGAATAATATCTTCTACTCTAACTATTAAATGTTAAATTAATATTATTACTTGCGATATGTTGAACTCCTGAACCGTTATAATAGTCAACATACTCTTGAATTTGAGATTTTCTTTTTCCACTAAATGAAGGTTCATTTTGTGGGATTTTAATATTTTCATCAAAATCTGCCATGACAACTGAATTAAGGGCTCTAAATTAAATGTAAGAAAGATAATTAAATATTAAATTACGAATATTCAGTGTGTAGCATTGTATCATCAATTGACCAATATTTGTGGAAATCTAAAACTTTTTCATACCATTGAACTGTTGTATCAATTTCTTTGTGATTACTTACAATATGATCAATATGTAAATAGTTCAATTCACCTAACAAATTTGTAATAGGGTCTGGTTTGACTACTTGGAAATTGGGAAGGAATTCTCCTTTGAATTTGTCTCTTTGAACAAAGGAGTGTCTTGTGTCACCGTAAGTTTTGATAGTGGCTACCATTACGCTACCTTGTCCATTTTTATCTTCAACTACAACTGGTTCGTTAACAGCTATTGCCCCTCTTGAGACAGCAACTTTATATGTGAGAGCACAGTCTTCAACTTCGAAGACAACATCTCTTACTCCATCTCCATGTTGATTAATATGATCAGCAAATTCTTGATTTGGAGCAAGAGGAGTAGTTAAAGCGATAGTTACTTTTCCATTTTTAACTACATGAGTAGTCCAGTCTCTGTTTCCAGTTTCTAGTCCCTAGAGAATTAATAAAAATAATACTTGATAAGCACAGTTCTTAAATCCCATTCTTGTTACATAGAAGTTTGCAGCTTGTTTAGCATTTCCACACCAAATGAGAACATGATCAAATCCAATAAATCTTCCAATTTCAGGCTAAAAATTAATTTTTAATTTACTCTTGTTGTTGGCTTTTCGTAATCCATTAAAATATATAATTAACAAGAGATTAATGATTTAATATAAATATTGTTAATTAAAATTATTTAATATACTGTCACTTCCTTAATTAATATTTTATAATGTTATTATAATATTAATAACAAGTACTTTTATTGGGGATTGGGGATTGGGGATTGGGGATTGGGCCCAATCCCCAATCCCCAATCCCCAA
>Ga0100378_1005701_pt1 | contig 11377 bp, 15 predicted proteins | sample CryGeymeta201502_FD_81535 | JGI IMG/M metagenome (GOLD analysis project Ga0100378, IMG submission 81535) | Groundwater microbial communities from Crystal Geyser aquifers in Utah, USA - Crystal Geyser metaG 2015-02 | ecosystem: Environmental > Aquatic > Deep subsurface > Groundwater | place: USA...
CGGGCGATAAAGGAACCGTTGGGAAGGAACAGCGCTGTATTGACCTGGATGTGGGTGACCGGCAGTTCTGCCAGCGCCGCGCGGATTTCCCGGGGGGTGTGCCAGCGGGCGCCACGATAGCCGCCTGCCCCGCCCGCCTGTCCTTTTTCCCGCCACAACACGCTGTTCCGGTTGAGCAGGCCCACCACCACGTGGCGCCGCGCCACCCGCGTCATCTCCCGCAGCGCCAGCCGCCAGTCAGCGACGAAGCACAGGGCGGCGACCGAGACCACGCAGTCGAAAACCACGTCGGCGAACGGCAGGGCACGGGCGTCGCCTTCCAGGTAGCGCTCGTTGCGGCTGCGGGCCTGGGCGAAGTTCAGGCGGGCGGCATCGCTGTCCAGACCGGTGACGCCGCAGTCGCCAGCGGCGGCGAAGCGGCGGGTGAACCAGCCGCTGCCGCAACCCACGTCGAGCAGCGTTTCGCCGGGCCGCAGCGCGAGCAGGCGTTGCAGCAGGCGGAATTCGGTTTCGCCAATCCAACGCCCGCGCGGGCTGTCGTACCAGGCGTCGTACTCCGCCGGCGTCATGCCCCGAGTTGCCGCCAGGCGGCGATTAGGGCGGCGGCGGCCTGCGCGATTTCCGCTGCCGTCGTGAAGCGGCCCAGGGACAGGCGCACCGCCCCTGCGGCGCGTTCTCCGGACAGCCCCATCGCGCCCAGCACGCCGCTGGCCGCGTGTTGCCCGGCATGGCAGGCGGAGCCGGTGGAGGCAGCCAGCGCCGGCGCGGTGTCCAGCAACTGCCAGCCGGCGACGCCGGGGAAGGAGACGTTCAGGGTGTTGGGCAGGCGCTCGCTGTCATGGCCGTTCAGGGCCAGACCGGGAATGGCGGCGGCAAGGCGGGCGTGCAGGTCGTCGCGCAAGGTCTGCATGCGCGCGGCCTCCGCTGCCAGGCCCGCGCGCGCCAGCCTGGCGGCCTCGCCCAGCGCGACGATATGGGGCACGTTTTCCGTTCCCGGTCGCAGGCCGCCCTCATGGCCGGCGCCGAACTGGATGGCCTGGAGCGGCGTGCCGTTTTTCACATAAAGGGCGCCGACGCCCTTGGGGGCGTAGAACTTGTGCCCGGCCAGGGTGAGCAGGTCGCATCCCAGGTCGTCCACGGCCACGGCAATCTTGCCGACCGCCTGGGCGGCGTCCACGTGCATCTGCGCGCCGGCAGCATGCGCCAGATCGGCGACGGCGCGGACCGGCTGGATCGTGCCCACCTCGTTGTTGGCCAGCATCAGCGAGACCAGCGCCACGCTGCCATCGATGAGCGCTGCCGCGCGGGCCGGATCGACCCGCCCGCTGCCGTCCACCGGCAGTTCCGCCACCTCCCAGCCGGTCTCGGCCAGATGCCGCATGGGCCGCGCCACGGAAGGATGCTCGACGGTGGAATACAGCAGCGTAGCGCGGCCGCTTTCCCGCAAGGCGCGTGCGCTGCCCAGAAGGGCCAGGTTGTTGGACTCGGTGGCGCAGCCGGTGAAGACGATCTCGCCGGGCCGAGCGCCGATCAGTTCGGCCACCTGCTCGCGCGCCGTTGCCACGGCCGCCTTCGCGCGTCGGCCGTAGACATGCTCGGACGAAGGGTTGCCGTATCCCTCGCGCAGCCAGGGCAGCATGGCCTCCAGGACACGGGGATCGAGCGGGGTGGTGGCGTTGCAGTCGAGATAGAGGGGAGGATTCATGCCGCTCCGGCCGCGATCTCTGCCTGGGTCAGGATGCGGCCCAGCAGTCTGCCGGCTCGGTAGATGCGCAATTCGCCCGGCACGAAAGGCGTCCAGTCGCCCGGGGAGGACAGGGGTTCGGTGGCGATCAGGACGGCGTCGAGCGAACCGGCGCTGGTTTCCTGGTAATGCAGGCGGTCGTGACCATGGGCGATCAGGTGTTCGCCGTCCGACATCAGGAAATTGAACTGGCCGCGCAGGGCGATCAGTGCGCTGACCCGGCCCAGCGCCGCCAGCCAGTCGGGGCTATCGAAATTCTGGGAGACGTAGCTGAGCAGGTGGCAGAAGGCGAATTCCGAATCGGTCTCGCCCTCCGGCTGGCAGATGCGTTCCTGGTTCGCGTGCTCCATGGCGACGATGTCCGGCACCAGGCCGTTATGCGCGAACGCCCAGTGCCGGCCGCAGCATTCCCGGAGAAACGGGTGGGTGTTGTTCATGGTGTTGACCGGCGGCAATTTCGCCTTGCGCACATGGGCGATGAGCAAGTCCGTCGCCAGCGAGTCGCACAGCCGCACGAATTGCTCGCTATTGCAGGCCGGAACAGGTTCCTTGGCGAGGCGGAAGTCGCCGGCCTCACGCCAGGCGATGCCCCAGCCATCCGGGTTGTCCGCCAGCAGCCCGCCGCGCCGGCCGAATTCGGCGAGGGGCATCGCGCGGGCGGCGATGGGGCGGTTGCCGGAAAAACCGAAGAGCTCGCACATGGCTGGCAGGTTATCTCAATTCCGTCGGGCATTCATCCGAGCGCCTGCTTCAGGTCGGCGATCAGGTCGTCCGCGTCTTCCAGGCCTACTGAAAGACGCAGCATGGCGTCGGAGATGCCGCGCCGGGCCCGCTCCTCGGGGGTCAGGCCGTGGTGGGTCGTGGTGCAGGGCTGGGTGGCCAGGCTCTCGACGCCGCCCAGGGACGGGGCCAGGGCGAACAGCTTCAGCTTGTCCGCGACCCGGGTGGCGGCCACACCACCGCCCCTGATTTCTATCGTGAGCATGCCGCCGAAACCCTTCATCTGCCGCTTCGCCAGCGCGTGGCCGGGGAAATCCGGCAGGCCCGGGTAGAGCACGCGCTCGACCTGGGGATGCGCCTGCATCACCAGGGCCACCTTCATGGCCGTGGCGTTCTGCCGTTCCACCCGCACTGGCAGGGTGCGCAGGCTGCGGGCGAGCTGGGCGGCGATCTCGGGGGCGATGGCCTGGCCCAGGTTCTTGCGCCAGCTCCACACCGGGGCCAGGGCGCTTTTCGCGCCCATCAGCGCCCCGGCGGTGAGGTCGGAATGGCCGCCCAGGTACTTGGTGGCGCTGTGCACCACGAAGTCCGCGCCCAATTCCAGGGGGTTCTGGTTCACCGGCGAAGCGAAGGTGTTGTCGACCGCGACCAGGGCGCCGTGGGCATGGGCGATTTCACTGATCGCGGCGATGTCGAACTGTTCCAGGGCCGGGTTGGTCGGCGTCTCGAAGAACACCAGGCCGGCGCCTCGCTTGAGCAGGGAAGGCAGGGCATCCAACTCGTCGCCCAGCAGGAAATACCCGGGAATGCCTAGGGTCGGCAGTTGCGAGGACAACAATTCCAGGGTACCGCCGTAGGCATCCCCCAGACAGACGATGCCCGTCCGGCCGTAGGTGAGGAACAGGGCCGACTCCGCCGCCATGCCGGAGCAGAACGCCCACGCGGCCTCCGCGCCTTCCAGGGCGGCGAGTTTTTCCTCCAGGGCCTGGATGGTCGGGTTCAATCCGTAGCGGGTATAGAGCGCCCCCGCCTTGCGCCCTTCCACCACGTCCAGGACGGCGGCGGTGGAGGGAAATTTGAACGTCGTCGTCGTATAGATCGGCGTGTGCGGCGAACCGTGGGCATCGGCGATCTCGCCGGCGTGGACGCAGAGGGTGGCGAAGGCGGCGGGTTGGGTCGTCATGGGGTTACTCCGTAACGGATGGGATAGGCGCGAAAATCATTACAACCACTTGTACAGCCAGTATTTCTCGTACGCCGCCTTGGCCCAGTGCATCAGGCGTCCGGGCGGTTTCATGGTGACCGCGGGCGCGGGTTCGGCGTAGAAATTGCCGCTGCCGAAGCCGGCACGGCCGTCGCCGATTTCCAGAAAACAGGCGCCGTGGCCGTCGAAGCGGTTCGCCGCCGGGCGGCCCGCGATCAGGTCGGCGATATTGCGCGCCACCGTCTCGGCCTCCGCCTGGGCGAACACGGCGGCCTTGGGCAGGGGCTTGCCGTTGGCCAGCGCAATACCCGTGGCGTCGCCGATGGCGTAGACGCCGGGGAAACGGGTCGCCAGGGTGGCGCGGTCCACCTCGACCCAGCCGCCGGCGCCACACAGGCCCGCCTCGCGCGCGCAGCGCGGGGCGCGGTGGGGCGGCACGTAGGCCAGCAGGTCGAAGGCCGCCGTCGCGCCGTTGGCGAAGCGCAATTGCTGCAGCGAAGCGTCCACCCCGGCCAGCGCGTGTTCGGGGTGGTAGCCGATGCCCTTGGCTTCGATCATTTGCCGCACTTGCTTGGAAACCTCCGGACCCGCCGAGGGCATCGGGCCGGGTTCCGGCGTGTACAGGTCGATGGCGACGGCATCGCGCAGCCCGCGCCGGCGAAAATCGGCGTCCAGCAGCATGGCCGCCTCGTAGGGCGCGGCCGGGCATTTGAACGGTGTGCCGCACACCAGCACGACGATGCGCCCGGCGCGGAAATCCCGGCGCGCCCCGCTCAGCCGCGCCGCGCCGTCCGCGGTATAGAGGTCGATGCCCGCCTCTACGAGGCCGGGCACGGTGTCCGGGGCCAGCTCGGCGCCCAGGGCGAGCACCAGATAGTCGCCGCTGAGTTCGCGGCCGTTCACCCGCGCGGCGCGCCGGGCCGGGTCGATGGCCTCGACCTCGCCCCGGATCACTTCGATGCTGCGCTGCTCCAGATGCGCCAGCGGCCGCGAGATCGCCGCCCGCGTGCGTTGCCCCGTCATCAGCCGCAGGAAGGCCGACTGGAAGACGAATTCCGCCGCCCGCTCTACCAGCACCACGCGGTGTTCGCGCGGCAACCGCTGGCGCAGGCGGGTGGCCGCCACTACGCCGGCGACGCCGCCGCCGAGGATCAACAGGGTTTTTCTGCTTGCCATGACTGGCCTCCGATCGGTTGCTACGTTCAGAACGTCAGGTTCATGTCCGCCCGCATCACGATTTCCTTGTAGTAGCGGGCGGGCTCGGCGAGTCTGGCGCCGTCGATCAGGTCGTGCTCGCTCATGCCGAACAGGGGCACGTTGAGGGGACAGGCCAGCAGCTCGCCGCCCTCATGGGTGAACATGAAGAACAGGTCTTCCACCAGGGGCACATCCAGTTCGTCCATGCGCTTCATCACCGCCGCGCCCACCTCCGGCATGTCCGGCAGGCAGGCCAGTTGGCCCACCTTGTCCCTGTGCAGCGCGTTAACCCCGCGCGAGCCGAAGTAGACCGTGACCTTCGCGCCTTCCCTGAGCAGGGACAGCGCCGTCATCATGGCGTTGAACACTTGGCACAGTTCGTCGTGGAAGCACATGACCGATACGGTTTTTTTCGTCGTTTCCATGATTCGCATCCTTATTCAACCTTCCTCTTCCAGCATGCGATCCAGCGGTGCCTCCAGCGCGATCCCGGCCACCTCTTGGCTGATCGACTGCGCGCTTTCCGGAGGAGTAAACAGAGTCAGCCTGGCGCCGTTATCGTGCGAGTAGCCCTGGCCCGCCTGAACGATGCGTTGCCCCGCTGGGTTGAGTTTGCCCTGGTCGCAGACCTGTTTTTCGTCCATCCAGACGCCGGCCCATTTCGCCTGGCCCTGGGCATCCCGGCCCTCGGCGCTCCTGGCCCCTGGAACGGATTGCGCCATGCCCTGCGCGACTTCTGCCACCTCGTTTGCCACCTCGTTTGCCGGCTCGGTGGCAACGGCCGGAACCGCTGACAGGACCAGACTGGCAACCACGAATACCCATGCGGATTTATTCATTTCATCACCTTCAAAGGACACTCTTCAACAGGATGTACGTCGCTACGCACACCAGAAACCAGGCAAAGGCGCGCTTCAGGGCGGCCTGCGAAATATGTCCCGCCAGGCGCGTCCCGGCGAAGCTGCCCAGCACCGTGACAGCGGTGAAGGCGCCCATCACGGACCAGTCGATCGGTACGCCACCCATATAGCCGACGAACCCGGCGGAGGAATTGGCGGCGACGATAGCCAGCGAGGTGCCCACCGCCTGTTTCATGGGAATGCCGGAAAGCAGCACCAGGGCCGGTACGATCAGGAAGCCACCGCCCACACCGACCAGGCTGGTGAGGATGCCGATGCCGATGCCGTGCAAGGCGATGTGGCCCATGCCGGGCGAGAAAATCCCTTGCCAACCGCTCAAGGCCGCCGTTCTACCGCCGACGCTCAGCACCCCGTTTGCCATCGGCATCGCCAGCTTGACCGGCTTCAACATTCGCCAGGCAGCGGCATACATCACCAGGGCAAACAGGCCGAGCTGGATGACCGCCGGTGTGAGCAACCCCAGACTCGATCCGGCTGAGGTTCCAATCATGCCGAACAGACCAAATACCAGGGCGACGCGGGTATCGACCAAGCCGCGCCGCCAATTGCCGACGGCGGCGATGCTGGCGGTCACCGCCACCACGCCCAGGCTCATGGCGATGGCCGATTTGTGTTCGACATGCAAAAGGTAAATCAGGGCCGGCAGTGCGATGATGGAACCACCGCTGCCGAGCAAACCCAACACCATGCCGGTGGCTAGACCTGCCAGGATCGAGAAGATGTCCATGCCCGTCTCCAATAATATATTCAAACGAATATTTGAATATTGGGAGCTGCAGGGGGGGGTGTCAACTGATTTATGCGAAGGAGGCGCAAGCAGTCGCCATGACATGATCGCCATCAGCGTGGTGAGCACTACGTTATTCCTGCCCTGCGTCACGGCTGGCCGACATGGACGGCAAGATGCGAGATCTGGCTATGCTGGCGGTGGACGTGGGTGAGGATGCTGAGATGGTGTTCGCTTTCAGCGGCCAGTGAAACCGGCCCCAACTTTCCCCATCCTGCTGGATCGCGACTCCCAGGCCATGCAACGCTGGAAGGCCAAGGACGTCTACGCAGAATGATGAGCCGCGCCAGCGGCCAGGCCATGCGGCGGTCGCGGGCGTAGCGCCAGATGCCGCCCGGCGTTGCGTAGAGATTGAACACCAGATTGATGGTGCTGGCCGACGGTCCGGCGTAGCCCAGCACGCTCATCTGGAAGGGCATCAGCAGGAAAGCGCCGAAGATGCCCACCATGGAGGAGAAAAACGACAGGATGAAGGCCACCAGCGGCGGCAGCCAGAGCTGGGTTTCGACCCCGGAGACGGCGAAGTGCGTCAGCATCACCGGCTTTCCATCTCCAGATACACGCGACTGGCGTTGCCGCCCTTGAGCAGGTCGTAGTTCGCCAGGTGTCGCCAGGCCGATTGATCCAGGCTGTCGATGGCCTTTTGCAGGACCACCATGTCGCCTACCGCGCGTCTCATGTGATCGACCAGGCGGCGCAGATAATCGCGGCTCTCCCGTTGCGCCTTCGGCAAATCGCAGACCGCGCCGTGTCCGGGCACGATGACGCGCGGTTGCAGCCGTTCCATTTCGGCGAAGGAGGCGAACCAGCGGGTGGCGTTGCTAAACGGCAGCATGCCGAGCAGACGGTCCACATAGATCATGTCTCCCGAGAACAACACGCCTTCTTTCGGCAACCAGACCACGCTGTCGCCAGGGGTGTGGCCGCCCTGGAAATGCAGCAGATGAATCTCGCGTCCTCCCAGGCGCAGCACTTCTCGTGTATCGAAGGTGCGCGTCGGCAAAACCACCTCGGTGCCGGCCACCTTGTCCTTCAACTCCCCAGCCAGGGGTGATCCTGGCCGCCGGTGTTGACGACAATTTTCACCGGCGGCCGGGTCACCTTGCGGATAGCGGCGTGGATCCGCTCGGCCATCTTCAAGGTAGAACCGCTGTCCACCACCACCACACCAGCCTCGGTGACGATGAAACCCGAGTTGGCATTCATGCCCTCGTTTTCATAGGTGCGCATGCCGATCTCGCCGAGGTAGGCATAGATTCCGGGAGCGACTTCCTTGAAGGCCATGTCCAGAGCGGTTGCCCATTGAGAGCAAACCAGGAGCGCGAAAACCAGAAGGACTTGGAATCGTTTCATGGTGTTGTCACTTGAATTTGCCTCCCCAAACCGCCGACAGTGCGGGCACTGCCCCGGACTCCTGTCGCGGCGTCCTCGTCGATAAACCGAGTCGCTGACGCCATCACCTTTCGCTGCCAGGAATCCGCCCGCGCGCTTAGGACGGGGCGGACGGCATTCCGGTATCGACCGGCCGGCTTTCGGCTTTCCACTCGGGGAAACCGTCTTCGAGGCGGCGTGCCTGGTAACCCGCTTCACGCAACTTCGCCACCGCATCGAAGGCCAGCATGCAGTAGGGGCCGCGGCAGTAGGCGACGATTTCCTGGCCGTGCGGCAGGGTGTCCAGATGCTGCGGCAGCTCATCTACCGGGATGTTCACCGCGCCGGGGATGTGGCCGGCCTGGTATTCCGTGGCGGGACGCACGTCGATGACCATGGTCTCGCCCTGCTTGACCCGGGCCAGCAGCTCGTCACGCCCCACGGGGGTAAGCGAATCGCGCGTGTCGAAGTGTTCGCGAACGATGCGTTCCACCTCGGCCAGATGTTTCTCCGCGATGCGGCTGATGCAGCCCATCAGGGTCGGAATCTGATCATCGGAAAGGCGGTAGATCACCTGCAAGCCTTCCTTGCGCGATTCGGCCAGGCCGGAATCGCGCAGGATCTGGAGGTGATGCGAGGTGTTGGCGACCGACATGCCGGTCGCCTGGGCCAGGGAGTCCACGCTCTTCTCGCCCTGTGCCAGGGTCTCCAGCAGGTCCAGGCGATTGGGACTGGCCAGCGACTTGGCGACGCGGGCGAATTGCTCGAACAGTTTTTTCTTGGGGCTCATGGGCCAGGATTATCGTGGAAACGCACTCTCCTGAAGCCCACAAAACGCGGCCATAAAAAAATCCAATACTGTTCAAGTTGTCGTTTGATTTGTTGATTTATGCCATGATCCCGCCTGGAAGCCGGGTTAATGAAGTGGCCCCGGCTATCCTGTGGAGATGGAATCAGTCTGAGCAACTCACGGATTGGAGAAATATATGTACCGCATCCTGGTCATTCTGAACGATGCCCCTTACGGCTCCGAGCGCAGCTACAACGGCCTGCGCCTGGCGGATTCCCCGGCTCGGAAGGAAGCGGTGGAAGTCCGCGTGTTTCTGATGGGCGACTCGGTGCTGTGCGCCAAATCAGGCCAACTTACTCCGCAAGGCTTCTACAACATCGAACGCATGTTGAAGCCGGTCTTGCGTCATGGCCAGGTTGCCGCCTGCGGCACCTGCATGGAAGCGCGCGGCATGGCCCCGGACATGCTGGCCGAGGGCGTACACAAAGGCACGCTGGACGAACTCACCGACGGGACCTTGTGGTCCGACCGGCTGCTGAATTTCTGAAATCGTCCGGCACACGCAGAACAGAGAACGCCATGAGAAACCTGTTCATCGTCAATGATGCGCCCTACGGCGCAGAACGCCCCTACAACGCACTGCGCCTGGCCAACGCCCTGGCGCACGAGCCTGAGCAGGAAATCCGGATATTCCTGATGGGCGACGCGGTATTCATCGCCAAGCGCGGGCAGAAACCACCCAACGGCTTCTACAACCTACAAGTCATGCTCAACAAGATCATCCGACTGGCCCCGGAGCGGGTGGACGTCTGCGGCGTATGCATGGAGGCGCGCGGCATGAAGGACGAGGAACTCATTCCCGGCGCCCAGCGCGGCGCCATCGAGAAGCTGGCGTACTGGACCAACTGGGCAGACAAGGTACTAGTGTTTTGAAACAGCACAAAAAGAGGAGCCTCCAATGAACTTCGAACAATTCGTACTCGCCCACGAGCCGACCATCCGGCTGAGTTTCTTTCTCGGCGTCTTCGCCCTGGTCGGCCTCTGGGAGGTCGCCGCGCCCCGGCGTGCCCTCACCGTTTCCAAACCTCTGCGCTGGGCCAACAACCTGGGCTTGGTGGTGCTAAACACCGTTCTGCTACGACTCGTTTTTCCCTTGGCCGCGGTTGGCATGGCCGCTTTCTGCGTGAAGAACGGCTGGGGAGTGCTGAATCATTTCCAGGTGCCATTCGCGGTGGCCGCACCCGTAGCGGTGATTGCCATGGATTTCGTCATCTGGCTGCAACACGTCATGGTCCACGCCGTGCCGGCCCTGTGGCGGCTGCACCGGGTGCACCACGCCGATCTGGACTACGACGTGACCACCGGGGCGCGCTTCCACCCCATCGAGATCATCCTGTCCATGCTGATCAAGTTCGCCACCATCACCGTGCTCGGTCCCCCGGTGGTGGCCGTGGTGATCTTCGAGGTGTTGCTCAACGCCACCGCCATGTTCAACCACGGCAACATCCGCTTGGCCGGGGGCATCGACCGGGTGCTGCGGCGGTTCGTGGTGACGCCGGACATGCACCGCATCCACCACTCGGTGGAAGACGACGAGACTAATTCCAACTTCGGCTTCAACCTGCCGTGGTGGGATCGCCTGTTCGGCACCTACCGCGACCAGCCGCGCGCCGGCCACGTGGGCATGACCATCGGCATCCACAACCATACCGACCCGAGCGAAGTCGATCGTCTCGACGGCATGCTGTTGCTGCCCTTCAAGGGCGAGATCACCGACTACGCCATCAACCGCCGCAACTATTCTGACGAGGCTCCGCGATGAACAAGACCCTCCTTCGCTGGCTGCTCGGCCTGACCCTGCTGGCCGCCGTTGCCGCGGCCCTTACTTTTCGTGACCGATTCGACGCCGCCGCCCTGGAAAACTGGGTGAACTCCGCCGGCGCGGCCGGGCCGCTCCTGTTCATGGCCATCTATGCCTTGGCCACCGTGCTGTTCCTGCCCGGTTCGGTCATCACGCTGGTCGGCGGCGCCCTGTTCGGGCCGGTCTGGGGCACGCTGTGGAACCTGACCGGCGCCACCATCGGCGCGTCATTGGCCTTTCTCATCGCGCGCTACCTGGGCGCGGACTGGGTGGCGCGCCGCGCCGGACCGCGTATCAAGCGGCTCGACGAAGGCGTGACGGCGGAAGGCTGGCGCTTCGTCGCCTTCGTACGGCTGGTGCCGCTGTTCCCGTTCAATCTGCTCAACTACGCGCTCGGCCTCACCCGCATCCCCTTCCTCGCCTATGTGCTGGCCACCTGGGTGTTCATGCTGCCCGGCGCCATCGCCTACACCTGGCTCGGCTACGCCGGACGCGAGGCCCTGGCCGGCGGCGAGGGCATGATCCGCAACATCAGCATCGCGCTGGCCCTGCTCGCCGCCGTGGCCTTCCTGCCGCGCCTGGTCAGGCGCATGCGCGCGGCCCAGGCGGTGACCCTGGACATCCCTGCTCTGCGCGCACGCCTCGACGACGGGACAGGGGTGTTGCCGGTGGCGTAAATCCGCACAAATCTGGCGGCGAAACCCGAAGGTTTAGCATGGCAGCAAGCGCGAAACTGCCGCGCTTGCTGCCATGCCTGAGGGTATCGCCCTTGCGCCGCGTCAA
>Ga0100378_1005703_pt1 | contig 11374 bp, 9 predicted proteins | sample CryGeymeta201502_FD_81535 | JGI IMG/M metagenome (GOLD analysis project Ga0100378, IMG submission 81535) | Groundwater microbial communities from Crystal Geyser aquifers in Utah, USA - Crystal Geyser metaG 2015-02 | ecosystem: Environmental > Aquatic > Deep subsurface > Groundwater | place: USA...
CCCCATGGACCGCCCGAGCTGTTCGGTGACGAAGGGCACCCTGGGTTCGGCCAGCGGGTTCAGGCGGTTGTGGCGCGCAGCGTCCTGCCCGTCGCGGGCCAGTTCGTTAAAGCTGGTCGCGCTCCAGATGTCGGCGGTGACGCCGAAATCCTGCTTCAGCATCTGTGCGGCCTTCATCGCCTGCACCAGAATCGTGCCCGAGCCCATCAGGTTGACATGTTTCTTGCCGGGTTTCGGTGTTTTCTCAAGCTGATACAGCCCCTTGATGATACCGTCTTCGGCCCCCATGGGCATTGCAGGGTGCTGATAATTCTCGTTCATCAGCGTCAGATAGAAATACACATCCTCGCGGTCGGCATACATGCGTTGCAAGCCGTGCTGCACGATCACCGCCACCTCAAAGCTGAATGTCGGATCATAGGTGATGCAGTTCGGAATTGTACTGGCCAGGATGTGGCTGTGGCCATCCTGATGCTGCAACCCTTCGCCGTTCAGCGTGGTGCGCCCAGCCGTACCGCCCAACATGAACCCGCGCGCACGGCTGTCGCCGGCGGCCCAGGCCAGATCACCAATACGCTGGAAGCCGAACATCGAGTAATAGATGAAGAACGGAATCATCGGCACGCCGTGGTTGGCATAGGACGTGGCGGCGGCGATCCAGTCGGCCATGGCGCCCGCTTCGTTGATGCCTTCCTGAAGAACCTGACCGCTGGTCGATTCCTTGTAATACATCATCTGGTCGGCATCTTCGGGGGTATAGTTCTGTCCCAGCGGGTTATAGATTCCGACAGACCGGAACAGCCCCTCCATGCCGAAGGTGCGCGATTCGTCGGGCACGATCGGCACCACCTGTTTGCCGATCTTCTTGTCGCGCAACAGCGTCGTCAGGATCCGCACAAACGCCATGGTGGTGGAAATTTCCCGGTCACCGGTCGATTCGAGTTGCGCCTTGAACGCCTCAAGTGGCGGAATTTCCAGCGCCGGCGCGCCGGTGAACCGCTTTGGAAACGCGCCCCCCAGTGCCGCGCGCTTGTCGGCGAGGTATGCCTTTTGCGCATTGTTCAGCTTGACGAAGGGCGCCTTCGGCAGGTCTTCATCGCTGATCGGAATTTCGAACCGGTCGCGCATCACGCGCAACTGTTCTTCGTTCACCTTCTTTTGCTGGTGGGTGGTGTTCTGCCCCTCACCGGCCTTGCCCATGCCGAAACCCTTGACGGTTTTCACCAAAAGGCAGGTCGGTTGTCCCTCGACCTCGGTCGCGCGCTTGAACGCCGTGTACACCTTTTGCGGGTCGTGCCCGCCGCGGCGCAGCGACCATATCTGATCGTCGGTCCAGTCTTCAACCAAAGCAGCGGTTTCGGGATATTTGCCAAAGAAATGCTTGCGGATATAAGCACCGTCCTTGGATTTGAATGTCTGATAATCGCCATCGACGGTTTCATCCATCAACTGGCGCAAGCGGCCCGTCGTGTCCATCTCCAGAAGCTCATCCCAGCCCCGGCCCCACAGCACCTTGAGCACCTCCCAGCCCGCGCCGCGGAACTCACCCTCAAGCTCTTGCACGATCTTGGCATTGCCACGCACCGGGCCATCCAGACGTTGCAAATTGCAGTTGACCACGAAAATCAGGTTGTCCAGCTTTTCACGGGCGGCCAAGCTGATCGCGCCCAGCGATTCCGGCTCGTCCATTTCGCCATCGCCGAGGAATACCCACACCTTGCGGTCGGCCATGTCGATCAGCCCGCGGTTGTGCATATATTTCATGAACCGCGCCTGATATATCGCCATCAACGGCCCCAATCCCATGGAAACCGTGGGAAACTGCCAGTAATCCGGCATCAGCCAAGGGTGCGGATAGGATGACAGCCCGCCGCCATTCACCTCAGAGCGGAAGTTTTCCATCTGCTGTTCGGAAAACCGCCCCTCCATGAAGCTGCGCGCATAGATGCCGGGCACCACATGGCCCTGAAAGAACACCAGATCGCCCCCATGGATCGCCGATTTTGCGCGCCAGAAATGGTTCAACCCGATGTCGTACATACAGGCGGAGGAGGCGAATGATGCGATGTGTCCGCCATATTCGGAAGACACCTTGTTGCGCCGCACCACCGTGGCCATCGCGTTCCAGCGGGTGATCCGGCGGATCCGCCGCTCCATTTCCACGTCGCCGGGAATTTCCAGCAGATCGTCGGCGGGAATCGTGTTCTGATAGGGTGTCGTGGCGCTGAACGGCAGGGTGGCACCGGCGGCACGGGCCTGCTGAACGGCCTTGTCCAACAGGAAATGGGCGCGATCGGCACCGTCTCGGGCGATCACATCTTCGATCGCCTCTTGCCATTCGCGGGATTCAACGGGGTCAATATCACGGGTGCCGTCTTTCATATGCAATCTTTCCTGAGGACTGGGTCCTGCGCTGGTCATTCAATTTCAGGGGTGGCGCCGGCGGCATCGTTGGATGCCTCCGGCGGGAGTATTTTCACAAAGAAGAAACCCGGTCAGACGAAGAACTGTCCGCCATTCGCACTGATCGTGCTGCCGGTGATGAAACCGGCTTCGTCGCTGGCCAGGAATACGGCGCAGCGGGCAATCTCTTCGGGTTCGCCCAGCCGACCAACCGGAATTTGCGGAATGATCTTTTCGTTAAGAACCTTTTCATCAATCGCGCGCACCATCTCGGTACCGATATAGCCGGGGCAGATCGCGTTCACGGTAATGCCGGCGCGCGCGCCTTCCTGCGCCAACGCCTTGGTCATTCCCAGGTCGCCCGCCTTGGCCGCGGAATAGTTCGCCTGACCCGCCTGTCCTTTTTGTCCGTTGATCGACGAAATATTGATAACCCGCCCGAACTTGCGGTCGCGCATTCCCGGCCAGATCGGGTGGGTCATGTTGAACACGCCGGTCAGATTGGTGTCGATCACCTCGCGCCACTGCTGCGGCGTCATCCGATGAAACATCGCGTCGCGGGTGATGCCGGCGTTGTTGACCAGAACATCAATCGGGCCCAGCCGCGCTTCGACATCTTTCACACCAGCAACACAGGCGTCGTAATCGGCCACCGACCATTTGAAGGTCGCAATGCCGGTCTCGGCAGTGAATTTCGCTGCCGCATCGTCATTGCCAGCATAATTCGCAGCGACGGTGTAACCCGCCTGCTTCAAGGCGACGCAAATCGCAGCGCCAATACCGCGGCTGCCTCCGGTTACAAGGGCTGTGCGTGTCATAGGGTCTCCTCCCGGTTAGAAATTGTTCCAAGTCTGACGCCTGGTTAACTCAACGGCAATCAACAATGCCCTGCGTAATCGGCATTGCCGGTATGCAGCAGTATATCAAAACCTTCTTCGCAGCTTCAGTGGAGCATGCCGCCGGAAACCTTGCAAGTGCCTAGGCCACCGCCCTATAGCTTTGGCGAGTTTGAAAGGGCATCTCATGCGCAAGGCCAGCATCACCCGCACCACGAAAGAAACCGAAATTTCGGTTTCCATCAATCTTGACGGCACCGGCATCTATGACAACGCCACCGGCATCGGGTTTTTCGATCATATGCTGGACCAGCTTTCGCGCCATGCGCTGATCGACATGACGGTGCGTGCCAAGGGCGATCTGCATATCGACGATCACCACACGGTCGAGGATACGGGCATCGCCCTGGGGCAGTCATTGGCACGGGCCTTGGGCGACAAACGGGGTATCCGCCGCTATGGCGCGTGCCAGCTGGCGATGGACGATGCCCAGGTTGGCTGTGCGCTGGATCTGTCGGGGCGGCCCTATTTGATCTGCAACCTTTCGATGCCATCGGCCAAGATCGGAAGCTTCGACACCGAATTGGTGCGCGAATTTTTCCAGGCCCTGTCGACCCACGGCGGTATCACCCTGCACATCGACCAGCGGCACGGGTTCAACAGCCACCACATCGCCGAGGCGGCGTTCAAGGCGGTGGCGCGGGCGCTGCGCGAGGCGGTCGAGCCCGACCCGCGCATGGGCGATGCCCTGCCCTCGACCAAGGGCGCGTTGTGACGTGCTGACCGTTTTGATCGATTACGACAGCGGCAATCTGCATTCTGCTGAAAAAGCGTTTCAGCGGATGGCGCGGGAAACCGGGGCAGGCGAGGTGATCGTGTCATCGCGGGCCGAGGATGTGGCGCGGGCCGATCGCATCGTGTTGCCCGGCGATGGAGCGTTTCCTGCGTGTCGCGCGGCGCTGTTGCAGGATCATGCCGCGCTGTTCGAGGCGCTGATGGAGGCTGTCGAAGAAAAGGCGCGGCCATTTCTGGGAATCTGCGTCGGGATGCAGTTGATGGCGCGCATGGGGCACGAATATGCCGCCACGCCGGGCCTGAACTGGATCGCCGGCGAGGTGCGCCCGATCCGGCCCGGTGATTCCCACCTGAAGGTGCCGCACATGGGCTGGAACGATCTGGTGATCGACGCGCCCCACCCGGTGCTGGACGGGATCGTCACCGGCGATCACGCCTATTTCGTCCATTCCTACCAGATGGAGATGGACGACCCGGCCCAGCGGTTGGCCCATGTTGACTATGGCGGCGCGGTTACCGCCGTTGTCGGCATCGGCACCCGCATCGGCACCCAGTTCCACCCGGAGAAATCGCAAAAGGCCGGTCTGCGGTTGATTGCGAATTTCCTGGCCTGGGCGCCCTGAACCGCACGAAACCTGTCGCCAGATGGCCAGGACCGTGCGGCGCGATTTGGAACAGTGACCGCCGCGACACCGGCCATGGGGGCGCATATGGCTTGAGCTTGCGCGCATGCCGGTGCAAGAGGGCGACAATCGAAAGGGTTCTGCGATGATCCTCTATCCCGCCATCGACCTGAAGGATGGTCAGTGTGTGCGCCTGCTGCGCGGCGACATGGACAAGGCCACGGTGTTTGGCACAGATCCGGCGGCGCAGGCCCTTGCGTTTCAACAGGCCGGCTGCAAGTGGATTCACCTGGTCGACCTGAACGGCGCCTTTGCTGGCGCCCCGGTGAACAGCGCGGCGGTCGAGGCGATTTTGGCCGCCATCGACGTGCCTGCACAATTGGGCGGCGGCATCCGCGACATGGCCACAATCGAACGGTGGCTGGATAAAGGGCTGGCACGGGTGATTCTGGGCACCGTGGCGGTGGAAGACCCCGATCTTGTCCGCGACGCTGCCCGCGCCTTTCCCGCTCAGGTGGCGGTGGGCATTGACGCGCGCGAAGGGCGCGTGGCCACCAAGGGGTGGGCGCGCGAAACCGATGTGCTGGTCACCGATCTGGCCCGCCGGTTTGAAGACGCCGGGGTGGCCGCCGTCATCTATACAGACATCAACCGCGACGGCGCCATGCAAGGCCCCAACATCGCCGCGACCGAGGCCCTGGCCCGCGCGGTGACCATCCCGGTGATTGCCAGTGGCGGTGTGTCGTCTTTGGCAGATCTTGTGGCGCTGCAACACACCGGGGTGATTTCCGGCGCCATATCGGGCCGCGCGCTGTATGATGGGGCGATTGATCTTGCTGCGGCGCTGAAGGTGCTGGGCCAATGCTGAAAACCCGAGTGATCCCCTGCCTGGACGTGGCAAACGGCCGGGTTGTCAAAGGCGTGAACTTTGTCGATCTGATCGATGCGGGCGATCCGGTGCAGGCTGCCATCGCCTATGACGCAGCCGGCGCGGATGAATTGTGTTTTCTCGACATCATGGCGACCGAAAACAACCGCGACACCATGTATGATCTGGTGACCCGCACCGCTGAACATTGCTTCATGCCGCTGACCGTGGGCGGCGGTGTGCGCAGCCCGGATGACGTGCGCAAACTGCTTTTGGCGGGGGCTGACAAGGTGTCGTTCAACTCGGCCGCCGTGGCCGACCCCGACGTGGTGGCGCGCAGCGCGGAACGGTTCGGCAGCCAGTGCATTGTCGTGGCCATCGACGCAAAAACCGTTACGCCCGGCAAATGGGAGATCTTCACCCACGGCGGCCGTCGCCCAACGGGTGTTGACGCGGTGGCATTCGCACGCACAGTCGCGGCCAAGGGCGCGGGTGAAATCCTGTTGACGTCGATGGACCGGGACGGCACGCGCGCCGGGTTCAACATTCCGCTGACCCGCGCGATCAGCGATGCCGTGACAATCCCGGTGATCGCATCGGGCGGGGTTGGCACGCTGGATCACTTAGTGGAAGGCGTGTTGCAGGGCGGGGCCAGTGCCGTTCTGGCCGCGTCGATCTTTCACTTCGGCGATTTCACGATTGCCGAGGCCAAGCAACACATGGCCGCAGCCGGCATCCCGATGAGGCTGACATGAGCGCCCTCACCCGCCTTGCCGCCACGGTTCTGCACCGCAAATCCGCCGATCCCGACACCAGTTGGACAGCAAAGCTGCTGTCCAGGGGCCCTGAGAAATGTGCCGAGAAATTTGGCGAAGAAGCCATCGAGGCCATCATCGAGGCCGTAAAAGGCGACCGTGCCCGCCTGACAGCCGAAGCCGCCGATGTGCTGTATCACCTGCTGGTGATGCTCGCGGCGCATGACATCAGTCTTGCGGATGTCGAGGCGGAACTGGCCCGGCGCGAAGGCACCAGCGGCCTCGACGAAAAAGCAGCCCGGTAGATCCGCGTGCCGCCCAGTTGTCGCGGCGTTTTCAATGCGCTGCGCGCGCAGGTATTTCAGGCAAGAAAGATTCAGCGCCGCGGAAAGACGAAACAGCGGTCGCGCCGGATCATCAGCCACAGGGGCGTGCCGGGTTTCGGCAAAAACACCGAAGGCACTGTGGCTGACATCGCGGACCCGTCATAGTCAAGGCGGAATTCCACCAGGCTTTCCTTGCCGATGAACCGCGCGCGGCGCACGATTGCGCGGGCCGGTGTGCCATCGATCAGCGTGGGCAGCGGACCGCGCCCGTGGCGATCAAAATCAATGCGCACATGTTGCGGGCGGATCACGATTTCCACATCTGTGCCGTCAGGCACGCCGGGGGCCAGAAACCGGCCAAAGGCGGTCTGGGTCAACGCGCCATGCACTGTGCCGCGAATCACGTTGATGTCGCTGAAGAATGCCGCCGCCGCCTTGTCGACAGGGGCGTTGTAGACATTGTAGGGCACGCCCTGTTGCACCACCTTGCCGTCGCGCATCAGCGCGATGTCATCGGCCATGCGCATCGCTTCTTCCGGTTCGTGGGTCACCAGAAGAACCGCGGTGCCTTCTTCCTTGAGGATGTTCAGGGTGTCATCGCGGATGCCGTCGCGCAGGCGGTTGTCGAGCCCCGAGAACGGCTCGTCCATCAGCATGATCTTGGGGCGCGGCGCAAGCGCACGCACCAGCGCAACCCGCTGTTGTTCACCGCCGGACAATTCGTGGGGAAACACATCGCCATAGCGTTCCAGCCCCACCCGCTCCAACAATTCAGCGGCGCGGCGTCGCTTTTCGGCGCGCGGCCCCTTCAGGCCAAAGGCCACATTATCGGCCACAGAGAGGTGGGGAAACAACGCGAAATCCTGAAACATCAGCCCGATCGAGCGGCCCTCGGGCGGCACCCGCGTGATCGTGTCACAAACCAGCCGACCATCCACCCAGATGCGCCCGGCGTCCTGCATCTCGACCCCGGCGATGATGCGCAGCGTCGTTGACTTGCCACAGCCCGAGGGGCCCAACAGGCAGGTCACCTGACCTGCCATCACGGTAAGAGACACGTCATCGACAACGCGGCGCCCGCCAAAGCTGCGGGTGATGTGTTCGATGTGCAAACGCGGGATTACGGTGGTCACAAACGCCTCTTTCATACCCGCGCGTTGCTGTCAGGCTTGCGGCGCTGGTAACAGCGCCCATTTGCCCGATCAACCCCTTCACTGTTCAGAAGGCGCCCCGCCCAGTCTGGCATGTCGTGACATAGACAGGACAATGCTGCAAGTTCGGCAGGATTGTTACGCTGGCCGCGCCGACAACAGCGAAATCGGACATACGACAGCCTTTTCGTTGACCGAGCTCAGCGCGGTTCGTAAACCTCACTCTGCTGGGGGTGAAATGTCGGGGCATGGCCTCGCCACCTTTTGCAGCTTTGTCGCTGCGGCCAGACAGGGTTGGGATGCGGATGCCGGATGACGAAATGCCACAGGATGAACCGGCCCAGAGCCTGGCGGTCTATCGTGCAGCGGCGGTCTGCGTCATCGACGGCGCCAATCTGGGTGATCCGATGGGACAGGCCGAAGACCTGAACCTGGGCGATGTTTACAGCCTGGCGCCGCAGACGCCGCGACTGCGCCTCATGCTGACCCCGACACGACAGCCCGGCCGCCTGAGCATCGCGCGCGACACCGAATGTGGCCGGGTCGGCGCAGACGTGCACCTGGACTGTTGCGTCACTCTCATGTCGCCGGACGGCTCTACGGTCGAGGCGCTCATCCTCGTGGAACTGCACCCCGCCGACGCGACGATCGCCGAAATCTATCTGTTCCCGCTCGCCCGGCTGCGGCCAAGGGTGGGATATGCCCTTGTCGCACTTGACGCGACAGCGGCCTTGGCCCGGTTTGCCGAGACAGCCTGTGTGTCTTTTACCCGTGGCACGCACATCACCCTTGCCTCGGGCCGACAGGTGCGTGTCGAGGATTTGCGCGAAGGCGACGCCGTGCTGACGCGCGATGACGGGTCGCAGAAGGTGCGCTGGATCGGTCGCCAGACTGTCCGCGCCACCGGTGCCCTGGCCCCGATCCGGATCAAGGCAGGCACACTGCACAATGACAACGATCTGGTGGTCAGCCCGAACCACCGGCTGTTCGTCTATCAGCGGCGAGATGCGTTGAAGGCGGGGCGGGCCGAGGTGCTGATCAAGGCGAAATACCTGCTGAACGACGATACCGTGGTGCGCACCGATGGCGGTTTCGTCGATTATTTCCAGATCCTGTTCGACCGCCACGAAATCATCTATGCCGAAGGCATTGCCGCCGAAAGCCTTATGGTCGACACCCGCGTGCGCCCGTCCCTGCCCGCCCAGTTGCAAGACAGCACCGCTGGCGGTGAGAATACCCCCGCGGTCGAGTTGCCGCGCCCCGAAAAGGGCGCCGACACGGTTCGCCTTCTGCGCAGCGCCTCGCCGCGGTAAACCGCCCGCGACAACCAGGCGCCCACGGGCCCCGTTTTCGCGAAGGCGAAAATGGGGGGCATCTTGTGGCGCGCAGCGCCTCCTTCGGATCAGCCCGACACCGATTGCACGCGCAAGTCCGTAAGGCTATACGCCGCACATGCTGGATCGCACCTCAAACCAACCCGCCCTGCCACCGGAAATCGCCCGGCGGCGCACCTTTGCCATCATCAGTCACCCCGATGCCGGCAAGACCACCCTGACCGAAAAATTCCTGCTTTATGGTGGCGCGATCCAGATGGCCGGTCAGGTGCGCGCCAAGGGCGAGGCCCGGCGTACGCGGTCGGATTTCATGCAGATGGAAAAAGACCGGGGTATTTCGGTTTCTGCCTCGGCCATGTCCTTTGATTACAAGACGTTCCGCTTCAATCTGGTGGACACCCCCGGGCACAGTGATTTTTCCGAAGACACTTATCGCACCCTGACTGCGGTAGATGCCGCCGTGATGGTGATCGACGGTGCCAAGGGTGTGGAATCGCAGACACAAAAGCTGTTCGAGGTGTGCCGGTTGCGCGACCTGCCGATCCTGACATTTTGCAACAAGATGGACAGGGAAAGCCGCGAAACCTTTGAAATCATCGACGAGATCCAAGAAAATCTGGCCATTGACGTGACCCCCGCCTCCTGGCCCATCGGGTTGGGCCGTGATTTTCTGGGCTGCTACGACATGTTGCACGACCGGCTGGAACTGATGGACCGCGCCGACCGCAACAAGGTGGCCGCGTCGATCAAGATCGACGGGCTGGACGACCCCAAGCTGGCCGACCACATACCAGCCGACCTGTTGACGAAACTGCGCGAAGATGTCGAAATGGCGCGCGCCCTTTTGCCGCCGTTCAATCAGCAGGCGCTGCTGGACGGAACGCTGACACCGATCTGGTTTGGCAGCGCGATCAACAGTTTCGGTGTCAAAGAGCTGATGGACGGCATCGGTGAATTCGGGCCCCAGCCGCAGCCGCAGCGCGCCGAACCCCGGCAGATTTCACCAGAAGAAGACAAGGTCACCGGTTTCGTGTTCAAGGTGCAGGCCAACATGGACCCAAAGCACCGCGACCGGGTGGCGTTTGTGCGCCTCGCCTCGGGGCATTTTCTGCGCGGCATGAAGTTGACCCATGTGCGCAGCAAGAAACCCATGGCGATCACCAATCCGGTGCTGTTTCTTGCGGCCGACCGCGAGCTGGCCGAAGAGGCATGGGCGGGCGACATCATCGGCATCCCGAACCACGGGCAATTGCGCATCGGCGACACCCTGACCGAGGGTGAAAGCCTGCGCGCCGTCGGCATTCCGTCGTTTGCACCGGAATTGTTGCAAAACTGCCGGGCGGGCGATCCGATGAAGGCGAAACACCTCGACAAGGCGCTCAGCCAGTTCGCCGAGGAAGGCGCCGCCAAGGTGTTCAAGCCGCTGCTTGGGTCGGGTTTCATCGTCGGTGTCGTCGGTCAGTTGCAGTTCGAGGTGCTGGCCTCGCGGATTGAGCTGGAATACGGTCTGCCCGTGCGGTTCGAGCCGTCGCAATTCACCAGCGCCCGCTGGGTCGCCGGCCCGCGCGAAGCTGTCGAACATTTCGTCAACGTCAACAAAAGCCACATCGCCCATGACAGCGATGGTGACATTGTGTTCCTGACCCGCCTGCAATGGGACATTGATCGCATCGCCCGCGACCACCCCGAGGTGACCCTGACCGCAACCAAGGCAATGATGGTCTGACGCTGCGCCCTGCGTCGGATACCCCGGGCGGCGCGGCGGGGCAGGACACTGTTGTCGCCGCACAAGGCCGGGTGCCCCCCTGTAGGCTCCTGTGTTTGTCAAGCTCTGACTGTTGTTTCTGATCGGCACAGTAAGTCACGCCCCATCGGTTGGGCAGTATCTGGCGTAGGTTAAGCTACTTTTTGCACCTGCTGATCGGGTTGGATTTCGTATTTTCTCAGCCAATAGACCACGGCAGGTGGTCTGGTACTGTAACCTGACGTCTGAAAATTCGCTCGCGGTGGGTGCGATGAGCCCCTGCTGGGGCGCGCGCCAGCAGGGGCTGCCCATTCTGGTATTCCATGGAGTTGCAACCCAACCATGGAGCAGAGCAAATGGACAAACGGAAGGATACTGCGGTTGAGGCAATCTTGGAACAGCTGATCGAAACCGGCCCTGGTGATCTCGCCGGGGTGTTCGCCCGCGCCTTCGATCCGGCGATGCAGATTGAGCGCTTTCTCGGAGCCGGGCATTACGAGCGCACGCCCGAGCGTCGGGGCTATGCAAATGGCACCAAG
>Ga0100378_1005704_pt1 | contig 11371 bp, 8 predicted proteins | sample CryGeymeta201502_FD_81535 | JGI IMG/M metagenome (GOLD analysis project Ga0100378, IMG submission 81535) | Groundwater microbial communities from Crystal Geyser aquifers in Utah, USA - Crystal Geyser metaG 2015-02 | ecosystem: Environmental > Aquatic > Deep subsurface > Groundwater | place: USA...
AAAGTGCATCTGTAACTCACGCGGTTTCCTCCTTGGAGCGGTTGCCAGACGTCAGCCCGGAACGGGCTGTCGTAGCCTGAACACGTCGCAGTCGATGGGCTGACATCTGACAACCCTTAACCATAACTGCCAGCGGCATCTCGATGGGCCAACGGCCGGTATGGAATAGTCACCGACCATAGGCGCGGGAATCATCCAGAACGGCAGCTTTCTTGAAACGAGACTGCGTGCTCTTAACCATGTTCCTCCATACCGGCCATTCGTGTGCATTTGAATTTATCTAAGACCATTGTGATCATTTAATCACCATTGGTGCTGTGGTAATCTCTCGCCTCAAAATTTGACAATCAAATCAACGGAATCACAACCTTGTTTTTGGAACAAAAAATTGTAAATACTGCATGCTGAAACTCGAACAACTCCAAACCAACACTGCCATACGCGGCATTGTGCCCGATGCACTGGTGACGGTGGTCAACGTCCAGTGGTTCGGCTCTGAGGCACTGGAGCTGACCTACAAGACCGCCTCCGGCAAGGTCGCTAACGAGTTGATCTATCGCCACGATGAGCCGCGCCTGGAACTGGTCGAGCAAGGCAGGCCATGGAGCTTCGATGGCGATGGCGCACTCTTCCGCTTGGTATCTGAGGCTCAACGCATACGTCTTGCGCATCTCTTCGACCCTGTGCTCGCGGTGCATACCTCTGTAGTTGATCCGCTGCCACACCAGATCACCGCAGTCTACGAACACATGCTGCCGCGCCAGCCACTGCGCTTTCTGCTTGCAGATGACCCCGGTGCCGGGAAAACCATCATGGCGGGCTTGCTCATCAAAGAGCTCATCGCTCGTGGCGATTTACAACGCTGCCTGATCGTTTGCCCTGCAGTCTTGCTGAGCAGTGGCAGGACGAACTCTATCGGCGCTTTCATCTGCCTTTCGAGATTCTCACCAACGACAAGCTGGAAGCAGCACGAACCGGCAACTGGTTCCTTGAAACCAATCTGATCATTGCCCGCTTGGACAAGCTTTCGCGCAACGAAGACGTGCAGCAAAAGCTCCAGGCGCCTGATTGCCGTTGGGATCTGATCGTCTGCGACGAAGCGCACAAGATGTCGGCGACCGTGTTCGGCGGCGAAACCAAATACACCAAGCGTTACCGGCTCGGGCAATTGCTTTCGACCCTTACCCGACACTTCCTGCTCATGACGGCGACGCCGCATAACGGGAAGGAAGCCGACTTTCAGTTGTTTATGGCGCTCCTGGACGGGGATCGTTTTGAAGGGCGCTACCGTGATGGTGTTCACACCGCCGATGTCTCTGACCTGATGCGTCGAATGGTGAAAGAAAACCTGCTGAAATTCGATGGCACACCATTGTTCCCAAAGCGTATCGCTTACACCGTTCCTTACAAGCTGTCGGACGCTGAAGCAGCACTCTACGCTGCCGTTACCAATTATGTCCGGGAAGAATTTAACCGTGCCGAGGCACTGGCAAATGACAAACGCGCCGGTACTGTGGGCTTTGCGCTAACCATTTTGCAGCGGCGACTGGCATCCTCGCCAGAAGCTATCTATCAATCGTTGCGGCGCAGGCGCGAGCGCTTGGAAAGCAGGCTACGCGAACTTGAAGTGCTCCACCGTGGCGGACAGACTGAGCCTATCATCTCCACCGCAGCGCCAACACTCGATAGCGATGATATTGAGGACTTGGACGAAGCGCCCGATAACGAAGTTGAAGCCGCCGAGGAAGAAATTCTCGATCAGGCCACCGCAGCCCGTTCCATTGCTGAACTGCACATCGAAATCGAAACGCTCACTGGCCTGGAAGGACAAGCATTAGCTGTCCGTAGCAGCGGCACCGATACCAAGTGGCGCGAGCTTGCCAGCTTACTCAGCGAAATCTTCACCACTGGTGCTGTTGTTCATCGTGTCGCCGAACCTGATGCGCCTTATGGCGCAGGCGCAATCCCGCCACCCACCTCTTCACCGCACCAGAAGATTGTCATCTTTACGGAACACCGTGACACACTCAACTATCTGGAAAAGCGCATCAAAACACTGCTTGGCCGCGAAGAATCTGTGGTCATCATTCATGGTGGCATCGGTCGCGAAGAACGCCTGAAGGTGCAGGAATCTTTCAAGCACGATCCCGAGGTGCAAGTGCTGCTGGCCACCGATGCTGCTGGCGAAGGTATCAACCTTCAGCGCGCGCACCTGATGGTCAACTACGATCTGCCTTGGAACCCTAACCGGCTGGAGCAACGCTTTGGTCGCATCCATCGAATTGGTCAAACCGAAGTCTGCCACCTATGGAATCTGGTTGCCGACGACACCCGCGAAGGTGATGTCTATCGCAAGTTGCTGGAAAAACTCGAACTGGCGCGTCAAGCATTGGGCGGACAAGTATTCGATGTGCTCGGCAAGCTCCAGTTCGAGGGCAAATCGCTACGAGAGTTGTTGATCGAAGCCATCCGCCACGGTGAAAGGCCCGAAGTCAGAGCGTTTCTCACCACCGTGCTCGACACAGCTCTCGACCGCGACCACCTGCAAACACTACTCGACGAACGCGTGCTGGCACATGACGCAATGGACTACAGCCAAGTGCAGCGTATCCGAGCGGACATGGAACGTGCCGATGCACGTCGCCTGCAACCGCACTACATCGAATCCTTTTTCCATGAAGCATTCAAGCGGCTCGGCGGCACCTCCAAGCAGCGCGAGCCGCGCCGCTATGAAGTCACCCACGTTCCGGCTCCGGTGCGCAATCGTGACCGGCTCATCGGCATTGGCGAACCCGTGCTGCCGCGCTACGAGCGCATCGCCTTTGAGAAATCTTTGGTCGCACCGCAAGGCCAGCCGCTAGCCGCCTTCGTCTGCCCCGGTCACCCATTACTTGATTCTGTTATTGATCTCACGCTAGAACGCAACCGCGACCTGCTTAAGCGTGGCACCGTGCTGGTGGACGAGCGCGACTTAGGCACGACACCGCGCGTGCTGTTCTATCTGGAGCACTCCATTCAAGATGCAAGCATCACCCGTGCTGGCGAACGCCGCGTTGTATCCAGGCGTATGCTCTACGTCGAACAAGATGCCAGCGGCGCGATGCGCCACGTTCATTACGCGCCTTACCTCGACTATCGCCCACTAGCCGATGGCGAACCCGGTGTTGAGGCCATCCTCGACTGCCCCGAATGCCAGTGGATCAACCGCGAGCTGGAACAAAAGGCTCAAGGGTACGCTATCGCGACCGTCGTACCAGAACACCTGGCTGAAGTGCGCGACCGCAAGCTTGAACTCATCGCCAAGACAGAGGCCGCAGTAAAGGATAGGCTCACCAAAGAAATCACCTACTGGGATCATCGCGCCGAAGAACTCAAGCTTCAGGAACAGGCTGGCAGACCCAATGCCAAGCTCAATTCTAATGAGGCACGCAAGCGCGCTGACCTGCTGCAAGGCAGGCTGCAAAAACGTCTGGAAGAGCTGAAGCTGGAAGCACAGATTTCGCCGCTGCCACCCGTGGTGTTGGGTGGAATGTTGGTCGTGCCGATGGGTTTAATCAAAGCGATGACAGGGCAAACCGCCACATTGTCTAGTTCGCCAGTAGATACCCAAATCAGCGCAGCCCGTGCGCGCGCCGTCATCATGGACATCGAGCGCAGTCTGGGATTCGACCCGACTGACCGCGAATTTGAAAAACTGGGCTATGACATCGAAAGCCGCATTCCTGGCAGCGGCAAGCTGCGCTTCATTGAAGTGAAAGGCCGCGTCTCCGGTGCGCCAACCATCACCGTCACACGCAACGAAATTTTGTATTCGCTGAACAAACCCGATGATTTCATCCTTGCCATCGTTGAATTCACCGGCGAAGACACGCACCGCACCCACTATCTGCGCCAGCCATTTCAGCGTGAGCCGGACTTTGGGGTGACCAGCGTGAACTACGATTTTGCTGAATTATTGCTTCGTTCCACATCACAGAATTAAATAAACGTTGCTTTTTTGCACTTTAAAGTAGAATATCATGCTGTAACTATTACTTTCCAGTCAGCCATGCTTATCCAATTCAGCGTCGAAAACTATCGTTCGATTTTAGATCGCCAGACCTTGAACATGGCGGCATCGAACTATTTCAAGGAGATGGAGCAGCTCAACACCTTCGATGCTGGTGCTATCGAACAGGTGCCACGCTTGCTTCGTTCTAGTGTTGTCTACGGCCCAAATGCCTCCGGCAAGAGCACACTGGTCAATGCCTTGGACTTCATGCGCGACCGTGTCATCAACTCCGCCAAGGAGAGCCAATCAAATGAGGAAATCGAAGTCAACCCATTTAAGCTGACCTCAGCATCCCGTGCTGGAGAAAGTGAATTTGAAGTGGCATTTATTGAAGAGGGTGTTCGCTATCAGTACGGCTTCCGCTGCAATCGGCAACGCTTCACAGAGGAATGGCTGTTCGCTTACCCGGAAGGTCGTACGCAAAAGTGGTTCCAGCGTGCCTATGATGCCGAGACCGGCAAAGACGATTATCGCTTCAGTACCGCTTTTTTGGGTGGGCGTAAACGCCAGGATTGGCGCGGGCAAACACGCGGTAATGCACTGTTTCTCTCCACTGCACTGCAACTGAACAGTGAACAACTCAAGCCCGTGTTGAACTGGTTTCAGCAACGTCTACGGATTATCAAGGCGCACCAAACCTTGGCGCCAAACTTCACCATGAACCGATGCCGTGATGAAGAAGGGAAACGTCGCGTTCTAGAGTTTATGAATTCAGCCGACCTTTCTATCTCGGATATTCGCATCAAGGCTCAAATTTTCTCGCCGGAAATCCTGCCCAAGGACATGCCCAGCGTATTGCGGGACGAACTTAGTCAACAGATGGCTGGCAAGGAAATCATGCAGGCCAAGTTTATGCATGAGGACGTAGAAAGCAAAGAACTCATCGAGTTCGATCAGGAAGAGGAGTCTGACGGCACTCGCGCACTCTTTGCATTCTCCGGCCCATGGCTGGACGTCATTGAAGAAGAGCGTGTACTGATTGTAGATGAGCTCGACACCAGTCTGCATCCTTTGATCGTCCATTACCTGGTAAAGCTGCTACACCACCAAGACCGTAAGGCACAAATTGTGTTTACCACCCACGACACCACTATCCTCAGCCAGAAAATTCTCCGGCGCGACCAGATTTGGTTCATGGAGAAAAACGACAAGAATGCCACCCAACTTTATCCGCTTTCCGATTACAGTCCACGCGACAACGAAGCTATCGAACGCGGTTATCTCAACGGAAGGTACGGCGGTATCCCGTTCCTGAAAGACCTGGATTTCCATGGGGTCGGATGATCTTTTCAAAAAGCGGCAGGCACAGAAAAGCGCGATGCTTGAAAGGCAGAGCCGCGAGCGCACTAAAGGCCCGCGCTTCCTCATCGTCTGCGAGGGCATGAAGACCGAGCCCTATTACTTCGAGGAATTCTGTCAAGTTCACCAGCTTCGCACGCCCCGTGTGCGAATTGCACCGGGTGACGAGGGATCATCCCCCGATTGTGTGGTGGCCTATGCGGAAAGATTGTTCGAGGAAGACACACAACTGGGGCCGGATCGCTACGACCAGGTCTTCTGTGTCATCGACCGAGACAAGCACACCACCTATAACGCAGCCCTGGAGCGGATCAAAACATTGAAAGCGGAAGGCAAGCCCTTCGAGGCTATTCCCTCCATCCCGTGTTTCGAGTATTGGCTATTGCTGCACTTTGTGTACAGCCGCCAGTCCTTCCATGCTGCGGGCAAAAAATCCATCTGCGATGGCGTCATCCGAGAATTGCGCAAGCAACCCGATTTCACCGGCTACGGCAAGGGCCAGAAGGGTATCTACAGCCTGTTGCGTGATAAAACTGCAACTGCAATCAAGCACGCCCAGCGCGCAGAAAAAGACGCCAAACAAACCGGTGAAACTAACCCTTCCACCCATGTCCACCACCTTGTTCTGCAACTCCAGCAACTTGCAGCCACTCATGGCCGCAAGCGGTGACAGCACGATGAATGAATTCCTGAAACTCGAATATGAGCGGTGCATGGATCTCGTGAAGTATTACGATGAGCGTCATCACTCACTCATGAAGTTTGCCACTGGCCTATCGAGTAGCGTTCCGACGTTGCTTCTTGGCATTTACGGTATGGGTGCGAACATCACACCGGTGTTCTGGGATGTTGCTGCATTCATCTGTTTTGTCACGATGATTGGTCTGTTATCCATCGTGGCTGCCATCACCCAAACCCGACTGTATTTCATCTACCCGGCCAGACAGATCAATGCAATCAGACGAGAGTTCCTTTGCACGGTAGCGAAGGAATTCACGGATAACCAGATGTACTTGGATACCTCGTTCAATGCTTTCAAATGGAGTAGTAGCCAAACCATTCAGCAAGCCATAGTGGCACTCCAAGTCGGGCTGTTTGGAGGACTGGCAGTCTTCTCGTGGAATGCCAACTCATTGGCGCGGATTAATAACATTTGTATCAGCTCTGTCGTGACCGTTCTGACGGCGAGTCTGGTTTTCCTTATCAGTGCTCGTTACCTCATGAAGAAGAGCCAATTTCACCCTGACAAAGCAGTGCATGGGAAAGAGGAATAAACCATGTCCCCATTGAGAATCATCATCCACAATGTTGGGCACGGTCAGGCAGTACATGCCATCACACCTGACGGGAAGGTTATGGTCATAGACCTCGGCACATCTGCTGACTTCTCGCCCTTGGAATGGCTAGGTGATCAGACTAAGACCATCGATTCATTGGTTATCACTCATCCCCATGGTGACCATATCGATGAGATGCTCCTCATCAACGATTTTGGTTTTAAGGTTCGTCAACTCTGGCGACCAAAATGGCTGCCTAAAAAGGATGTTTATGCAGCCAACCAAGCTACATTCCAAAACAAACTGGATGCCTACTTTGAGTTGTCGGACCGATGTATACATCCAGTCCAAGATGGTGATCTCGTGGGTGATCCTAAAGTCACGGGCGGAGTGACCATTAAGCAATTCGCATCCAAGAATTGCGGAACATCGAACATCAATAACCACAGTGGCGTTGTCGTGTTCGAGTATCTTGGCGTTCGCATTGTAATTCCTGGAGACAATGAGCCGCCGTCCTGGAAAGAACTATTGAAGCAACCGGGCTTTGTCAATATGGTTTCGGGCACGCACGTTTTCATGGCTAGCCATCATGGTCGGGAGTCGGGGTACTGCCCCGAGCTATTTGAAGCCATGCAAGACAGCTCGCCGAAGCTGTGCGTGATCAGCGATGCTCGCGTCCAGGAGACAGACGCAACACAGCGCTACTCGTACCACGCTGATGGATGGAAGGCAAATAGGCGTAGTGTGCCCCAGAACGAGGAAAGGTGCTGTCTTACTACTCGATCCGATGGCCACATTGAGATTGAAGTGGGTATGAACCAAACTGGGAAATATTTATCGGTTACTACCGATTAATGAAGGCGAATAAGGTAGAAAACCGTGTGGCCGATAAGAAAAAACTCATCGAAGTCGCGCTGCCGATTGAGGCGATCAACATAGCTAGTCCCCGCGAGATAACCATAATAATGATTAAGCAAATGAAAGAGTGCCTCCATGTCAATTGAAGCCAGAAACCGTTTACTTCCCGATTGGTTTACGCGTATCAGAACCCACCAAACTGTATTGCCACGCTTCCAGCGGTTTGAGGCATGGGATCATTCCCGCGTGATTCAGATGTTCAATACGATACTGCAGGACCTACCAGTGGGTGCCGGTTTGGTTCTTGAGATAGGCGACGAGGAGCCATTTATCTCACGCACACTGAAGGGTGCACCGGAGAAAGGTGAGCGTGTCACGGAGCACCTATTGGATGGACAGCAACGGCTTACAGCTCTGTGGCGAGGCTTGCACAACAATTACGATGACCGAACGTTTTTTCTGTATTTTTTAACAGACGAGGAAACCGGTTTACCGTTCTATGTCGATTCCATCGCTCGATGGAAGAAAGATGGCGACAAGGAATTTCGTCCTGTCTGGGCCAATCAGCCTAAAGAGCAGTGGATTCGGCACGCGATTCCGCTTCATCACTTTGCGCCGGACATCAGTGCACAGCAGAGTTTTCGCGAATGGGCAAAAGAAGCTATCGATAGTCAGGAAGAACGGGACAAAGTCTCCGACCAAGTCTCTCTTATTCGACAAAAGTTCGCATCATTCAACCTCCCGTTCATGTCCTTGCCGGTCACTACCAAAAAACAAACGGCACTGGATGTTTTCATCAAGATGAACACGTCCGCAGCTCCTTTGTCGATTTACGACATTGTCGTCGCACAAGTCGAAGCGGGCATGGGCAAGTCGTTGCATGATTTAGTGGCTGACACGCGCAAGGTCTGCCCCAATCTTTCGGCCTACTACGCACCTGAAGACCTTGCACTCTATGGCAGTGCTCTGATTCAGGGGCGAGCACCGACAAATGCAACCTACATGGCAAAAGATTTTGGATTGAAGCTATTGGAGAACTGGGACATGTTCCTCAGTGGCGTGACCAGGACAGTTGATTTTCTGGAGCAGGAGCGAGTCTTCGATGCTGCCCGCTTACCCACCGATGTGGTCATTCCGGTGCTGGTTGCACTCTGGGGTATGGCACCGAAAGGTTTGGACGCAGAGGGGCGCGCACGGGGTATTCTGCGCAAGTATCTGTGGCGGGCTTTTTTCACGAACAGGTACGAGAAGTCGACAAATTCCCGAGCTCTGGCCGACTTCAACGAGTTGAAACCGCTGATAACAGGAACGGGCACGTCCGAGCCAAGCATTTTCAATGATGAAATCCATCCTCTCCCCCAGATTCAGGAGTTGGCAGATGCCGGATGGCCTGTGCGAAAGGACCGCGTCGCCAGAGCAATCCTGGCACTGGCATTGAAACATGGCGGTGCTGATCTGGCGGACGGTGGTGCAGCGACACGGGCAAGTCTGGCGCAGCGCGAATATCATCACCTTTTCCCGGACGCGCACCTGAAGCGTATTGGCATACCTGATGATCAAATCTACCTGTCGCTCAATTGTGCATTGGTAACGTGGCGCACCAACAGAAACATTTCCGACAAAGACCCAGAGCGTTATCTCGCAGAACGGCGCGACGGGACAGAACTTGGAGAGGCTGAAGTGAAAGCACGCTTGGCGACACACTACATCCCCTACGATGAGATGGTTGCAGATGACTATCCGGCATTCCTGAAGGCACGAGCTACTTTGATCCACACCGCCATGACGACACTTTGTGCTGGCGGTGGCACCTGAGAACCTGAATGATGACTATGTACAAGAAAAAACTCATCGAAGTCGCCCTGCCGCTGGAGGCGATCAACGTCGCCAGTGCGCGCGAGAAGTCCATCCGCCACGGCCATCCTTCGACGCTGCATTTGTGGTGGGCGCGGCGGCCACTGGCTGCGGCGCGGGCGGTTATTTTTGCGCAGATGGTGGATGATCCTTCTGCGCATCCGGACATCTTCAAGACTGAAAAGGCGCAGGAGAAGGAGCGGCAGCGGCTGTTCCGCATCATCGAGGAACTGGTGAAGTGGGAGAACACTACCAACGAGACGGTGTTGCAGCAGGCACGCGACGAAATCTGGCAGAGCTGGCGCACCACCTGCGCCGAGAACGCCGACCATCCGCGAGCCAAGGAACTGTTCGACCGCTATAAGCTGCCCGGCTTTCATGACCCATTCGCTGGCGGCGGTGCGCTGCCGCTGGAGGCGCAGCGGCTGGGGCTGGAGAGCTACGCCAGCGATCTGAACCCAGTTGCGGTGCTGATCAACAAGGCGATGATCGAGATACCGCCGAAGTTCGCCAGCAAGCCGCCGGCGAACCCAGATGCGCAGCACCAGAAAGCGCAGATGGACAAAAGCTGGAGAGGCGCGCAGGGGCTGGCCGAGGACGTGCGCTATTACGGTCAGTGGATGCGCGACGAGGCCGAGAAACGTATTGGCCACCTCTATCCCAAGATTGAAGTCACGGCGGCTATGGCCCGGGAACGACCCGACTTGAATAAATACGTTGGGCAAAAACTCACCGTCATCGCTTGGCTGTGGGCACGCACGGTGAAGAGCCCTAATCCTGCTTTTGTCAACGTCGATGTGCCGCTCGCCTCCACCTTCATGCTTTCCACCAAGGAGGGCAAGGAAGCTTATGTCGAGCCGGTCATCGAAGGCGGTAACTACCGCTTCACGGTGAAGGTAGGTAAGCCGAAGGATGCAGAAGGGGCGAAGAACGGCACCAAACTGGCGCGTGCAAACTTTGCTTGTCTGATGTCTGGTACGCCCGTCTCCGGGGACTACATAAAAGCCGAGGGAAAGGCTGGTCGCATGGGGGCACGATTGATGGCTATTGTTGCCGAAGGTGAACGTGGTCGTGTCTATCTCGCGCCAAAGCCAGAACATGAAGTGGCGGCGCAAGAGACAAAAGCAACATGGCGGCCCGAGGGAGAAATTGCGACCCGAATGACCGGTGGTAACTGCACGCCCTACGGACTTACAACATGGGGCGACCTATTTACCTCTCGTCAGATCGTGGCTTTGACGACCTTCTCCGATCTGGTTCAGGAAGTGTGCGAGAGAGTAAAGCGCGACGCCATCAAAACAGGACTGCCTGACGATGGCAAGAGACTAGAAATGGGTGGTGCAGGCGCGACGGCTTATGCTGAGGCTGTGGGTGTATATTTGGGCTGTGCTTTGGGGAAACTATCTGACTACAACTCAACAATTTGCTCATGGATTTCTGGTGGTCAAACGATGCGTAACACATTTGGCCGGCAAGCAATTCCAATGGTCTGGGATTACGCGGAGGCAAATGTACTTTCTGATTCGACTGGCGGATTTTTGAGCTGTATTGATCAAGTGCGCAGAGTAGTGACGGAACTACCTTGCGGAGCATTCGGGGAATCGGCTCAGAATGATGCACAAACTCAACTTATATCTAATCAAAAAATCATTTCAACGGATCCACCGTACTACGACAATATCGGCTATGCGGATCTGTCGGATTTCTTCTACGTTTGGATGAGACGTTCGCTTAAACCTATCTTCCCCGATCTTTTTGCAACGCTCGCCGTACCAAAGGCAGAGGAGCTGGTTGCCACAGCCTACCGCCACGGCAGCAAGGAGAAGGCTGAGATTTTCTTTCTCGACGGCATGACGCAGGCGATGCACCGGCTCGCCGAGCAAGCGCACCCAGCCTTCCCGGTTACCATCTACTACGCCTTCAAGCAGGCTGAAAGCAATGATGCTGAGGGTACAACGAACACCGGCTGGGACACCTTTCTGGCCGCCGTCATAGAGGCAGGATTTGCCATCAGCGGCACTTGGCCAATGCG
>Ga0100378_1005708_pt1 | contig 11364 bp, 19 predicted proteins | sample CryGeymeta201502_FD_81535 | JGI IMG/M metagenome (GOLD analysis project Ga0100378, IMG submission 81535) | Groundwater microbial communities from Crystal Geyser aquifers in Utah, USA - Crystal Geyser metaG 2015-02 | ecosystem: Environmental > Aquatic > Deep subsurface > Groundwater | place: USA...
AATTTCTTGGGGATTGGGGATTGGGGATTGGGGATTGCCCAATCCCCAATCCCCAATCCCCAATCCCTAAACTCTTTTACCTGTATAATATAATAATAATTACATATTAGCTTGATGGTAATGAATAACAATCAATTAAAAATAATTTATAAAATTTATTTAATTTTAGAATATGATAAATTATATTAGTTTTAAATTATATGTATTATTATTTGTTATTAGCCTATACTATTCAGATGTCATTTCTTTGGTTAATTTCTTTATTATATATAATAGAATCAAAAATAAACAAATCATTGTGATAGTTTATTTTTGTCCACATGTTTTGAATCTGTTTGGAATAGGTTACTAAGTCAGGAAAAGGTGGCCTATCTTTAATACATTCATGGAAACTTAGGTCAATCTCTGAAATTACTTCTTTTATATTCTGAATGCTAGACTTTTCCTCTATTTTTGATGTGATTTGCTCTGATTTCATATCGACTTTTACATTACCTTCAACGGTTTCTGTGTTTATTACATTTTCGTTTTCAAAAATGTTTGTTTTCATTTAATTTATAATATATTCTAAAGAGATTTTCCTTAAATCATTAAAAACTTGGGAGAATATTTTAAATAGATGATAATAAATAGAAATTGGTTATTATTAAAAAATTGGTTATTATTTAAAATTGGTTTTAAATGATAGAAAATAATTTATATTTCTTTTTAATGGATGATGTTTTACTAAAACTTTATAATTTTAAAATAAAAAAGTAAATCTTTAACTTGATAAAATACTGAAGTTAAAGATAATAACATAATATTTTCAAAGAATATTTATATTTGAACGAAGTGTTCTTTAAAGTAGTTATATCTTAAAGAAAAAATTATAAGTTATAAATTAAAGTTTTTATTTATTATTTAAAACCATTATTATTTGAGTAATTTACGAAGAAATATAATTGAATTCCATCAATTAACTGGTTTTAAGTATTGATTTTGTTTAAATAATTTTCGTATCTTGAACTTATGGTTATTCAATTTGCTATACACAATTTACTATTGAATAGTATTTAAATTATTTATTAATTTAATTTTAATAGTAAATTATTTTACTATGTTTTAAATGAAACTTATAATTTAATTATTCGAGTATGATATTAACTTTATATTATAAAATTCTCTTACATTCACATTTTACTTATCCGCAATCAATTCAATGAAACTAATAACTTAAAATTAACTTATTTTTACAATCCAAAATATGTTATAAAATTAATTATCCATATTAATTGGTTTATTTTATTTAGTAGTTATATAAACTAATAGTATGTTATATAAATTTATTTTAAATTAACTTAAAATAAAATGAGTAATCATAGCCCAATTAGTAGTCCGACACAAAGAACAATAAATAAAAGATTAGCAAGATTAATGCAAAGTGAATTAGAAATTGCTAAAAGACAATCGACTTCTTTTGGAAAATTAATATTAGGAGATGAGAGAAATTCTCCAGTAATTAGTACTAATATTTTATAATTTTAAATAAATTTAATTTTTATAGCTTTCCCTAGAAAGCCAAGATTTATGCCTGTTAATGAAATAACACCAGTTGATAATAAAGTTCCCGGATCAGGAAATTATAATCATGACAAATGCAAAATATTAAAATTTAAACAAGTAAAATAATTAAACAATTTTGTGTTAACAAATACTATATTCTTAACGATTATATAATCTTAATTATATTACTATCAAACTAGCCAGAAGCATATGGATTTGGGAAAGACACAAGAAAACCTCTATACGGCAATAAAAAATATAACTATTACGAATACGACCAAGAAAGACAAGTAATAATATAAATATAAATCTAAACAACAACACTAATTTAATAATTTATAGGAAGAATTAATAAACTTACTAAATAAACATAAACATGATAATAATGCTTCTCCTCCAAGTTATAAAGAACCCAAATACTTCTATCAAAAGTTTAAAAACCATAGTCCTATTAATATACCAGTTATAACAAATATTCCGAAATTTAAAAATTGTCAAGATAATATGTTTCTATTAGATGAAAGAAAACCATTAAACGCAAAAATATGGTCTAGTAATGACACATTTGAATCATATACGTAACTATAAAATATAATATAAATATATAAGTGGTTTTGGAGAGCAAGTACGTTCAAAATTGAGATCTAATTTACCGATTTCTTTTCCTAAATCAGGGAAAACTGATAAACTTGGAATGTTTTTAGAGAAGAATTGATTATTAGTTCTTGATTTTTGTTTAGTTTATTAGTTAAATTGATATGCTTGATAAATATTAATTTGACAGTGTTAATAAAGTTAAGAAGAAAGATAATTACTATTATGATGGAAAATAGGTTGAATGTTAATTATTAAATAATAAACTATTGTATTAAACTTATGACTATTCTTCCAATTCAATAAATTAGGTTTGTTTAAATTGAGTTATTAATTGTTAATTAAATAAGTAGTATGTTTAATTTAAATAAGTAAGTTATCTATGTATATATGATTGATTGTTGTTTGTTGTATGAATTAAATTATATATACATATTTAATTACATTTATTACTATTAAATTCAAACATTAATTATTACTATAACATAATATTAAAAATTAATATTTTTATTAATATAAATAATAAAATGCTTAATAAGTTCATTTCTAAAAACTTAAAATACTTTCAATTATTTCAACGAACTCAATTAATATCTTCTGTTTTCAATATAAATTTTAAAACCTTCGCTAAAAAAGACAAAGGAAGACTTTCCGATAGCGATTCTAAACGTGGGGCAAAAGCAAGAAACACTGAAAACTCTGAAACAATCGAATTCTCATCATCAAGCGATAATACCGGAACTGTTGAATCAAATACCCCTACTAACAGAAAAGAAATTCAAACCGTAGAAGGACATAAAGTATTTACAACATTTTAAATAAATAGCCACCAATGCAAGAAGACTCAATTGCAGGAAGATATGCAGCAACTTTATTTATAGCAGCAAGCAAGGAAAATAATCTTTATAATGTTTATCAAAATCTTATATATTTAAGAGAAATATATGATCAGATGGAGTCCTTCAGAATTTTCTGTGACAATGCTGGATTAAGTTCAAACCAAGTAAACTCATTCATTGAAGAGTTGGCAAGATGCGGAGAATTTTGTGAAACTACAGTTAAATTTTTTGGTAATCTTAATATAACTACTATAACTACTTCACCTTTACTTATTTCTTATTATATAATCTTATACTTACTTCTTATTAGATTTATTGGGAAAAAATAAGAGATTCATGTATATTAATGAAATCGCAAAGAAATATATCAGAACTTATGTTATGTTAACTAAAGAAGAAAAAATTACTATCTATTCAGCTCAAGTATAATATAATAAGTAACAATTTATTATAGGATTTAACAGACCAAGAAAGAAAACAAGTTAGAGGAGCATTAGAATCAAACCCAGACAACAGTGGAAAAACATTTATTATTGATTTCTTAGTAAATATATTATAATAAAACTATTATTAACGGCATTAACAACATTAATAATTATAGACTAATCCAAATATTCTTGGTGGACTTCAAATGTATACTGAAAATAGATTTATGGACTTATCATTAGTTTCAAGAGTTGATAGAATTAGAGACGAAGTTAATAAGCTAATTTAAACGAAAATGGAGATAATATGATAATAAATTCAACTAAGACAATTAACAATAATTCAATAATTCAATAATTGATTATTTTATTTAAAAATATAAAATTAGTTATACTTCTTTATTACAATATATTACTATTATTACAATATATAATTTAAATAAAATATCAATTATTATATTGTGTATAATTATAAATTATATATTTATATATGCTTTAATATCACAACAAATTATTTAAAGGGAAAGATCTTGTAGTCTGGCTTGAATTTGTAGTAAATAGTTCTTTCTTTGTATTGACACCTTTTAAATTTTCTTTAAAGCAGATGTTAAATGCCTCCTCAGCTGTTTGAATAAAATAAACGTTTTTGAATTTATTTTTCATGTCTGGTAGACTATCAAATTCAGATCTATTACCTAAATTATTATTTATATATGTTAATATTTATAAATTTACCTTCAGGGAGAATTAAAGTTTTTAATTCATAAAATTCGCATATGTTAACTATATTTTTAAGTCCTTTGACTGTTAGAACCTTTCCAAAAGGAGTAACTTCTCCTAACATTAAATAATCACTTTGGGGTATTGACCAGTTTAATGCGCATGAACATAGAGCTATGTAAAATGATAATCCATATGCATTTCCTTTCTTAGCTTCATAAGGATAAGTAAGATGTAAGTGGAAATCTTTTTGAGAGAGCTTTTTTATCTCTTCCTCATTTAATAATGAATATAACTTATTTCTAGCTAATTGAACAGATATTTTAAGAGCTTCTTTTACAGGTCCATCTAGTTTACCTGTTACAGTAATGTCTTTTAAAATATTACTATGACCAGCATTTTCAACTAAATTATTAGAGTATGATCTAGGCATAAAAAACATTTTAACAAGATAACCATTTAAGTCAACAACTAATAAAGATCCTGGTTCAGGTTCCGACTTTATCATCTTCTTAAAGTTTACATCAGTATTTTTTCCCTTTCCTAAAAAGGTAGTCATATTATCTTGTGTCACTTCAAGATTATCAGTAATGTTCTTTGTGTATAAATGGAAATTAGCTTTACGAATAATTTTATCAAGTAACTTCTTAATCCATCTAACTCCATACGAAACGTTTGAGTATTCTTTTATTAATGTCTCGATGATCTCTCTGCTAAACTTAATTTGTGGTAAAGGCTTTCCTTCTATATTAACTAGACTTTGATTTAATCCATATTCCTTAAGTGTTGTTGGAATTAAATACTTTTCGGCTATTTCTATCTTTTCATTAAAAGTATAGTCATCAATTTCAATAACTTCTATTCTATCGAGTAGAGGTTCTAAAATATTCAAAGAGTAATTTCCAGTACATATGAATATTGTTTCTGAGAAGTCAAGTGGTATATTAAGGTATTGATCAGTGAAATTGTGATTTTCTTCAGGATTTAGTAGTTCAAGTAAAGCAGAAGCTGGTGAAGACCTTTAGAATATTAAATAAGATATTAATTATATAAATGACATACCCTTTCTCGTTTTGTTTTGAAAGTTTATCAATTTCATCAATAATTATAACTGGGTTTTTTACTCCAAGTTTTACTATCTCTTTAAAGAATATACCTAAAGTATGTTAAAAAATTAAATTACTAGGTTGAGAATCAATATAAGTTCTTTTTGATCCCTTAAGAGTAATAGTATCATTTTCACCAGATAAGTTGATAAGACCTGTCTTACGTTTTAAAGCTTTTCCTATTAAGTGAGCAACAGTAGTTTTTCCTGTTCCAGGTGGTCCTGTTATTAATATTACAAGTCCTTTTTTAGACTTCTCTTGTGATAGTCTTTTTATTTTTGCAACATATTCATATATTCTGTCTTTAACTTTAGACATTCCGTATAAATGTCCTTCAAAAACTTCTTTAGTGAAATTTACATCCCATTCAATCTTGTCTCTTTTATTCCTAAAATAATAATAATTAATTAGTTATTATAGTATGTTATCATACCATGGGAACTGAAATATATCATCTAAAATCATAAACTTTTTCTTATCTTCAAATTCATATAAATCATTCGATTGTACACTAAAGGCTTGCTCGATCTCAAGTAATATAGCTCTTTTAGTTTGTTCGTTAACTTCTAATTGTTCTAATTTCTTTCTATATTCTTCAGCTGATTCAGTACCAGATAATTTCTCAACTTGCTTCTTAATAAATTTGAGCATGTACTTTTCATTCTTTTGTAACGAGTCTTTTTTATATTCATCCATCATGAATAATTCTTTTATAATATAATCACCGATGTCATATATAAAATTTATAAGCATTCTTGTTCTTAATACTGGATCTTGGCACGATAAGAATTGGGTAATTTCTCCCATTGGTTGATATTTCTTTATTGTTAAATGTAACTTTGCGAACTCTTGAATATTTTTATATATAATCTCATTGAATTTTAATGGTTGTTCATTATACTTTCCTGCAGCTGTAACAAAATCTAAATTTTGCTTTAGAATTGTCTGAAGAAGAACCAACGCAGAGTTTAAATCTCTAATAAGTGTATTATCAACCATAAACTGCTTTGATGTTATTTCATAGAAGGCAAATATAACTTTATTAATATCATTAATTAAATTCTTAGTAAAATCATTATCAACATATTCGTATTGAGACTTTTCGTCTTGGATTTCCTTTGCTTCGTAAACATCTCCATTAAACTCACATTTATGTGGATCTATTAGTAATACTCTATTATCTGATTGCGAAGACTTGATTGAGAATTCGTTAGTCGATTCGAATTCTTGAAGATTTACCATTACTCCTATCGGTAGAGTTTCCCCACTTTTTGAATCGTGAAGAAAAGCAGCAACTTGGTTAGTCTTTTCTATTGAAAGTTTATGGAAAATGTCTTTGACATAGCTATTTTTTATTAATTTATTTGATTGTCCACATGGCATTATTATTTCGTTTAGTTTTAAAGGGACTATTTGAACACTTCGTAATTCGGAAAATTTTAAATTTGGATTTGATCTCTCAAACATACCTTGATGAAGTAAATTTTGAGTAAATCGTTTAATAGATGGATTGAACGATGTATACCTGGCTAAAAGTATTAAAAATTGTAATTACTAAAACAGCTTCGTTGTTTTGCAAATGAGAAATAGTTTTTAAACATTTAAGTTAAAAATTAAATATTAATAAATAATAAATTATTTGAAATTAATACGTAGAATTATAAACAAAATTTAATGTTTTCTTCAAAGTTATTTTGTATATAAATGAATAATTTTAATACTTAATATTGTTAAATATTTATTAATATAATTTTGTTATATAATAATTAATACAAATTAAATTAAACATGGGAAAATTTCTTAACATGGAGAACTTTAACAAATATTTAAATTTTCTTAGACCATGGAATTACTTAGGTCATCCTAAATTAAAATTAAAAAATCCAAAGAATAAAAAAGAGATGTTACTTGCTATGAGAGATTTAAGATTATGGATTATCGAAAATGCTCCTTTTTCTTCACGACGACTTAAAGCTGTTGCTGAATTAGAACATTTGAATAGAGAACTAAGCTATTTACAATTTAGAGGATTCTTTGTACCTTTGTTTTTCTGGGTTGGAATTTATCTTTATGTTAGATTTGGGGGATCGGGATACTGGAGAGGTCCAGCTCCTCTTGTAAATAGACCAGTTATTGCTCAACAAACAGGAGGAAGTTCAGCATTCCATGATGGATCAGTACCTAAATTCGAAGGAAGTGATTTCACTGATATTACTGGAGGATTATAAACGTAGTTCACATATAAAATTAAATGAAGAATATTCATTTGGAATTAGAAATAGGTTAAATAAGGATAAATATATTAAATATTTAATGAATCTACGAATAATAAGATTAATATACTTCTATATGAATAATAATAATTTATTATTATGGTGTTATTATATTGTCATATTTGTTTTAGTTATTGTTAATGAATTAAGGTAAATATAAATATATTTCATAAAATAAACTATTATTTGTTTGTTTATTTATTGTTATTAATAATGTTATTGTTAAATTAGAATTATAATTATATAAACAATTTATAAGTTATTAGAATTTACTAAATTAATTTTAAAATATAAATGAAAACAAAAGGAAAGCCTCATTCACCAGACAGAACTCAACGATCTCCTTCACCTAAAAAAGCTACCTTTGCAGAAAAAACAGAAGTACAAGATAAAAAAGAAGAGGAAGAGAAAGATTCTCATAGACAAATACATAAACGTATAATAATCTTATAAATTATAATAATCAGCTAAAAAGCCTAAAAAATTTGAAAGTTATGACGAAAAACCAAATTCAATTCCTCAAAATACTTCATTGGTTAAATATGATACACCATTTTTAGTATCAACAACATTAAGTAATAAAAAAGCTCTTGATGAATTAAATGACTCAAACGAAAAAACAATAAATTTCTTTAAAATAATCATAAACAAAGGTTCGAATGATGTATAATAATAAAATAAAATTAGGAAACAGAAAAAAGTACGGAGTACGATGACTTTTCTGTTAAAGATGCATTAAATAAAATTATTCCACCGAAAAAACAATTAATAAATGACCAGTTATGGGTTCAATATGTATCATGTACTCCCGTTACAAAAGAGGAAGTACTCAAACTCGAAGAAGGTCTTAACCGAAAACTAAAATTAAATGCTAAAGAAACAGGTATATGTGAAGTACGAGAACATTTATACGATGAATGTTTTGCTGAACTTATTAGACAAGTAACTGTAAATTGTCTCGAAAGAGGAATTATATTAATGAGAGTTAAACACGAAATAGAAACAACAAGAAATACATATAAATCTATTTATTTATCGGCTATATCATATGCATTAAGAACATATCTTATGGTAAGAATAAAGAATAATATTGTTAAAATTAATTTAATATTCTTATTGTTTTTAGACGAATAAAATAAAAACAGACATGGCAGAAAAAATAAAAGCTAGTGAATATCATAACAATGAACTAAAAGATAAAATAGAGATTTTAGAAAAGGAAATAAAAGAAATAGAATTAGAGTAAGATAAATACATTATACATTTTACATAAATATCTTTAAATACATTATTCATATTAATATATTATTTATGATAGGGATGATAAAAGGAGACAAGAAGAAGACGAAGCACATCATAAATTTGTAGTAGAGTATAGAAAAAGAAATGCTGCATTAAAAGATGATATAAAAAATAAATTATCAGCTCCTAAGAATTAATTTAATTTTTTGTTTATATTATATTTATATTATTAATATAATTTAGTAAGATTACGTTTTAATATAATAATATGAATTACTTTTTATTTTATTATGTTTAGTATTTTTTAATTTAAATTAAATGTATGCAAAAATTAAACAAAACAGACAATTAGGATTGTATTACAAAAAATTAAAGAATGGATAAATTTGAAAAAATAGTTAAAATGTCAATTAAATTAAATCTGCTGTAAAAATAAGAAAAGTAATCTGAATGTAGATCTTGAATAGAAGTTAGATATCATAAGTCTTATATAATTGATTACTTCATTCTATTTTTGTTAATAAATTTTGGATCAAATTATTTAATATTTTTATAATGATTCAATACCTATTATAGAAATTTTATAAAATACATATATAAAAATATATATATATCTATTCATAATAATTAATTGTTAATATTTATGTTAAGTTTTATATATTTAAAATAATTAAGATTTTTATTGTTTGATTCAATATGACTTTCATTAATAATCATAAATAAATGATATCCTTAACTTCTGATTTTTTCTTTTACTAACTGATTTAATGCTTTTCTTATATACACTGTAGATAAATACTAAAAAAATAAATAATAAAAACAATAAATTTACATAATTATCCTTTTCAAACTTCTCATTAATTTCTTCAAGAGTAATATCATGAACATTCTTTGCTTTTTCTGAAAAATCACCGACTAACTTACTAATCAACTTATCCTTATATAATTTATAATTATCAATAAGTTTTCCATTACTTTTATTGAAAAGATAATATCCATCTATAATTAAATTAATATTCTAATTATACTTACCAACGATATGATCACATGTAATATCACATAAAATAGTAACAAATTCTTTAAAATTCTTCTCTGAACTGTTCTTTTTACTTTCACTGTTTCTATCTGTCATTTCTTCTAACATGTTATGAAGAAATACAGCCTATAAATAAATCATATATAAATTATATTAAAATTAATAGATAAATCATATTAAAATCAAACTATTCAATACCTTGTCATAATACACATTGGACTTATCCGCATTATACTTAAAAGGAGATGTTAACAAAACAAAGAATAAGTATTTTATTCCTAAACAATTGTAATAGGTCTGATTAGGGTTATTTGCGTTGGATTTACTATCGAATAATGAATCTTTTATATCTAGTATCTTCTTTAATCTGTTTATGTTTTCTACTTTGAATTGGAGAAGTTCCAGAAAGTTTGAAAAGTTTATTTTTTTTATTTTTTCTGAGTTAAGCATTAGTTTCTTATTAAATTCGACTAAGAAATTAAAAAAGTTGAGATCTGGAATAATTAATTCTTTTTCAAACTCGATGATGTAGTTCAACTCTGTATTGGAATTGTCTTCAAGATAATCTTGAGGTGTAATAGCTTTTCCTCCCATTATATTTTTATTTATTATATTAAAAATAATTGTATAATTATACAAGTATCAAAAATAAATAAATTTAATACATAATTATTAAGGTATTTGTATAAAAATAACTCACTGAAAATATAATTAACTAAAACTATATGATATAAAACCATAATTATATACTTGACTCTAAATAATGTATTGAATCAAGGAATAAGGAATATACAATAATTTAAAAGGTAAATCAAATTACATAGTTTACTTATTATTAATTAAAATATTTCTTGTTTATTCTAATTTTAATTGAAGTAATTATATTTCTTCTTTCTTCCAATATTCATCTCTTAAATAATATATAGTTAATACTATGATAATTGAAACTATTATTGAAATACGCTATAGCAAAAACAGATATACTTATCCAAAGATTGAGTTGTGGAAGTTTTTCTATTTCAAGTATAAATAGTGATAACAAAACACCAAAAGTAATAATAGATATATCTAGTGTAATTATGATTATCATCTTTAATAAGTTAATATAAGTACGATAAAATCCCAGGTTATAAATGTAAGCAAAATAACTGATAATGAGCTGAAGAAAATATTCCCAATAAAGCTTGCTGCCATCTATATTACCCTATTGAACATTTTCATAAATTCATCGACCAACATATTGATTGATGATAAATGCTTCAAATCTTGCAAAAGCTCCTGCATATCCTAGTATTAATTCAAGATTTAATTTTATAGTATATATAACTTTGAATATGAAAACCTTCCATATAAATTCTAATTTTTCGATGTCAATTTTTTTTCTTTTGGTAGTTGTTCAATTTTTGTGTTTCATATTTGATTTTCGAATTGAATTATAGGTAAGACATGCGAAGAAATATTAACATTTATAATTTCGAGATTATGGTGTTGAACTTCAGTGTTCATTTTTACTCTTTTAAATAGATAATTATGATATTTATATGTATGTATTATCTATATTTTAATAGGTAAAAATAGAGTATA
>Ga0100378_1005711_pt1 | contig 11363 bp, 9 predicted proteins | sample CryGeymeta201502_FD_81535 | JGI IMG/M metagenome (GOLD analysis project Ga0100378, IMG submission 81535) | Groundwater microbial communities from Crystal Geyser aquifers in Utah, USA - Crystal Geyser metaG 2015-02 | ecosystem: Environmental > Aquatic > Deep subsurface > Groundwater | place: USA...
TCTATCTATCAGTCATATTATCTGTCCTTTCAGGAAATATTGCCAGTTTCAATTCGTCATCTTCTTCAGGTTACTGAGGAATCCATTGACGAGAGGGAATGATTTCGGGTTCTTCTTCTTTGAAAGATACATTTTTTATTGGCTTGATTGGTTCAGTTTCTTCTTGTTTATGATGGACTGGATGGCTTTGTAGGAGCTCATCCATGAAGTCTATTGCCGGCCTTTAGTCTTCAGAATGAATTTATTGCAGTTCTTAAGGTTGTGATTCTATCTTGATTTGTTGTGTTTACTCGAGGGCTTCAGAATATTATCGCTTCATCTATGGTACCATCTCTCCTGATTCTGTTCGGCTCTAATTGACAATCTATTGAGACTGTTCAATGCCGACAGAATCTTTTGATTATTCATTGTTCGGTTGCTTTCTTTTTCTCCCTCTCTTGACTTTGGGAGGATGGCAGTGTATCAGAACCTTCTTGATTCGTGATTTTTCTCTTGATTATGAAGATAACTCAATGCATCGATTGCTAAACTCAGCTCTTGAAAGTTGGCTTGTCTCAGGATCTTCATCTGATTAAAAATAATTAGTAGGTGCCTACCTGGCCACTTCCTGATGTCTGGTCACTGGCCTTTTCGGATGCTTCTTCCCACCATAGTGGGATTGACCAATCAAAGGCTTTCTCTTGTTTGAATGTTAGTTTGAATCGTAATGTCCTTTGAGACGCTAACTTTGACGTGCAGGCGGTGTAGTTTTATATCTTTCCATCATGTTTTTTGAATCCGTGTGTCGCTATTGATAGATTTACATTCTCAATTAGTCTATATCAAATCTCACAAAGTTGACAGTAGTTGCCAGTGCAAATCTATAGGACAATTAAATGAATCCCTTTTTATGCTCACTTTTTATTAATTTCTTTTTTGGGTCTCAACTCGATCTGGTTTCATTATCAGAGCATAGAAAAATATATATAATCATTTGTAGCCTCTTCTATCTGAGGTGCTAAGAAAATCTCCTTTGATAGACTTGAAACAAGATCTGTACTGTTCATAATCAGAAGACTTTGTCTCTAAGAGATATTTCAAGGCTCGTTTCATTTCTAATACGTCTTATTTGTAATTCTTAAGCCTTTCGTTTCCTCTGTTGATATCTAGAGATTCGTAACGAGAGAATTGGTTCATAGGATCTTGCATTTTTAATTTGACTCCTCTTAGTTTTCGTTATGGACTAACTTCACCATTATACTGAAGCTACAACTCTAATTATCTGACTGAAAAAGGTTGCTTTTTGTTTCGACCTCGAGCAGAAGATATTTGATTAAACTAATTCATTGAAAATCCCAAAGAGTCAGAATTGCTGATCTCACCTCTTGGAGTTAGCAGTTTACTATCGTTGATTTAAGGTGGATTCAGTGTGGAATAGATCAACATTCCTCGATTCTTTTTTTCTTCTTTTTTGGGAGTAGAAAGAGACCTTAAATTTGAATTTTTTAAGCTTGCCTTTTCAGTTTGAATTTTGGTCATCTAACTTATGAACTATCTTTCCTCCTCTTTGAGCTGGAAATGTTAAGGGTCTAAAGAGGAGCCTTAGGAGAATATTTATCCTACCTCGTCTTCAGCTGCTTCTTTTTACATTTGTTTATTCCATTTTTCAAGCATTTTAGTCGAGTTCTTCATCAAGAGTTTTTCCTTTTCACTGTTGATCTTTCCCTTTGGCTCCTCCATTTTCTTTGCTTTTTCGATCCCAATAAAACTGTAGTACAGTCCCAGTCCTAAAGATTCACCAATCATTATCATATCATTTTGCTTGAATGCGCAATTAGCTCCTTTGGCGTCGATCCAGCCATAAAAACTGCACTAAAAAGTCAAAGAAAGAGGCACGCCAACCTAATTTTACAAGACAACACGAGCTGTTGTTTTCTTGGAAGGATCATCGCTAAAAGAAGACTAGTAGTATGATATGCATTTATTGAGTTTTGAACAGACAAAAGGGTAGAGTTTCCTGTCTCTTTGAACAGCTTTGGAGCCGTAGAAGAAGGAGTTCATTTTACGACTGTGAGCATGAACGTCCAGAAAAAAAATAGTATTTTTACGATTGCTGTAGATTTCCTGCTTGAGCCAGTAAACTTCAGGCTGTCCTTTTTTACTGGGAAACTGCCACTGTCGATTAACATCACTCCCCGACAAATTAGATCGGTAGTTACCACTGATAACTCCATCTACATTCACCATCGGCACCACTCTGAACTCAAACTTATCCCTCAGCTCTCTAGCTTCAAGAGATGGGTTGAGTATAAAATTGATAATTCCTTAGACAATAAATGAAGCAGGTGTTTATCCAGGGTGTTGTCTTCCAATGATATAAATAATTGGTTTTTGTTCCTTGATGGCTCTGTTGGTGATGGTGAGCATAGGAATTGGGTTTCCCATTGCAGAAAGACATAAATTGCTCTTTTGCATCAATCTATGCATAAATATATTGTTTACTTGCCTTTCTGCTAGCTGAATAGATACTAGATATAGCCTGTCAGATTAACGTTGTAGGTGTATGGATAACCATAACAGAAATAGGTCGTTTTGTTGGGGGAGTCGAATTCGTGAATGAATTCAAGAGCATATGATCCTTTTGTTTAATTTTATCTGAAATATCGAATTGAAGTGCCAGTGCGTCGCCATTCGACCCGATCATGTGAGATCAGCACTTTCATGCCTTTCTGATATAGAGATGTCGGTTTGTACTACATTAGTAAATATTTACGAAATTCATCAGTCTGAACCTCACTTTGCCTCTTGCCTTGTTGCAAACACTAAAATAATACCATTGTGTGCATCCTTTAGTGTTCACATCGTTTTGCATATGCAGTTAGTAAGTTGGTAGCATTTATCGAGGATCACTGACGGCCATGAACAGATTTCCCGATTCGAACCTGCTGTCAAAGGTCAACCAATGCGATTCAGATTTGATTCTTTTGATTTTGAACAAGTTAGCCAAATGTTCGATTATTGGCTCATGCTGTGATTTTATCTTTTACTTCTTCCAGTCAAAAAATACACTGCAAAGAGCTCTATCTTTTTATTTACCCAAATTGTTAAGTTCATTATTATTGATCCTTCTGTATACCTGAATTTTGCTTGCCAAAATCTGTCTGAGTTCCTAGCACTGCTCTTATTACTACTATTCAATCTCAATCTCCACTTTTGATTGCTCTTTGCTGACTTTTCTGATAGTTTTGAGGTGGCCGGGTAGTTTGAGACCTAAATTGAGGCTAGTTCCTCCAAAAGTAGCACGTGTAAACTTCTATCGAGCTGTTGTATGTTTGAGCTTGATGCGAGGTTCCTATCTAATATGATGCTTTCCTGGTGGTAGAATTGGATTGGCTTGTAAAAACTCCCAATCTCTACTCATGTTCTCCTACTATTTTTCTTCAGTGTGCTGGTTCCTCGTCTTTTCTCTATGATGGCTGTTATTTTTGGCTCTTTATTCAATTTTCACAAGCGGTTCAACTCTTTAAAATTCATCTTCTTCATTATTCATGCTCAATAATTATATTGCTTTCTGTCAGCTTAATATAACTCAATCAAAGTGAAGTATGAGCTTGAGAACTTTAGTTTGTTTTATAAATTAAATGGAATAAGATAATCGCACTTCTAAGGAACTTATCATGGCTATACTCTAAAAATGCAAGGAGGCGCTTCCTTAGCTAGCTCTACTTACTAGACATATTGATAAATTGTCCCATCAGCAGACTTCTCCAACACAGAAAGTACGAAAGAAAGATTGTCTCAATCCCACCTTCCTCATTAGATTATCTTAATGCGGCTAAAACATCAGATTGATCCTCCAACACGCTCTCAGCATGTAATTTGTTGGAAAAGACGTCCTCAAACGTTTCTACAACTAATATATGCAAGTGATCTATGACATTCGTAAGTACCACGAAGAAGCTCACAACAGTTACGACATGCATAAAAATTCCACACAAATGAAGAGCAATTTGTTGAGGTAGTTGCAGCAATAGACATGTCGAAGATAGACTTTGGAGCATCAGATTCAGTAAATGATGTAGAATCACAAGAAGGAGGTACTACTGCTAAATTTGAAGTTACAGGAATGGGAAGAAAGGAATGGAGATCGAGACGATATCAATATATCGCATATCAGCAAAATTTCCAAGAAACTTGGAAGATAAATAGGGCAACTGTACGGTGGAGATTAGAAAATCGGCATAATTTAGTAGGAATACTAACAAGGAAATTAGGTTAACTCGCTTAAAAGAAAAATAAAGGAACTCGAGACTTAACTGTTAGATAAAGAAGAGAAACATGTACAGGAGTTGGAGTACCACAAACAAGGAATCCTAGAGTTGGAAGGCAAGTTCGAATAATTAATGAACTGCAATAGTCATGAGCAATCGCACGTGAAGCAAAAAGGTTAAGTGAGTGAGGATCATTATAGAATGCTGGCGATTCAAGCAGTCACAATCGAGGAATTTCTCAATTAAGATCATTCCGAGCCTTCTTCTCTTTGATGTATGTTTACCTTAATATTGCTGACCTTTTGGGCAAATATAAAATATGGCGCTATTTATACAATCCGAATTAGCATATTGAAAACGGAAGAAAGGAGGGACAGACAGCATAAACTTTTGAATTTCATGGATCCGCTCAAATCTATTTCCAGAGCCATGACTGCCCCTTCAGACTCAGAACATGAATAATAGCTAGGATCACTCGCCTGGCTCGCCTCCAAAGGTTCAGAATATGTTTAATCTGGCCCTGAGGGGTTAGAATTGGTTCCTGAGGCAGATATGGAAAACTGTGAGTTATAGCAAATATAACAAACAATATCGAAGCAGTGTGAGGAATACATATGTCTTTTGGCGGAATTTACCTCGAAAGTACAGCAAAGAAAGCTATAGAGCCAAATATAGTAGCTAGACTGATATCAATAGTAAATGTTCTAAATTTTCACAATAAAAAATATGAACATGATTTGAAAATGTTTCTTGCCTCTCAAATACAGACAGGATGTCTCAATTCAGTCAGACTGTTTTCATCAGGCAGAGACAAAGATAAAAGAAAGCAAAGTAAAACCAACATCCATCAACATCATACTTCAACAAAAAAACAATAGAGAAGAAGCAGATGAAGATACGGTAATAATGGCCTGCTAAGGGGGTAGTGAATCTTCTGATAGGAGATGGAAACTGAAACGAACATTTAATTGCAAAAACGATAAAAAAGGGAAGCTGACATAACTAAAACGGCATTTAACTTCCCAATGATATTATCAAATATAGCACAGATCATCTACTAGACTTTGCTGCTTCATTAGCCAACAACATACTTCCAGAAACAAGGAGAGCTTAAGTTGTCGTCAGCCAGATCACTGCTTTATAATTTAATTAGTCAAATCATGACAAGCATTGAGCAACCTGTAGTCGTAGCAACACATACTCCTGCAACTTAGCAGTGGGAGATGAAACCCAAGGACACCTATACAACTGTGAAGGTGACCTCCTTTGATGAACTCAAGGCGAGGATCCAAATGGGAGGACTCCGACCTGCCGTTCAGACCTCTAAAGGCCTTTTAGTCAGGAAAGTTCAACCTGGCAGCTCAAATAACTTCAACACTAATCTTTGATGTTTTATCACTGTTTAATTTTCCCAAAACTTTTCAAAATCAACATTTACCGTTCCAGAATCCATTCTTGCCTCAAAATCAAACCTCATACCCTTACAATCTTACCGATAAAATTATAGACGATCGCCTCATGTATTACTGGCTCTTATCCAAGCTGGAACCATGAGTAGGCCTAGAATTATCTATTTTTCAAAAAATAGTTATTGGACTTCTAATTATTAATTCCAATTTTTGAGGTTGTTTGCGGAAAAGCTCAGCACGTGGTCTGGGAAGTAATACCACCACTATTCAGGGCGCATATAAGTGATGAATATTATTTAGGAATTCTTAGCAGCTTTTAATAGCATAACTGGTAATTATCTTTCATCAACATATAATTAAAATTCGATAATCACAACTAATGAATTATCATATATGTGATTCTCTTACGAATCTCTAATCAACAATCTTATATTTCTATTTTATATCAAAAGTTCATTTATGGAAACCCCCCTGTTATGATTACATATTGAACATGTTTAATGAAATCAGTCTGCACACCATCAGTTTTCTTTCTTGGCCTCCTTCTCCTTCTTTTTCTTCTCTTCTCTCATCACAGAAGCAAAGGCAGGGATGAAAACTAGCAATCTTCGGTCAATTTCGTGGCCCTGGATCTTGCAATCCCAATGATCTCCCAAAATATTGAAGGCATCTTTCTTCATCTCTCCCACTGTCTTTCCATGTTTGCTCTTGATGGTGATGCTTTGCTTGAGAATGTCTATTTCTTCAGTGGAGCCTACAATTCCATTGTTGGTATCTTGAATTTCGAATTTGTCGTGGATGGAGAGAGCAGATTTGATGACCTTATGATCGAGGTTTCCAATCTTCTTATGATCCCTATCTTTGACCTCCAAATTGGTGTCGAGGTGCAGCACTTTCTTATGTGCTACAGCAATGAGATGGTCATGAGCATCTCTGAACTCGAAGACATGGTCAACTTCGATAACTTTTTCCTCAATGCTTCCAAATTATTTTCCATGTTTGTCTTTGAGTTTCATGTGCATCTTGAGATGGAGAAGTTTCTCTTTGGCTTCGAATTAGTCAGGAATGATGAGATTGGCAGGTTGCATGTTTATACTTTATAGGAAAGGATATGTCAAATAGTATAAGTAGTCTTATTTTGGTAGCTCACAGTATAGAAATAGTGCTACTCGTGCACTACTCAGTGGCCCATCAATGGCCCTATGAATATGTTGTTCATATGAAATTTGCGTACTGAATCAAATAATAATCATCTCAGTTTTGTTGGATGAGTTTATCATTTTGCTCTGCATAGTAGTCTTTCGTTCCTACTGTTCAATTTTTGGGCCTTTTCTGTAATCAAGATGTAAACAAATATGGGCAAAAATGCCCATATTCGCTTGTATAGATCTCCCTCAGGAAGCTTACATTCTCAGTAGCCAGCCTCCCAGCAAGTTTAACTTGTCTTTCTTGGCCTTAACCGAAATAGATCCCTTCTTTTCTCTTAAAATATTGACTACTTATAAATGTCAATCTCCTTATTTGTCCCTAATCCCACAACTTGATTTAATGCTTATTATCTGTCGACTATCAATTTATATCACAAAAAGTATAAACAAACCCATAAAGCATCTCATTAGCTCTTGATAAAATAGCAAAGTATTTGGGATGATCCTACCCATCTCTTCTGCTTTAGTATCTGGTTTGGGGTATGTTTCCTTTGGTCTGGCTTAGATATTAATTGTAAGCGATCAATCTAGCATAGCGGACTATTATCAGCAATGATATGCAAAATTCAAATTAAGGTGTTCTTAAAGTGGAGCAAATATTTGGAAATGTAATAAATACACAGATCATTTCTTTCCTTCCTTCTCAAGCTGTTTGAGCTTTTCCTTCTTTTAGCTCTGGAGGACAGACAGGAATGGTGCAATGAATACCAACACTCTCCGATCTATGTTTCCAACGAATCTGCACTCCCATTTATCACCCAGGAGGTTCTTTTATTTTTTAATCTCACCGATCTCGATGCCGTCTCCGCCCTTGATCAAAACTGCCTGTTCGATAATATCGATTTATTCAGTCTTACCTAACTCCTTGCTTGCGGAGTCGAGAACTAGTAGCCTATCTCTGAGGTTGAGGGCCGATTTGGTGACCTGATGGTCAAGGACACCAAGCTTTTGCTGTTGGGCATCTCTGATTTCGAGTCTGGTGTCAGGTGAGTCAACCATTTTATGCCCAACAGCAACAAGATTTCCTTTTTAGTCAAAGAGTTCGAACTTCCGACCAAGCTCATCAACTTTTTCAGCAATCGTCCCAAATTCATGATTTTCTTTATTCTTCAATTTCATTTCAAGCTTGGAGTGTAGAATCTTCTCTTTTGCTTCAAATTCACTAGGAATACAGTAAGGGGCTCCTTCCATTTCTTTTTAATGTTTATATAAATCTATCTCCTGTGATAGTATAAATATGGTCTAAGCTAGTAGTATATCATCAGATAATACTACCAAAGCTGTTGGCTTCCTATATGCTGAATATTTTCTACAAAGACTATCTTCAAAGTTTAGCTACTCTCAACTAAGAATGCCTGTTTTAGAATCAACCTTCAATAGTGCCATCTGAACATGTTCCGATGTTAACTGTAAACTATGAACTAATCCTTTGATTTTTACATATTGGGGTTCAGAATTATTCAACTCGAATGAGGGTTAACAAAAATTAAAGGCCCGATAAGTCAGTGGACAACGAGGATTATTTTAGATATAAGTAAAATATTAGAAATGACAAAGGGAACAAATCATGTTTCAGCTTTTTCTTTCTCTTTTTTGTCGATTTGAATGACAGATATAAAAGCTGGCAAGAAGACCAGAATCTTGGGGTCCATCGTCTCCATGAATCTGCATTTCCAGTAATCACCTAAGATCTTTTTGTCTCTCTTTATTTCTCCCACTTCCATTCCAGACTAATTTTTCACCAACACACATTGATTGAACACCTCGAATTATTCTGTTTTTCCGATTACTTTGCTGTCAGCGTCGAGGATGGTGATCTTATCTCTCAGTCCGAAGGCTGTCTGGGTGGTGCTGTGATCGATGGATCCAATTTTATGGTCAGAGGCATCAGTGATGTCAAGGAGGGTCTCAGTAGTCTAGAGAGATTTGACGACAGGGCGACCAACAGCATGAACGTTTCCATTTTAGCTGGTCAGCACGAATTTCTTTCCAGGATGTTATGCTTTTTCAGTGATGCTTCCAAACACAAGGTTGTCTTTATTTTTGAGTTTCATCTCAAGTCCGAAGTGAAGCAGCTTCTCCTAGGCTTAGAAATAGTTGGGGACAGTGAAGAGATTTATTTGATCCATAGGTTTAAATAGTATAGTACTCAATAGTAGTCTACCTCATTAATACTACCAAAATATTGTCAATACTGATGAATGGAGTAAATCATTTCTCTTCTTTCTTGAGCTGCCTCTCTTTCTCTTTCTTCTCATCCTGAAGCACAGAAACAAGAGCTGGTAAGAAGGCCAAAATTCTTCTGTCCAAGTTTCCGACAAATTTGCATTCCCATGTATCTCCGAGAAGGCTCTTATCTCGTTTGACCTATCCGATTTCATTTCCTTCTCCTGATCTGACGAGAACTGCCTGCTGGACAATGTCAATTTCTTCAGTTTTTCCCAGTTCTTTGTTGTTGCAATCAAGAATCACGATCTTGTCTCTGAGGCCATTAACAGACTTTTGCACAGAATGATCGATGCATCCTAACTTGACATTTCCAGTGTCGTATATTTAGAGGCAAGTGTCAGGAGATTTAACGATTTTCTGAGCCACAGCCACCAAATTTCCTTTCTCATCAGCTAGCTCAAATTTTCTTCCAGTCTCATTAGCTTTCTCAGTGATTGAGCCAAACTAATGCTTGTCTTTGTTTTTGAGTTTCATTTCAAGCTTGGCATGGAGAATCTTCTCCTTGGCTTCGAATTCATTAGGGATCGAATAAGGTGCACCTTCCATTGTTTGATTTATTTATTAAACTAGATATGTAGAATAGTATATATGGGTAAGATTTCGTAGCATAATCTTCCTTTAGTACTACTTTGCTTTGTTCTAAAAGATTGTCATAAACTTTTTATGAGTTCTAATGTTAGTATCTATGAAATTTGGGAGGTTGCCATGTCGATCTGAGACAGGGTGAAATAACTGATCATTCATTGACCATGTTCGAAATATGTAAGTTGCTTCTTTAGTTTAGCCTACACGAATCGTATCTTGAGCAACTGCTTCTTTTTCTTCACAAATCAATAGGATGACAAACTATCGAGCATAGGTCAATGTTTATGCTTTCATCTTGTAAGGCTATCCTTTTGCCGAAAACTGAAATAAGTCAGCTTCAATCAATCAACATCAAACAAATAAGATCCGGGTATGTGTAAAATTCAAATAAAGGTACTTATTCGTGTCAGGAGTTCGGGATTTGTATACTATTTTATAAATTAAATGAAACTACAGGTATCATTATCAGTCACTCTTCTTGTCTTGTTTCTTCTCCTCCTGCATCACAGAAACAAATGCAGGCAAGAAAATCAATAATCTCTTATCAATTTTTCCGCCGTCGATCTTGCAATGCCACTTGTCGCCAAGGATGTTGATGAGGTCGTGTTTCATCTCACCAATTTCAACGCCGTGAGGATCTTTGATGGTGATGGATTCCCTCAGGATGTCCATTTGCTGGGTCTATCCCAATCTTTTCCCGTGGCTGTCCCTGATTTAGAACCTATCCTTGAGGACTGACATTGCAGACTTGATGACCATATGGTCCAAGCATCCAATTTTATGATGGTGGGCATCTTTGACCTCTAGATTTGTGTCGATAGAGATTAACTTCTTGTGTGCGACAGCAATGAGGTTATCATGAACATCGGTAAACTAGAACTTGTGCCCAATTTCCAGTGTTTTTTCAGTGATGTGTCCGAATAATTTACCATGTTTGTCCTTGAGCTTCATTTGCAACTTGAGATGAAGTATTTGCTCTTTACAGGTGAATTCGTCAGGAATCATGCTATCTGCTTCCATTGCTTTATTTTTAATAAATAAGATTGAGACTGGAGTGAGTTAGTATACAAAATATAATACTACCACCGTTGAGGTTATTTTTATACTCCGAGCTCAGCTAAAGTTTTGATAAGTTCGAACCTTTGCTTAATGTTATATATTGATATTAATATTGATACTATTCTATGATTTGATTTCTCTCTGATGATGATCATCATTTCTATTTCTCTTGCATGATTTTCCAATAATACTTGCTTACATTTGACTGTTCTGTATTTGATTTGCTTGCAGTTCCTCAAGTAACTCATCAAGAAGGTGTTTTCAATCTGTTTTATTCTGACATCAGGCAAATATGATGACCAATTAAAATTTATCCTTCTAGATTATACCTTTGCCATTTTTGAACCGGCATTGTACAAGATTTTGATACAGGGAAGCTCATTTTCTTATAGTTATTCATCATGCTATCATTTATCAGATTATTTAACTGTTCATAATTACATTAATTACATTGAATATGTTTTATGATGGGGGTTATAATTTTCTGATTAAGATATGGAATATGTCAACTGGCTGAGCAGCACCGTCTTTGCTGCCCCGAACTGTACAGCATTCACAGCTTATCTCATTTACTATGCCTACATCTGTATCGCATCGCTGTTGCTTCCCAGCATCACAGTCAA
>Ga0100378_1005714_pt1 | contig 11358 bp, 12 predicted proteins | sample CryGeymeta201502_FD_81535 | JGI IMG/M metagenome (GOLD analysis project Ga0100378, IMG submission 81535) | Groundwater microbial communities from Crystal Geyser aquifers in Utah, USA - Crystal Geyser metaG 2015-02 | ecosystem: Environmental > Aquatic > Deep subsurface > Groundwater | place: USA...
CGGTCATTTTTTTATTGCTGTCTTGAGACATCTGCGGGGAATGGCTAGAAAAAAACTGATGAAACACTAAAGTAGGGTGAGACAAAACCTAGAGGAATAGGTTGTTTAGTCTGAGACGTTACACAATATAATCAAAAAATGCTGTGACAGTACGTTCAAGCGTTTTAATTTCTTTTTCATGGAGATAATTTTTACCAACGGTGGTATCAGATTTTAAAACACGGCCATGAGGTGCGTTTTTGTAAGTCATCATACCCATCAAAGGCTTAGTCGAATCTGCTTCGGTATAGATAATTTCTGAAGCAGTTTTACCTGTGATCGCAAAATGAAATTTATCCTGCACATGTGCATAAAATTGACGTGTAATTTCAGATTTAGGATCATAATCAATACTACATTCAGCAAAAATATCCGTGATTTTTTGATAAATGCGTCGTTCACTTGCGCGGATCGAGCGAACTCGCTCGAGCAATTCGTTAAAATAGTCTTTTCCAAAATAACGGCCATTTTTTAAACGTTCGTCATCAAGAGCAAAACCTTTGATAATGTATTCTTTGAGTAGATTAGTTGCCCAAATCCTAAACTGTGTCGCTTGAGTGGAGTTGACTCGATAGCCCACTGAAATGACGGCATCCAGGTTATAGTATTTTGTTGAATACAATTGCCCATTATCACCCATATGTTCCAAAATGGAACTTGTGCTATTTTCTTGCAGCTCGCCATCTTCATATATATTTTTTAAATGCTTGGTAATTGCTGGGCGTTGGACACCAAATAGTTCAGCAATGCGTTTTTGAGTCAACCATAGCGTTTCATTATTTAATAACACTTCAACTTTAACTTCCCCATTTGGGGAGGTATAGAGCAGAAATTCGGTAAGCTCATCTTTGATACTAACCTTTTTTATTGATCCTTTATTCATAGGGTTGTTCCCTCATCTTTTTTTTGTTTTGGTTTTTTGCCTACGTTTGCAATAAGATTGATAGTTTTTTCAAAGTCACCATCTATAAAGGCATTTGCTTCAAGTTGTTTTTGATGAAATACATCATATTCGTGTTCTGCAATTTGTTTGGCTAGCTCATGCGATACTTTGCCTGCATGCGATAAAATTTCTCTGTCATTAAGGGATAAGAAGCCATCTAATTTTTTAACCCAATCAGCCATGTTCATTGGGATGCGGCGCATGGCTTGCCCTTCAGCGAACACAAGATATTGCTCTACCAGGTTATTAAGAGCAGTCAGTTCGGTTTCATTGAGGAAGTTTTTAGCAATGCTTACATCCTGTTTTCTTGGTACAGTGCCGCGCCAGTTAGTAAGCCCCATATTAGGTTTAGATCCATCAGCACGAGATTTAATGATTTCTGCCGCTGTTTGGCCTGTAATTGCCCAATGTAGTTTGTTTTGGACGGTTGTGAAAAATTTTATACTGATATCCAGTGTGGGATCATAGTCTACGCTGGTCGCATAAATATCAGTGATTTTACGGTAGAAACGTTTTTCAGAAGTGCGTATATCTTGAATACGACGAATGAGCTCCTCAAAATAATCAAAGGGCTGATCGGGATTTTTTAGTCGTTCATCATCCAGCACAAAGCCCTTGGTGATATATTCGTTTAGATTTTGAGTTGCCCAGATACGAAAACGTGTAGCTACATGTGATTTAATGCGATAGCCTACAGAAATAATCATGTCGAGGTTGTAATGTTCAATTTCCCGTGTGACATTACGAGTGCCCTCAGTTTGAACTGTTCGGAAATTCCGGACAGTTGCGCCTATTGTAAGTTCTTTTTCCTGATAAATATTACTTATGTGTTCACTAATTGTGGATTTTGTAACTTGAAATAGTTCAGCCATATGTTTTTGAGAAAGCCAAACCGTTTCACTCTCCAAGCGCACATCAATTTTAGTTTGTCCTGTCTCAGTTTGATAAATAATAAACTGGGATTTTTGTTCTACGCTCATCGTTTACTGTTCCTTATGATTGGATTTACGATATTATTTTCCATGTTGGACTTGTCTGCATTGAAGCGGCACCACATTATCATGTAATAAATTTTGAAGATATTCGCTCCAGCGAATTAAAGCTTCTTTGCGTAGGTCATGTGCTGTCCAGTGGGGGATACCTACGCGATCTTGAATGCGGTTAATGGCGTGTGATAAAGCCTTTGGACTAAGAGGCTCATCGATCCAAAAAACGATCCAAATTATTTTGGATCGACTTGGAATTTATTGGAAATACTTGGAAAGAATCATATAGTTATCATGCTGATATATCAATGGTTTTAATGGATATTTGGAAACGCCGTATGAATTAGTTGCACACGGCCTTAAATAAAAATTAAATTAAAATAAATGCTGTGGCAATTCCAGCAAGCAAACCAAATAAATGACCTTCCCAAGAAACACCACGCTTCGTTGGAAAAATACCAAAGAAAATACCTGCAAAATAATACAAACTCACGACGCCAAGTAAGATCGTTGTGGCAGAGCTTTCTTGGTATATACCTGTAACCAGAAGTCCCCAATAACCTGTGACAACGGCACTCGCGCCTATGTGTAAACCAGGTTTTGCAAAAAGCCAAATGAGCACACCGCTGATTACCGTAATTAAAAATGTTGCCAGTATAAAATACGGCATACCGTTAACTAAAATAAAAGCACTTAACACCAATAAAGGAATCGTATTAAAAAATAAGTGATTAAAATTAGCATGTAGAAATGGAGCAAAAAAAATACCGAATAAACCGTAAATTTTGCGTGGCACAATACCCAAAAACAAAAGACGCTGGCCTAAAGCCTGGTTAACAAAATAAGCACCCCATAAAATAAGTGTAATCCAGGCAAGATTTTCTAGGTTGAGTTGGATTTGCGTAGCAATAAAAAGCACACTTTCCATGATATTATTCATCATGAGATATGACCTCGCATGTTAGTCTTCCTTCATCGAGTTGAAGCGAGAATTTGGATCCTATCGCCGCATCTTGGCTACGGCGTAGTACATGCTGCCCTTGTTTGGCTATAGCATAGCCTCGATTCAAAGTAGCCAAGGGACTTAACGCATGTAATTTCAGCGAAAGTTGTTGTAAAGCTTGCTTTTTATCGTCGATGCATCTTGGAATTAAGGTGTGCAATTGACGCGTGAGGTAATCCAGTGTTTGGCTATGTGATTGCAGTAGGTATTTAGGGGCACGTAGGCTTTTTGACGCATAGGTCAGGTGCTTGCGTTGATGCTCTAAATATCGATTGATCGCAATAACCAGGCGCTGATGGAGCCGTTCGCAATGCGCATGTAATTGTACCTGATCTGGAGTCACGGTTTCTGCAGCTGCTGTGGGTGTTGCTGCGCGATGGTCAGCAACAAAGTCAGCAATGGTGAAATCCGTTTCATGACCTACACCAGAAATAATCGGAAGACTACTTTCGGCAATAGCATAAGCGAGGGCCTCGTCGTTAAAAGACCACAAATCCTCAAGACTTCCTCCGCCACGTACAAGCAAAAGAACATCACAGCATGCCTCATGATTAGCACGTTGGATAGCCTGCACTAATTGAGGTGCGGCTTGCTTACCTTGAACATCACTGGGATAGATGCGCACGGTTGCTAACGGAAAGCGACGTGCAAGGGTGGTCAGAACATCACGTATAGCAGCACCTGTGGGCGAGGTGATTAAACCGATGGTGTTTGGGTAAACGGGCCATGTTTTTTTTCGTGAAGAATCAAACAGACCTAAAGCGGTTAATTTAAGTTTAAGCGCTTCATATTTTCGGTATAAATCACCTTCACCTGCGGCCTCAACGGACTCAACGATCAATTGATAATCGCCACGTGCTTCATAAACACTGAGCGTGCCACGTAAAATAAGTTGTTGACCGTGTTGTAAAATTTGCTTTGAGTTGGCCGTATGGCGATTTTTAAAAAAAACACAGCGCAACTGGGCGCCTGTATCTTTAAGCGAAAAATAGCAGTGCCCCGAAGCTGGCTTGCTTAAATTTGAGACTTCACCCTGGACAGAGACCAGGCCAATGTCTTCTTCAAGCCAGAGACGCACCTGTCGATTAAGTTGGCTCACTGTGAGCATTTTAGAATAATTAGTCATAAGGTTTATTATAGTAATGGAATAGGCTGGTAATTCAAACTTAATTTAGGCAAAATAAATCTCGATGGCGTCGTGGGCGTGACCACGTTAATTAATCAAGAAAATAAAGAGGATGTTATTTATGAAGAAAAAATGGATCGCGGGCGCACTCGGAGTCGTGGTGTCTGTACCTTTATTTGCAGCTTCGAACGCAATTGAATTAAAAACAACGGAAGATAAAGTTTCTTATAGCATAGGTTCTGATTTAGGTGTTAACTTAAAAAAACAAGGTATTTCTATTAATCCTGATGTTTTTGCAAAAGGTGTTGCTGATGGTATGCATGGTGAGAAATTACTGATGACCGAAGCCGAAATGAAAAAAGTGCTGGGTGATTTTGAGAAAGAACTGATGGAAAAGCGTAGCAAAGAATTGAATCAACAAGCCGAAGAGAATAAGAAAAAAGGTGAAGCGTTTTTAAAAACGAATGCAACAAAAGATGGCGTGGTTGCTTTAGAAAGTGGTTTGCAATATAAAGTGATTCAAGCAGGCACAGGTGTTAAGCCAACGGCTGAAGATATGGTCACGGTTGAATACACAGGACGGTTATTGAACGGCGAAGTATTTGATAGCACCGAAAAAGCCGGTAAACCGGTTAGTTTCAAATTAACACAAGTGATTCCAGGTTGGACCGAAGCTCTCAAACTCATGCCAAAAGGTTCAACATGGGAACTTTATATTCCAGCTAACCTAGCTTACGGTTCGCGTAATGTTGGTGGCGCAATTGGTCCAAACGAAACATTGATTTTTAATGTTCATTTAGTTGATGTAAAATCTGAAGCTAAAAAATAAGATGGGTATATGCCTAAGATGATTAAGAGATGATTTATACATGAATAAACGTCTTTTGGTTGTTTTCTTGCTGGGATTTTCTTCGGGATTGCCTTTGGCTCTTCTCGGAGGAACCTTGCAAGCTTGGTTTTCTTCTGCTGGTGCCTCAGTTATGACCACCGGCATGTTAAGTTTAATTGGTTTACCTTATATCTACCGTTTTATTTGGAGTCCCGTTCTTGATCGCTTTTCTCTGGGTTCATTGGGTAAGCGGCGTAGCTGGATTCTTATGACGCAATTATTACTTCTTCTTGGATTTAATTCACTCGCTTGGCTTTCTCCTCTGACATCACCTGGATTCATGGCGTTTATTGGTGTTCTTTTAGCGTTTTGTTCTGCAACACAAGATATTGGTATCGATGCACACAGAACAGAATATTTACGTTCAGAAGAGCACGGGCTAGGGGCTTCGTTTGCTGTATGCGGTTATCAAGCTGCCTTATTGCTTTCAGGTGGATTGGGCTTAATTATGGCGCATCATCTTGGCTGGGCCGTGACGTATCGTATCATGGGTTTTTTAATGCTTCTGGGTATGGGGACTATTTTATGGAGTCCTGAGCCTGTGAGCGGTCAATTGGAGCAAGCCACAGGCTTTTGGGAATCATTTGTTGCACCAACCAAAGCGCTGTTTTTTAGACCTGGTATTTTTCCAATTTTAGGGTTTATTCTGTTTTATAAATTAGCAGAAGCGTTTACAACCACAAACAGTGGAATTGTTATGCCTTTTTTAATTCAAGGTCTAGGATTTTCATTGGATGTGATAGGTTACGTGAATAAAGTGATGGGGATGGTCGCTGTTATTTCGGGCGGTCTTGTTGCAGGATTACTACTTACCCGCTATTCACTGTATAAAGCGCTTTGGATTTTTGGTTTGTTTCAGGCGTTTAGTCATTTATTGTTTGTTGCTTTGGCTATGACAGGTCAAAATATCATGCTTTTTTCCGTAGCTGTGGTTTGTAATAATTTAGCAGCAGGCATGGGAACAACGTCGTTGGTGGCTTTTTTTATGCGTTGGGTCGATCGTCGATTTACGGCAACGCAATTCTCATTGCTTGTTGGGGTTGCGTCGTTACCTCGCATTCTATCCGGTCCGATTGGCGCCGGATTAGAGCAGAGCTTAGGATGGCTTGGGCTTTATGAAGCCACGTTTGTACTTACGTTTGGTTTTATTCCGTTTTTAATCCAGATGCGTCGATGTGATGTGTTTAAAGACACGCCTGAAGACATAACTGAAAACCAACCAAAGTCACGGTAAGGTGGCTTAAATACTTAAAATCAAAGATTGAAAAATCATGAGGTTACGGGCCGTTTCGTATCATTAAGAACTGTATTAAAGTAATTTAATGGTACCGAGGGTGGGAATCGAACCCACACGATGTCACCATCACCGGATTTTGAATCCGGCGCGTCTACCAATTCCGCCACCACGGCCTGAGAACGCTATTATACCTAAGCAGAGCCAAGAAACAATACAAAAAATAAGAAAAATTTATGAATTACTAGGATTTTACTATCTTATTGTGTTTGTTTTTACTAGAATTCTCGTTCTAATTAATTTATTTATTAGGCCTTGCTGGATTATGTTCAAGCCGCTCGCTCTTTATGTGGGACTGCGTTATACACGCTCACGAAAAAAAACACATTTTGTTTCGTTTATATCAATGACATCGATGTTGGGTATCGGTATGGGTGTTATGGTATTAATTACAGTTCTGTCGGTGATGAATGGTTTTGATGAAGAAATTCATAAGCGATTTTTTGGTATGGCACCTGAAATCACGATAACAGGCACCGAGGACGTTATTCAAGACTGGCAAAACCTTGCTAAAAAAATGCAGGCGATCTCTGGGGTAAAAGCCGCCGCTCCATTTGTGGGAGGGCAAGGTTTATTGACCTATGATGGTCAAGTATCGCCAGTCATGTTGTCAGGTATATTACCTGAAGAAGAAAATAAACTCATAAACCTGAAAGATAAGCTTTTATTAGGTGATATGAATCAGCTTCCTCATTTTGGTATGTTACTGGGCCGAGGTCTGGCTGATAATTTGGGTGTGATGGTCGGTGATAAAGTGACCGTGATGGTACCTAAAGCAACGGTGACACCAGCAGGTATGGAGCCACGCTTTAAACGTTTTACGGTTGTTGGGATTTTTTCAGCAGGAACTGGATTTAATTTTGATAGTAAGCTCGCATTAATTGACTTAAATGACGCGCAGAAGTTGATGCAATTAGGCGATGCGATCACAGGCCTTAAATTGCGAACTAATGATACATACGCTGCAATCCCATTAAGCGCTCAGCTTGAACGTGAATTGGGTGAAAATTATCGAGTGAGCAATTGGTCCCAACAATTTGGTGCATTTTTTCAGGCGGTTAAAATGGAAAAAACCATGATGTTTTTAATTTTATTGCTGATTATTGCCGTGGCTGCATTTAATTTAATTTCATCGCTTGTCATGCTGGTGAATGATAAGCAATCAGATATTGCTATTTTACGGACCATGGGGGCAACACCACGTTTTATTTTGAGTGTGTTTATCGTTCAAGGTATGCTGGTTGGTATGTTTGGAACGTTAATAGGGCTTATCGCAGGTTTATTGCTCGCTTATAACGCAACAGATATTGTCAATGCCTTGCAAGCCATGCTTGGAATTCAGGTATTATCATCGAATATATATTTTGTGGATTACTTGCCGTCAAAAATACTTTTGTCTGATGTTGTGACGGTATGTTCTGTAGCACTTGCCATGAGTTTTTTGGCGACCATTTACCCAGCTTGGCGCGCATCAAAAACCGTGATCACGGAGGCCCTGCATCATGACTGAATGTTTGATTGAGTGTCGTAATTTAAGTAAATCGTATCATGATGGTGATATGACGCTTCCTGTGCTCCATAACCTTGATTTATCGATTCATCAAGGTGAACGGTTAGCCATAATTGGCCCATCGGGTTCTGGAAAAAGTACGTTGTTGCACTTATTAGGTGGTTTAGACAAACCCACCCGTGGTGAGGTTTTGGTCGAGGGGCATGATTGGCAAGTATTTACTGAGCACGATCGTTGTCGTTGTAGAAATCAACGTTTTGGCTTTATCTATCAATTTCATCATTTATTGCCCGAGTTTTCTGCGCTAGAAAACGTCACCATGCCGTTGGTTTTGGCAGGTCGTGATATCCACGATGCACGTGAAGAAGCCTATGAAATGCTGACCCGTGTAGGCCTTATCTCACGTGTTGACCATAAACCTGCTCAACTATCCGGTGGTGAACGACAACGTGTGGCCATTGCACGAGCTTTGGTACCTCGACCTTTGTGTGTTTTAGCTGATGAACCCACAGGAAATTTAGATAGATCAACAGCGGAACATGTTTTTGAAGTCATGTTAGAGCTCAACACATCCATGAACACTGCATTGATTGTGGTCACACATGATCAAACACTTGCAAACAGTCTTGAGCATGTATTTGCTTTGGATGACGCTTACACGAAGCTGAATAAAAAATCACAAGAGACGTAAAAGATGGTCGATTTTCCTTTCAATTTGAGTTAAAATTTTTAGCACATGAAAATAAGGTAGTGACGGCTATGTTTAGGAAGTTAAGAGGGGTCTTTTCAAACGATTTATCCATTGATTTAGGGACAGCAAATACCCTAATTTATGTAAGAGATGCTGGGATTGTTCTTAATGAGCCGTCTGTGGTTGCTTTACGAAATGAAGCAGGACAAAAGCGTGTGGCTGCCGTTGGTCTTGAAGCAAAACGTATGCTTGGGCGCACGCCCGGCAATATTAATGCAATTCGTCCCATGAAAGATGGGGTTATCGCAGATTTTTTTGTAACAGAAAAAATGTTACAGCACTTTATTCATAAAGTGCATGAAAATAAGTTTTTACGTCCGAGTCCTCGTGTGCTTGTATGTGTGCCTTGTGGTTCAACACAGGTTGAGCGACGTGCGATTCGTGAATCGGCGATGGGCGCAGGTGCTCGAGAAGTATTTCTTATTGAAGAGCCTATGGCTGCAGCCTTGGGTTCGGGTATGCCGGTTGAAGAAGCCAGTGGTTCGATGGTGGTTGATATTGGTGGTGGTACAACAGAAGTCGCCATTATTTCATTGAGCGGTATTGTGTATCATCAGTCTGTACGTATTGGCGGTGATAAATTTGATGATGCGATTATCTCATATGTGCGCCGTAATTACGGTACGTTGATTGGTGAAACAACCGCTGAACGTATTAAGCACGAAATTGGATCAGCATTTCCAAGTCGTGATTTATTTGAAATTGAAGTTCGAGGGCGTAATTTGGCCGAAGGTATTCCGCGTAGCTTTACGTTGAGCAGCGCAGAGATCCTTGAAGCGCTCCAAGAGCCGTTGTCTGGGATTGTTGGAGCAGTACGTGCTGCACTTGAGCTTGCTCCACCTGAACTTGCTGCCGATATTGCTGAGCGTGGCATGGTGCTCACCGGTGGTGGTGCTTTGCTCAAAAACTTAGATATTTTACTGATGGAAGAAACGGGTCTACCTGTGCTGGTTGCTGAAGATCCTTTAACGTGTGTAGCGCGTGGTGGCGGTAAAGCATTGGAAACTATGGATTTGAGAGGCGGTGATTTTCTTTCAACAGAATAAACAACGCGGTAGACTTTTTCAGCAAGCACATCAAAAGGGATGGAAGTTCTCTCTTGCGATTTTGCTTGCTTTGATGTTTATGTTTGCCGACCATCATTATGGGAATATGCCGGTTCATCGCATGTTTTCGTGTTTTATATATCCGGTCCAATACGTTATGGATGCACCGGTTCGTTTGCTTAGATGGGCCAGCTTGACCTGGACAAGTAAACAAGCCCTTATTGCTGAAAATAACGCATTACGATACCAGCAATTGTATCTTCAAAATCAAAATATGCAGACCTTAAGACTTCAAGATGAAAATACAGACCTCAAAAAGTTGCTGGATCTATCCCAATCGCTTAAGCATCGCTCGATGGCGGCGGATGTTTTAGCTGTAAATACCGGTCATACACGCCACGTTGTGATTATAAACAAAGGAAAGCAAGCCGGAGTTGTGCTCGGGCAGTTGGTTCTGGATACCGAAGGCGTCATGGGGCAGGTGATTGATGTAGGTTTAAGAACGAGCACAATTTTACTGATCTCTGATGCAAACAGTGCAGTACCTGTATTAAACCAACGCACAGGTGAAAAAGCGATATTAAATGGCACAAATCACCCAGATCACTTGTCACTGATTCATCTTCCAAAAACTGTATCCGTACAGGAAGGGGATGTTTTGCTTACGTCCGGGCTTGGTCGACAGTATCCAGCCGGTTATCCAGTCGGCGTAGTTGAGACGGTGAAATTAATGCCTGGTGAAGATTTTATACGCGTGCGTGTGCGTCCACTGACCGCTCTTGCACACAATCATTTGGTGTTGTTGGTTTGGCCGGACGAACAAAAAACGAAGTTAAGTCAAGAAGTAAATGCCAGATTAAAAAAACAAAAGGTTAACTTATGACAGTTTCTCGCATACGTTTATTGCTGGCCTCATGCTATGTTTTTATTTTAAGTATTATACCACTACCCCAGCCCTTAGAGTTGTTTTGGCCGCTATGGGGGCTCATGTTGGTTCTTTATTTACAATGGAGCATTCCAAAGGGATGCAGTGTAAGCTTTGTTTTATTGATTGGGTTAGGGCTTGATGCACTTGATGCAGGACTTATGGGCCAACATGCGTGTGCGTTACTCATTACGGCTTGGATTGCATCGAGCAGTGCCCAACGTTTTCGCTTGTTTACCATTGGTTATCAAATGCTAGGGCTCGGCATCTTTTGCTTGATTTACCAATGTATATTACTGGTCACAGGCTTTGTCTTAGGTTATCAAGGTTCACATCTATCCAGTCTGTTACCTATCGTGACCACCGTACTTCTTTGGCCATGGATACAATTGCTCGCGGATCGCATGTTTTTAACGCTTTCTATTAAATCTAGAATTGCATCGTAGAACGATAAAATACTATTGCTGTTGTTGAGCTTGTTGCTGCTCTTGAGCCGCTTTGATTCTGTCAAATGCTTTCAGAAGTTCTTCGCGCTTTTGCTGTTCTTCTTTTTCATGCTTTATATATTCTTCGCGTTCCTTTTTTTCAATCACAGTAACCGTTCCTTGATTTTTATAATATATAGAATAGAAAAAATATGACGAGATTAAAAGAGTAATACAACAGCAATTCCCGGTGATAAAAAAATCTCAGTAATTTAGCGCTCTTTGGGTGCATTTGAAATTATTTTTTCGTAAGTGCGCCGCAGGCGCAAAGAGGTGCTAAAAGGACTTAGCACTGAATTCAAAGCTATAAGGAAGATGGTGGTAGGTCCACCGAAGTCGGCTATTAGGAGCGGGCTTCAAA
>Ga0100378_1005715_pt1 | contig 11358 bp, 17 predicted proteins | sample CryGeymeta201502_FD_81535 | JGI IMG/M metagenome (GOLD analysis project Ga0100378, IMG submission 81535) | Groundwater microbial communities from Crystal Geyser aquifers in Utah, USA - Crystal Geyser metaG 2015-02 | ecosystem: Environmental > Aquatic > Deep subsurface > Groundwater | place: USA...
AGAGAATCTAAAAGAGGATTTAAATAGATGTGAGGATGAAATCGGAGATCATATTCAACTTAATAAAATATTAGAAACAAGCATAAAAAGTAAGGAATATGATATACAAGAACTAATTAAAAGTTTAGAAGAGAAAGATAATATATTAAATAATGAAAATATGAAAAATTATTATAAATATAAAGAACAAGAGGTACATAAGAAATATAATTATTATTAATTATTTATAATTAATTAGGATAAATTTAAAAAACTAATTGAAGATATGAAAAATGAACATACAAAAGAACTTAACTATACAAAGCAAGAGCTAAAACAAAAGAATCTTGAAATTGAGCATTGGAAGATTAAGTTAAATAATTCAGAAAAATTAATCGAATTAAACAGACAAGTCGGAGATCACCTTAGAGGAAATATTACAAATATAAAACAAAAACCGAACAATACTCAAAACATACAAAATAATTATGAACATAACAACATAAGAGAAAAGGAATTAAAAGAAATGTCAACAAATCCTTTATATGACATGCCAGTTAAATCAGTAATTAATTTACTTGTTAAGAACCTTAAACACATTACCTTACTTATATATCTTACTTATATATTATACTTATAAAACTTACTTACTTAATTTTTATTACAGCTTAAAGAATTTTCAAACAAATATAACTTTGCAAATGAAAATCGCGATACTAAAGCAGAGACATTACAACCATATACTAATTTTACAAGCGGAACAAGAAATAAATCACGATCAAGATCTAAAGAAATTGAAGATAAAGTAAATGAAGTAATAAGAGAAAGAGATGAAAAGATTAATTTAATAACTACATACACAAGAAATAGATCAAAATCAGGAAGCAGAGAAAAAGATGATAAATACCTCAATACTACTAATCTAAATACAGCTTCCAATACAAATATCAATAGTTACTATAATACGAAAAGTAAAATTAGTGAGGATTATGTATATAGATCGAAGAATTTATTAAGTAAGTATTAGGGATTTAATTAAATAACGATTAAATTATAACATTAACCTTATTTTTATTATTAATAGATCAGAAATATCCTAATTTAAGTAAAAGATAAAGGAATAAAGGAAATAAAAGAAGAGAAAAATCATTAATCAATGAAGAGCTAATATATATATATATATATTATTTACGTATATAAATATATAATAAAATTTCATTATTAATAAATAACAATTACAACAAATTAAGTAAATATAGTTTATAATATATAAATATTATTTTATATAAGCATTATATTAAGTTAAAGAAATGAAACAATAAAATACATGAAATTTATGATAAATTATTATATCTATATCTAAAATTTTTACCTTATTAATTTATAGCAATTTATAACATTTAACTAACTAATAATTAAAACTAACCACCATAACCCAAACTTTATAATTCATAATTAATAAAATTAATTATACTTAATATATATTATAAATTAATATTTATTTTCATATGCTTAAAAAGCGTGAAAGAAACGAAGAAAAATCACCCGAGAAAATTAACTCTAAAAAGCAAGCTACAGAGGTTGATGACTTTAAAGCATTCAAAATAAGTGACCCAATAGCTAATAAATTAAAAAAGAGTGGCATTACATCCTTATTTGATATCCAAAAATCAGTTTTTCAACCAATATATTCCTCATCAAATGTAATGGCCTCAGCATTAACCGGGTCAGGAAAAACACTTGCATTTGTCCTACCGTTAATTCAAAAAAACATTGATAAAGGAAGAATGAAACATGATGGCCCTCTTATTATGGTAATTGCTCCTACAAGAGAGCTTTCAATACAAATTTCAAAAGTTTTTTCAGAATTAAGTACTGAAGCTTTGAAATTTAAAGTTGCAACAATTTATGGAGGAGTTTCTATTCAAGAACAAAGTATGCATTATTTTTATTATAATTAATTATATATTACATAATATTTACTTTAAAAAAGGTTATCTTCTAAGAGGAGGAGTTGATATTATTGTCGGAACTCCAGGAAGAATTATTGACATGTGTAATAGAAGAGAAATAAAACTAGAAAAAATGAAAACAGTAGTTTTAGACGAGGCCGATCTTATGCTCCAAATGGGATTCGAAGAGCAAATTTCCGAAATATTTGATAAAATCTATGAAGGTCGTGAAAAGAAATTACAAGTATGCTTATTTTCAGCAACTTTCCCAAAATGGGTTAAAGACGTAGCTCACAAAATAATGAGAGGAAACGAAAGTAAAATAATAGACTTAGTAAAGGACTTATCAAATAAAACTCCTTCTGGTGTACAGCACTTAGCTATGCACTGCGTACATCATGAAAGAACAAATTCTATTGCTGACTTAAGTAAAATTATTTATTTTAATTTATTTAGTTCAATGCTATGGAGGAAAAAATAAATCAACAATAGTATTCGTAAATACAAAAAAGGACTGTAATAACTTAATGCTAACTGATAAGATTAAACAAGAAGTACAAATTATCCACGGAGATATTAATCAAAAACAAAGAGAAGCTACTATTGAAGGATTTAGAAAAGGAAAGTTCAAGTGTTTAGTTGCTACCGATGTAGCTTCCAGAGGTTTAGATATCCCTATGGTAGATTTAGTTATCCAATCTGAACCAACAAAAGAATTAGATGTATACATTCATAGAGCTGGTAGAACAGCTAGAGCAGGAAGATTTGGAATCTGTATAACTCTCTATACAAAAAGAGAAGAAGACTTAATTGGCAGAATTGAACAAAGAGCAAAGATTAAGTTTAAAAAAATTGGAGCTCCTCAAAAATCTGACATTATTGATTCTAATATAAGAGATATTACCGAAAATTTAGCCAAAATTGATAGTTCAATCGTTCAACTTTTTGAAGAATCAAGCAAGACTTTAATAGAACAATACGGTGCTGAAAATGCAGTTCAAAGACTATTAGCAGTTATATCAGGTAATTATTAATGCAATATACTTAACAATACTTATTATTAACTTAATAATATAATATTTATCATCTTTAGGTCATACTGAAAAAATAAAGTCTAGAAGTATGCTATGCGGAGCTGAAGGATTTGTTACCTTTATCATTAAGACTACAACTAAGATGAGCCATGTCGGTTATGTATGGACCATCCTAAGAAAGATATTCCCAGGAGATATAACATTAAAAATTAAAGGGATGAAACAATTCGCAAATGGAGAAGGATGTGCCTTTGATGTTCCTGAAGAAATAAGTACACACTTTGAAGAGGTCTTAAGAAAGGATAAATTTTATGGAGCCAACTTTACCGTTGAAAAAGCTGTTGCCCTTCCTGAATTAACCGACGGTGGTAAAATGCAATACGTAGGTAACAATAGTTCAACAAATGGAGGTCACTTCACAAGAAATGGAGGAAATAACGATAGAAGAGGTAAAGAAAGAAAAGACGTATTTATAGGAAATATGCCGTTTAACGTTGATGTAGAGGATGTTAAGGAATTCCTAAAGTCTCACAAAATAGATCCTGAAGTTGATGTTGATATTAGAATTGCTATTGATAAAGATACTGGAAAGCAAAAAGGATTTACTTTTGTAAGTTGTTATGATCCTAGTAAATATTCAGCAATATTAAACTTGAATGGAAGTAAATTCCAAGATAGAGCTCTTAGAATAAATGATGCAAATGATAAACCAGCAAGATAAGCTAAGATAAGCTATGAGAATAAGAAGAGATTGAATTTTTATAAATATCATAACTCTTATAAATTTTATAAAATTATATAAAAAAATATATTAAAATTTAATAATTATTACCATTATAATAAGATAATTTAATTTAACTAAAGTTATAATATGTATTATTAAATTAAATTATTATGTAATTATGTTATCATTGTTATTATTGTTATCTTTTCCTTCATCTATTTTCAATTTCAAATTTAGCTTATGTTGTTCTTTAATAGACAACCTTTTTGTTGAACCAAATCTAACCGGTAGAATAACATCCTCATTTGATTGTTTTGATTTAATTGTTGTTAATTTATGTCCACGTCTTGCTAAAACATCGGTCATTTCTCTGTTATATCTTAGATCTTCTTCTTCCTTTTCTTCTTTTAATTTTAAGGCTTTTTTATATTGAACTAATATTTATATAAAAATCCTTACTTATGAACATTCTCAAATATTTGTATGATATTTTATAATAAAGATGAGATGTTAGGGGATTAAGAGTGCCGAATGTTGTGTCGGTTGTCCCGTATTTTTTATTAAAGAACCCTTTCATTTTATCGTTGATCATTTTCATCAATTTATCTTCCTCCTTCTTTAATATTGGGAATTCATCTCGTAAAGGATAGAATCTTCCCTTGACATCAATCTCATTTCCGAATTTTTTTCTAAGTAATCTAAATAAGACATCATGGAAGTATAAAAAGCCTTCTGGATCTCTAAGATATTAAGTTAAGTTAAGTAAGGTTATTTAATTATTATATTATTTCAACTATGTTATTGTATAATTACGTCATGAATTTTATATCCATTATTGCTCGTTTAACCTTTTCCTTTATTATTTTCTCTTGCGGGACATTTTTCTTAATATCATCTCCGAAGTCAATTGCGAGATCCCCTGTAAGGTCCATTAAAAACTTTGTTATTTTTAACATTGATATTCTTTCTCCCTTGTCTTCTTCTGTAGAGTTAAAATTCCAACATTTCTTGAAATCTTCTAACATTTCAGTAAATCGTTCTATTGGATTTTCTTCCTTTTGATGGAATTCATCGTAAAGTTGAAGTACAACAAGTACAAATAAATTTAGCATAATAGTTGAGCAGAAGAATATCATACCGATAAAGTATAAGTAAGCTGTTTCAGCACCGATTAGTTGTTGATCTACTACAGAAAACTCCAGCATTATAAGAGGCCATGATTCTCCACTTGTACATCTGAATACCATTAGAAATGCATTATAAAAGTTATCAAAATTATAAAACTCATTAACAGTTGCGAAACCAGTATGGTAATCTTTGTATTTTATTTGATCGAATATATAGCAACCCATAATGGAAAAGATAAATATTATCAGCAGAAATAGAATGAGTATATTGAATAAGGCATTCATAGAGAATTTTAAAGTTTGAATAAGTTTTTCTAATCCTTTTAACTGTTTAACCAAACGTAATATTCTATTTAAAGTTAAATAAGTAATGTAAATATAATTATTCTTACCTAGTAACTCTTAGTACTCTTAGCACTCTAATAATTTGAAATGTTTTCAATATTTGAGCATCTCCATTAGTTGTATTTGTAACGAGTAAATCGATTATACTTGCAGAGACTACAAAAAAGTCAAATTGATTCCATGAGTTAAGGAAATATCTAACAGGTCCAAGAGCTATTATCTTTAATATACTTTCTAATATAAATATTGAAGTAAATGTCAAGTTAATATTATCTAAAACGTTATTATAAATATCGTCCGAAGTTTCAAAATTAATTCCCATAACAATAAGATTTGAAACAATAACTATCATTATGAAGGTATCAAAATGTGGACTAACTGTAGTAAACTGGTAAATTTTTGTTCTGCATTCTTCATGCTTTTTAGGCTCGGTATAATCAGCAAAGTCTGGAGATACAGGTTCGATCTGTTCTAAATAATCCCACCATCTCATTGCTGATATGTTATCTTTTAGTCCTTTACTTTTTTCTTTTGTATAAGCAGTATGGAAGCAAGAAAACATTACAGAGACAAATAAGTTGAAGATAAAGTAAGAAACTGTCATTAAAAAGAAAACAAAGAAGATACCATAACCCTGATTTAAAGCTCTCTATACGAATAATTAGTAAAATATATAATTAGAAGATTATTTTACATATTGATTTTGAATATCAGGCCAACCTTCTTGAGTACTAAGTACAAAACACGTTCCCAATGAATCAAATATATTATTAAAAGTAAATTCAGGAAATTGATCCATCTGACCATTTAAACTATTTTCACACTAAAATAAGTTAATAAAATGTTAATAGTAAATAATGTTAATAAAGATAATAATTTTAGTTTACAAAGAATTTATTTTCAGCTTCATTGGCTCCTGAATATCCGGCCTTATGTAATAAATCAGCAAAATTCTCAAAGGCTAAGGGATAGCCATATATTTCACTAGTTTGATAACAAGTATGGTAGCTTGAATAAAAAACTGTTATTCCAGCAATTCCATACATTAAGAAAATAACAAGGACTATAAATAGTACATTGAGTATTGGTAAAATAGAATCAAGTAATGATCTAACTATAAGTTTTAATTGCACATTGTGAGAAATAAATCGTAATGGTCTTAATGTCCTAAGTAGTCTTAGTACTCTAAAAAATGGTACACCTGTAGATACAGCAACACCTTCAAAATTGTCAATTATTGATTTCATATCAACCATAGAAACTACTACTATAAGAAAATCAAGTTTATTCCAATTATCACGTAAGTAAGTTCCTTCCTCTACAATGAATCCCTCACCTATTATCTTTAAAATACACTCTATGTAAAAGCAAATATTAAAAATTATATCAGCAATATCAAAAACTAAATCAGTTATATATGAGGATTCAACAAAAGTATCTATTATCAGTCTAAGTGTTGATAAGAAAATTAACATAAGAATAAAGTTATCAAATTTTTTGCTATGAACTATAGTAATACACCAAATTCTAAAAGAGTTAGTTTGACTAAAAATAAACAATGATTCTTCGCATTCATTCTTTTTGTACTTTTTGTTGACCTTTTTAAGATTATCTATATTAATAATTAGTATTTTCTTTTTCTTTTTTGATTTAGGTAAGCTTCTTGTGCTATTTTTTGGATCATTAATATCAATCTGCGAAATTTGTGTGTTTTGTAAATCAAGATCATCAGAGTCTTCTTCTTTATTTTCTTCATTTTCTTCTTCATCACTATCACCTTTTTTTATATTTTCTTCATCAAGCTCAATTTCATTTGCGTCATCATCATTGTCATCATTATCAAGGCGATATTTTTTATTATCCTGCTTTTCTTTTTCCCTTTCTTCTTTCTTTTTAAAATTTGAATATGATTCTATAATATTGTATAGTAAATTAAGTAAATGATAATAAATAATGTAGTTTTATATACTTTTAGTATTGTCTTCAATAAGCTTTTTAAAATATTGTGGGAACCCTTCTGGATATTCTATTTCCTCGTCGTCATCATCCTAAATATTAAATTAAATAAAAGTATAATTTATTTTTTTATTACATTTGCATCAAATGAATCTAACAGAATTGACAAGAAAAGATTAAACAAAATAAAATTTCCGATGAACATCCAAGCTATAAAATATAGCACAACATAATTATTATATCTAAAATTAAATAAATTATCTACGGGGTCATATTATAAACCAAAGTATTCCAGTTTTCTTTTGTAAGTGTCCAAAATACAATATAAAAAGCGTAGAGAAATTCTTTAAAATCTGGAATTTGATAAAGTAAAGACATTCCCAATAGAATAAATATAATAATGAATAGAAATAAGAATGAAATAGCATATAGAATTGTAACTAATGATTTACTTATTCCATCAACGATTTTTCTCATCTGTTTTAGTTTTCGTAATACTTTTAATACTCTAAATACTCTGAAGATCCTAAATATTTTCAATATGCTGAATTTTTTAAAATCAAGAGAGTCTGTTTGGATAAGATTGTTCTCGTCTGCACCTGAGCCACCTATTGACATTTCTAAAATACCAAAAGCAACTATAAGTGTGTCAATATAGCTAAATCCGTCAGAGAAGTAGACTAAAATAAATTAATGATAGTATTATTATAAATATTATTATATACTTAATGGTCCAAGTCCAAACATTTTAATCGCAAATTCAAGTATGAATATCGCATTGAAGAAATAGATTGTATAATATAAGTTGATTTTTGCTTCACTTGATAAGAGATTTCCATCTAATGCCATAATAATCACATTTAGAATTACAACCATCATAATAAATAAATCGAAATTCTTATCAATACTAATATTATAGAACCACCATCGAAACTTTTGTAATACTCCAATGAAACTAAAATTATTAGAGATTAATATATAATGTTATACCCTTCTCGCCAAACAATAGCATTTATCGTTGCTAACTTTGCTAATAATTCATTTGTCTTATCATAACTATCCTCATTCTGATAGTCAACTACAATATTATCACCAGACCATTCACAATATAATTTTACTTCATTATCTTGATCATATTTTATTATGCTTTCAATATTTATTTTTTGGTCTACAACTTGATTCTTTGGTTTCTTTATTTTCTTAGGCTTTTTAGGTTTATCAATTGGAGGCGGTTTCTTCTCTGCTTTTTTCTTCTTGTTTTTCTTTTCTTCTTCATTTGCTTTTACGTATTGTGCATAGTTATATTTCATCCTTTCTTCATTAAAGATTATTTCTCTTAGTTCATTAAATTCCACATCTCGTAAAAAATTGTTGACTAAGTCGTAACGGTCGTACTCTTCATCCTCCCATTTTTTGAAGATGTCTACATCGTTGTTGTATCTGTAAGTTGATTTAGAATAGTTTTTAATGTGTCCTTCATTTGGTTTTGATTTTGTAGTTCGTTTGTTAAATTGCATTACTTCGTTTTTTATCGCATATCCATCGTATTCCTTTTTAGTTTTCTCTACAACCATTCCGAAGCTACGTTGTTTGATTGGAATAATTTCATAAATTTTATTATTTAGGTATTTTAATCCTTGTAAATCTTGTAAATAATCCTCACTATCAATTTCAAATTTTTTCTTTGGAATATAGTCTGTATTAGAAAGTTCAATATTTTCATTAAACACTACAAGTGGTGATTTTATTAGTTCTTGTTCTTTTTCCTCAAGTACTTCTTGCTCAACTGACCAACTAATTCAATTAAATTTTATATATAAAATTTCTATTACTTTAATATTTCCTCTATATTTGCATTATATTTATCATCAATTTTGAACTCATCTTCGATATAAAAGTCTTTCATATATAAATTATTCATTAACCGAACCCAATGTCTATGACTTTTGCTTTGTTCAGGTACTTTAGCCACTATAATATAATAATTAATATCTAATTATAAAACTTACTTTTAGATTTTAATTCTTTCTTCTCAGCTTCAGATAAAGATTCTAGTCTTGATATATTGTCTATTTGTCTTAATTCAGGATATTTAAATTTATTTTTTTCAAACGAATTCGTTCTTTGCTGAGAAAATATCATTTCCTTGGCAAATTTTAATGTTTTCGACCTTCTGAGTTTCTGATTATCGTTTAACTCCCATTTTCTTTTTAGGTTAAAAACAGTTTGTTCATTTCTTTCAAGAATTTGTCTTTTTTCTGTTATTTTGATATTATTTACTATTATCAAAGAATTTTTCTTTTCTGGCTTCTTTTTGTATTTTTGAGTTGTTGCTGTAAATCTATTGAATTATTAACAATTATTAACAATTAATATTATTTTATATTAATTTATATGTACTTATTCAGCAAGTTATTACTATATTTTTTGTGCATGTCATAATCAAAGTTATTATTATCATCATTAACTAATTTTATTGATTTACTTAAATCAAGTATTGATAGCGATTCATCCGAATTAAGTTTTTCAGACTTACATTCTGATATTTCTAAGTCTGCGAAAATAGGTAAATTTTTAATTTTCTCTTTAAGCAATTCATCTCGTTTTATCAAAGCAAGCTCATGATTAAAGTCTACTGACCCTCTTGAATATTGTCCTAATTGATTCTTCATCATGAAATTTTCTTCCTCCTTTTTATTAGTCTCTAATGTAGATTTTGTTACTTGTTTAGAAGGACTTTTTATTGAAAACCCTCTTTTTGGTTGCTTATTCATTCTTAGTGCTGGTTTCGGAATAATAAGATTATCTATTAGGTTATCATTTATTTTTTTTGATTGTAATTCATTTAGAATAGTATTTTTGATGTTAATTGGGCTATTATTTTCTTTGTCTTTTTTACTACTAGGACTATTATTGTCTTTTCTAAATAATTTAAATAATTTATATTATATTAGTTATTAAATGTATATTACTTGTCTTTAGTTTCTAAATATTCAATCATATTATTTGACTCTTGTGAATCATCATTAAGATTCTCTGCTATTTGCAAATCTTCATCAACCATCTTTCTTAATTGATCTTCGTATAAATCTTGAGTAATGCCACTTGTGTCAAGTTGCTCCCGTTTTCGCATCATGTTTACAGGGCTGCTTCTTCTTCCGGGTGATAGAGGTGATTGCATTAAACCATTTTTTAATGTGTTTCTCATCATTGATTGAATTGTTTTTGTTTTACTCCACTTAATTGTTCGCTTTCTTTCTGGGGGAGGCTTTGGTTTCTCTGAATTATCTAATTCAAGATCCCATTGTGCTTGTGATTCTTTAATTGCATCGTCTATACAAGTATGATAAATCCTTATTGATTTAAGTTTTTGTATCATATATAAAGTTCTTTTTCGATTTACTACAGGAGATGATTTTTTAGAATCATTGTCTAATAGTGAATCTGATCGTTCTAAAAGTTGGGTTAAGCTTCCTTTATTTGGCATTTGACTGTCTTGTCTTAACTTTTCACAGTCTTTTTCAAAATCTGATTCAGCTCTTACAGCTTCAGTACTTATTTTTTCTTTCAGGTAAAATAATTCTTTAGCAGAAAGTGATTCCATTAATGTTAAATCATTTAATGTTTTGTAAGCAATAGGTATTTTTGAAGGATCTTTTTCTATAAATGGAAACTTGTCTCTGAACTTTTCTATTTTAGCTTCTTCACTTAATTTTTTATCTTTATCCTTATCAGAAGTATTATTTCCCTCTTCAAGTATAGCTGTGCATAAATTCCCTTTACTGTACTTTATTACTCTGTTCGATCGTGATATTTCTGAAAATTTCGACCATACAACAGCCAAAAATAAGTTCATCAAATAGTAACCTCCCATAAAAATGAACATATGGAAATAAAGAAAGCTAATAATATTATTAATATAATAATCATCCTTAAAAGTCTTTTGTACAAAAGAGTAGAAATCAGTCCAACCTTCCATTGTAATAATTATAAAGAGAGATATTAAAGCATGAGGAATATCATCAAATGAGGCAACTCCATTAAAAGGATTTATATTTGTCTTTGCACATACATAAGAAGACCCAAAATTAACATTACCTAAGCTATATTCTCCAAGACAATCCTCAGACGTTGTGCACATTGTAGTGAAATTAGCAAAGCTGTATACATAACCAAGTTCTATATTTACACATTGTTTTTGCATTAAACCAGTCCACATCTTAGGATTATTTAATAATTAT
>Ga0100378_1005716_pt1 | contig 11357 bp, 8 predicted proteins | sample CryGeymeta201502_FD_81535 | JGI IMG/M metagenome (GOLD analysis project Ga0100378, IMG submission 81535) | Groundwater microbial communities from Crystal Geyser aquifers in Utah, USA - Crystal Geyser metaG 2015-02 | ecosystem: Environmental > Aquatic > Deep subsurface > Groundwater | place: USA...
TTAGACTGATGGAGATAAGTTTGACATCTATTTAAAAGAAATTAATGTTCTTTGGAGGGCATTGGGAGTGTCAGCATGCAAAAAATAGTCATTGGGATGATTAGTGTTCATAATAGAGGCTTAAGAAAGATAATATATTTAAAAAGAGATTGAATGGGAAGATTTGAAAAGCAGTCCCCTTGTTATTTTGTTCATGACACCTTCCATTGTTCAGGGCGGATGATGAAAAACCAGTTATCAAGATTCAATTCTTTGGAAATCATAAGATTTAGAAAGATAAGCTTTGGATTTGTATAAATTCAAGGTTAGAGCTGATATTTGAAGGCGAAAACAATAAAACACATGACTTTACAAGATCAATTTTTGAAGAGCGTCTCTAAAAGTTCCCTGCTCTTCATCATTTGGTCTAATCTGCTCTTCTTCTTAATCTTCGGCGAGTTCAAAAGAACCATCTGGAAGTTGACTCTGTAGAACTGTTTCAGAGCTAACTTGAAGACCATCATTAGCGATTGTGGTCTTGTTGGGTCCTTCAGGAAGGTTTTCACTTTCTTGGAACTGATGTATGACAATTCTTGGGGAAATGAGGACTTGACCAAACGATAAAACTATGAAACGTCATCTTTCAATTCTAATTTATTGTAGACCCATTCTAGGTAGGTTTGCATGCCTCCTTCAGCCAAGTGCTGTATGAAGTATTTGAGGATGTTGGACATGATGTTCCTGTTTTTGTTCTGGTGCCTCCATCCGAAAGACTCATCTCTTTCTTTCTAAATATAATCAATTGTACCTGAACTGGGTGTCTTTTCTTAGGTGTCTAAGGTCTATCTTCCGGGCTCTGAAGTATGGTCATCATTGTATTTGTATTCTGGGAGTTTGCCTTATTTTTATTTTCCTGGGCCTGGAATTCGCCTTGAGAAGGATAGAAAATAGGAGGCTGGAAAAGCTGTGGTTGGACTTGAGGGTATGTAATAAATGGAAGAGGAGGGCAAAGCGGGTTGACTAGTGTGAAACAGTGGAAGTACATCGATTTTATTTTTATTAAAATTTGATCAGATGAAACGACTTATAACTCAGGAAACGTGACATTAAAAGCTATCACATGATTAGTAAGGTTCGTAGACTTATTAGTGATCCACTGAGCGAAGACTCTCTCAATGTTTGTCCTGGCCCTTCTATTACCCATAAGAAACCCTCATATTCTTCAGGCATTTTTATTTTGCTCAACATATATAAGATAACTTTTAATGAAATGCTTGGGGTCTGCTCAGAAAGCCTACTTGTCGATATATTTTCAAGACTAGAGCTGTCGTGGACACTTTGGGAGTTGATTTTCGCTGTTTTCGATTTGAATATTCTTATTATAACAGTCAAAAAAGAAATTAGAAGGCACTTTAGGCATTCTTGAACCTCGGGCCTCTTTCAAGCTGAGAAGAGACAAACAGCATCAAATATATCAAAAATCAACAAATAAAAGCTAGCGTAAGCAGTCTCAATAAGTCAAAGATGACGTCATGATCAAGATGATTCCAACTGACTCGACGAAGCCTCAAAAATATAGAATGATGCAAAATAAATGATTGCATCCGCTTATTTTAGGCATTTCTTCTCTCAAGAGGCCTTTCGGATTGTGCTTTCACAATAACGGAATGTTCATATTTGAGAAGGTTAATGTTTCTTCTTCAATTTTTTGGAGTCTTAAAGGAAAAGAAAAAAGTCCTCTCTTTAAAATTAAGTTTGAACAATGCTCAAGAGTAGATATTACCTTCGAAATCACAAAAATAGAAAAAGATGTTTTGAGCAGGATAACAATCGCAGCTCGGAGATGAAAATATTCTGACTTCATTTTTGACAGTAAGCTAAACCAAATGACCAACGAAACAACTGAGGATGTTTTAAGTGACAAGAATCACTATATTTCAAAATTTAATTTTAAACAAAATTACGTGTTTGAGATTAGTTGAAGGTTATTAGGGCAACATTATAAAGAAGGGAAGTAATAGGATGACCAATAGGCAAAATAATCAATGAACAACATCATGGGCTAACCATCGCTGTCCGATAGCTCGAGACTTGTACCATCTCCGGCATTCTTTCCATAAACTTATTCTTGGCATTCGTCATCGCTTATCTCAGCAATTTTTAGTACTCGAGCTTGGTCTCTTTGGCTCGCTCGTGAAGCTCCTCGATCTGAGACTCCATTTAGGCAATTTGCTCCTTGTACTCTTTCTCGCTCGAGACGTATTTGCCAAGAATCATCTCTTTTTGCCCGAGATCTTCATAGACCTTGGACATCGCGTTTATCTCGTTCTGAGCGATTTTAAGCTGCTCGAGTATTTTTTCGATGTGTTTCTTCTGGAAAGCGTTCTAATTCCTCAGTTCTGTAAGGAGATTCTGCAGCTGATAATTTTCCTCATGGAATCTCTGATTGTCCTTTTTGAGTTCCTTGTTGTCCATGTGCACTCTTTGCAACTAAATTAGCTCATATTTGTACCTAAGTCTTGAAATCTTAGACACTCTTTTACATGTACTGGTACCTTTATTTGTAAAAAACCTCCTCAGGAGCAGGCCCTGATGCTTTCTGTGTTAACTTCTATCGCCGCAGAGTCTCATTTTCTTGTTGAAGTCGGTGGATTTCGGATACTTTTTCATTGTATGCATGGTAGAGTTGGTTATAGTTTTGCTGAATGAAAAGGAACATACCCAGAAGATGTAGAGATCGCTTGATTTCGATGCTAACTTATCCATGAGCAGCTGTATGGGTTAATCAAGGGTACAACGAACTTGCATCGATTTGTGATTCATCTTTATATTTAAACTTAATTATAGAAAACCTCAACCATTTTATAGGAAGCAATAAAAGAAGTTAAATCTTTTTGAGATATAATCCTAATGACATATCAGTTATGATATTTTATATCTGATCGATTGACTGACATCTATCCTGATGGAATCTAAAAAGCTTGGACATCGCTGGTATCAAAATTAACAAGATAGCTTTGTCGGAATTGATCGAGAAAGATCACTTAGAGCTGTAGAACTGGCTTAGAAATCTTTGGGGAAAAATAGAAGTGTGAGGTCTCACTCGAAATATCATCAGTAAGACTTTAGAGGAATGAACAATAAAAAAATGGAGCTGATACATCAAATTTAAGAAAAGTTGTCTATGCCAAAAGATGTAAAACTGAACTCCTAAACTATTAGCAACAGCGGTGAGACACTTGGAAATCGTGTACTTCGCCTTGAGAAGATGATGAGTCAAATTCGCAATGAGCGACTGTTAACCGAGCAGCCAAAGACAGTCTTCGTTCGGCAGCAATTTCCTCAATCGAACCACTATCAATAAAGCCACACAGGAAAAACCTCTATTATTCGGTCAAAGAGCAACTTACAAATGATCCTGAAAGAAATCAATAATGTTCGACAAGAGGTCAAAAACATTCATCGAGCTAATTAAAAAGCCCTAGTCCAAAGCTACAATCATAATCCCCGTAAAATTTCCTAAAAAGTGCATTCTTATGGCTATGAACAGTTCAAAAGATAAAAAGAATCAGAAATGTTTTCTCGTTTTCCTTCTGCAAATGGCAATCAAAACGAATAGCTGAGGGATTCTCCTTCGTTTTCTAAACCTAACCTTCATAAGAAAGATTCACTCATACATGAACTTCATCGAATGATGCCTTCTATTGAACCTGAACAAAGTTCCTCCTTCGGAGGGGACTTCAATAAAAATTAAGAGGAAAACATGCATCTAGATATAGGAACCAACCCTCAATTAAATTATCAATCGTAAGTTCTCTACGCCTGGAAATTAGGAGAAAAATCTCGAAAACAAATCGAATCAGAAACACCAAAGATTTAGGTGTCAGGACCCGACTACATCAAAAACAAATGATTAAGATATCACTATCGTCATAATGGTCATAAATCACTTAACAAATCATAACTTTATATTTTAGAATTGAAATAAGAATAGATAGATGAGTTTCCATTACCTTTTCAAATTCATAGTCATTGGAGATACAGGTAGTTGAAATTTAATGCAGGTGTTGGGAAGTCCTGTGTGGTGCAACAATTTGTCGAGCAGAAAATCAACGAAGAACATGATGTCACCATTGGCGTCTAATTCGCAGCAAAAACTATCAACATCAATAAAAAAATATTAAAGCTGCAAATCTGGGATACTGCTGGTCAGGAGAACTTCAGGTCCATTACACGATCATACTATCGGAGTGCTATTGGCGCTTTCTTAGTCTACGATATCACCAGGTATGTACTAAACTACTCAGAAAGGAAACTTTTAACCATTTACAGGAATGGCTGGAGGAAGTGAAGGCTAATGGTAATGCTGCCATGCAGGTGCTGCTAGTTGGTAATAAAATCGATCTTGAGTCTGAGAGACAAGTGTCGACTGAAGAGGGAAAAGCTTTTGCCAAGAAGTAGGGATTGAATTTTATCGAAATCAGCGCAAAGGATTACAGAAAGGTAGAAGGAGCCTTCAACGTACTAGCCGAAAACATCCTTAAACTGCTCGAAAAAGGATAGATTTCCGAACAAACAGTGGGAATCAAGGTGGCGGACGACCTCAAAATAGACCCTTTAAGCAATAGTTAAGAGCATAAAGGTAGATTTAGAAAATGCTGCTGATCTGAGTGTACTTGATTAATCCCTCTAAACTAGTTATAACATGACCTGTTCGAAGGGAAACTTACAGTGGATGGATGCTCTTAGATTGAAAATAGATGATTAATTTTTTGGCGTTTTTATTGAGTGGACAATAATAATAAATAGTCGTAAACTCGCTGTGACAGTTGAGCCATGGACTTCCTACGTTAGATAGTGAGTGGACCCAAGAATAGATATCGACAAGAAGGTTTTAATCTTGACTTGACTTACATTTCTCCCCGCATCATCGCAATGGCATTCCCAGCCTCAGGAATTGAGAAGCTTTACCGCAACTCAATAGATACAATCGCATAATTCTTCGAAAAATATCACAAAAATAAATATTTAACTATCAACATCAGTGGTAGAAACATCGACTAGACAGTCCTTCAAAATGTGATCAGCTACTAATGGTAAGACCACAAAGTACCATCCTTCGATACTTTGTTTGTGATATGCTAAGCAGTAGCTCATTATTTAGCCGGCGACCCGGAAAGGATAGCAGTGTTTCATTGTAACCATGGAAAGGGTCGAACTGGAACGATCATATGTTGCTTTTTACTATTTATGGGAGTATTTACAGAAACTACAAAAGTGATGGACTATTATGCAGAGAAGAGATTTCTTAAAGAAGGCAACGGAGTGACTCAACCTTGCCAGATCCTCTACATAGACTACTTCCAAAAATATCTCCATAAAAATGTGTATTTTCCTCAAGTTCTCAGCATCAAAAAATTGACCTTTAGAGGAGAATTCAAATTCAGTAATCCGTACCTGAAGTTGATCAATAAACAAGGACAAGTGGTTTATAACACCAGATCCTCTGATGCTTCTTTGGTGGTTGAAAAAAATAAAGAATTTTCAATCGTTTTCACTCAGAAGCATTATTTCACTGGGGATATGACCCTGGAGCTCAAGGAGGATAGGATGGTAGGTAGGAATCTATTGATTTCCTACAATTTCAATACAGCCTTTGTGACTTATACCAAGTAGGGAGCCTAAGTATATAGACCTACTGTTGTCAAACTCTAAGAAATGTCGCCTCTCGGTAAACAAAAGACCTTCTAAAAAGATTTCGCAGTCTAAATCGAATTCAGGAAATATTGCAGCTGCGGAGAGCTAAGAAGGATCGAGGGCTGTGAGAAATGCAAAGGAATCTTAAAGGATGAGTTTGACAAGTGGGAAAGAATCAAGGGTGCCTGTTATGTACGATTTTCATTACTAAGAATCGATAATTTTTACTCTGCAGAGCGAATTAGATCTGCTTTGCTGATAGGTCCTACCAATAAGATGGACTTCTCCATTCTTGATCGCTTCTTATATTTATAATATGAATTCGTAGAACAATGCGGATGACTCCATGAATTTCTCCGTGATTGAGCCCAACGCATAACCACAAGCTGCAGCTGACTTCAGTGTCCGTTCACTCCTAGGAGAATAATAATAACCTCAATTCGTCAAACCTAGCTCAGCTGCCCTTAATCTTCACAAGTCAGTAGAAGACGTGTTGAGCAAATTGCGTAATATAAAGACCCCATAAGGTCGAAACATCATACGTTTTCAATCGAAAAATGTCTCTGGTGATGGCAACTAATTTTTGAGAGACCTTTCTCGCATGTAAAAATAGCTTAGTTTTGAGAGTGAGCTATACAACGTCTACGAAGACAACGCAAACACATCAGGAGACGTAGTTCAGACAAACAAATCCAAAACTATATCATGCTTGAAACTAACAAAAGAATAAACCAACAAATCAATCAACAAGTCAAACAGCAAGGAAGAAGTGCTATACATCAATGATTATTACGGTCCGCTGATCATAGATTTCAAGAAAGATAAAGATGATCATAAGCGCAAGAAGGTCAAGAGTAAGGATGTGCTTGGGAAGAGCAGCAATATGGACAATTATAGCTATCAGTCGAGTGAGTATTCTCATCCGAGGGTGAAAAATGTCCATAAAAACAAGAAGAACATGTCAAAAGATAAGTTTTAGAGCTTGCTCAGTCGGGAGAAAAGCAGCGGTCGAAGAAGCCAACTCGGAGTTGGTGATTTCAGGAAGAGCAAGAGCCGCAGTCAGAAAGATCAACTCAGAGGAATATCCAAGAGCCAGAGCAACTTAAAAGTGAGTCACTCTTAGGCCTAAAACTTTTCTTCCTCCAAGGTCTTCACATAATACTACGGTACCTAGATCAACGTCCAAAACACAAAAAAAGTATAACAAAAGCCCATGAAGAAATAACCTCAGTTGACCAAAATAAAATCCCGATAAAAATCAAGCAGTTCCAGAAATAAACTCGGTCTGGTTTCTCCCCGTGGCAAAGTAGGCACCAAACCGATGAAGAAAAAAGTCGTCTGATATTTTTATTTTAACTTAGAAGGCAAAAAACAACTCAGACCAGAATTAATGTTCATTTAAGTCATAATTCTATCTATATTTTATTAATGAAAGGATTAGTCGTGGTACTGCTGTGCTTGATAGTGTCTTTAGGACATGCTGGCAAGTACGCCAACTGTGTTGAATACATGTAAGCCCTCTATAAGAGCATTTTCCAACAGGACTACGCCTCTCTTCCTCTACCCACCATCATGTACTCTGGAATTACCACCAACAATCCTGGACAAATGTACGAGTGCTAACATAAAACTGCCGCCTCTGATCCCTATCACTACTTGCTTGTTAGTTACAAAAATTCGACAAATAATGTATAAACCTTCACTGGAGTCTGTGTACCCGATTCATGCAGTAAGGAGTAAGTTGAAGTTGCTCTCTCACTGCTTAAAATCAAATATTCGAATGTCTATGATTACCCTGAAGATCCTGAAACTGATGGATTGATGGTAGCATGCGCAGTCATTGTCGGTCTTTGGCTGGGAGGATTGGTTATCTGGTCTATTGTGCTGTCTTGTCGGGAACCTGTCGAGAATGAGTTTTTGAAAAAAGATGAAGAAGTGAGACAACCTGACTCAAGGGAAGAACCAATCAACGCCCTATCAGAACAAAAGCCATAGAAAAAATAAGACTATAAAGTATTCAACTTCTACGAGGGTTATTGCAGAATCTTCAAACGATCAAACCAGAAAAACATATTCGGCTCAATTCTCTTCCTTGCTACTCTAAGCATCATTATTTCCACTGAATTCAGCTACCGTCAAACGATCGCAGCCAATGAGGTAAAATCAATGAACTGGTTCAACTCTTTGGGTGGTGTGCTTTTCTGCAATATTGAGATTGCTTATAGTGTTATCATTTTTGTGTTGGGAGTGAAGTTAGCCAGCAATTTGTTCAGTTTGAACAGTTTCCATGAAATTGGTCGATATTTCTTTGATCACTTGTTGGTGAAATGGGCTGTCTTGGTGCTAACCAGCATGGCTGCCTACTTGGTTTTGAGTTGGACTGATGAACCTTTGAATCAACTATGGATCAACAAATATGGAGCTGACTGCCCTACCATCATCTATCAGATGTGGTTCGTCTTCCGCAGTCTCATCCTTGACTGCAAGGTCTGCCTGCAATGGTTCTGGATCTTGGAGGTTGATATATTACTCACAGTCATCGCTGCACCTCTCTTCATTGTTTACCGCACCAAAAGATGGCTTGGTTATACTCTATTCGGCATTTCAGTCTTCATCTCCATGATGTTCGCATTTGCCGTCCTCGACAGTGAGAACATCCTCTTCTAACCTTACAAATTATTCAACATGGACAAATAATTCACTGTCAATTATCAGACCAATGCCATTGTTAGATTGGCCCCTTATGCTGTTGGATTTCTTTTTGCTTTGTTTGTCAACGAGCGCATTGAGAAGAGTGAAAGTGGGCATCGATAATAAGACCTGAAGGTGGTCAATGCTATCAGAAAAACCCCAGCAGTTCAAAACTTGATGCATGCGGTGGGATTTGGAGTGATGCTGCTGTGCTTCCTGCTCATCATCTCTTACTTGCCTGTTGCTAAACCAGGGTAAGATAGAACTGCGGCCTTTGGGTATTTAGTCTTTGCACCTTTCGGATTTCTCATCGGTCTTTGTCTCTTCCTATTGCCTTGCCTCCTTCAATGCGAATCTAAACTAACCCATCTTCTCAACAAAATCCTCGGCGCTTCCTTCTGGACCTCACTCGAGCGCATGTGCCTCGGCTTCCTTTTATTAGGTCCCGTCGTCATAGGTTTCACAACCTACAGCATGCAAAACAGTATTTACTTCGATTTCGAGACAGTCTTTGTGTATTTCTTAGGTGACAGTGTCATAATATACATAATCACATTGTTGGCCATCAGCAGTATCGATAACCAATTACTAGCAATCTCACGTTGGACTCAAGCTAAAGTATTCGGAAATGAATCTAAATACAGCAGTGTCATTGTCATTTAGGATTGATTTGTCTGATCATAAATATTTATATCTCTTTATCATCCATGAATGTGAATTAATTACCTGATTACTTGAACTTATGAAATATTAAATTGAAGGCTCTTTTATTGTTGAGGGTAGTAGGTAAAATAAGTCTAATAATTCGACCAGATGCTCGTCCATAAATATTGGTTAAATAACGTCACATAAATACTATATCTTGAAGATTATTATATTTTGAATAGCACAGTTGTATAACCAACTATGTCTACAACCCCCTAAACTAAAGCTAGTGAGCAAACAGTCATACCAAATGAGGTTTCCTTAGTACAGCAACCCTTTATCGGCCACTATGAGGCAGCTCCAGCCTACATGAAGGAGAACGATAAAATCCGATCAGGATATAGAATAAACTTCCAGAGCAAGAAAAGTCTATTCAAAACCTTGTTCATGATCCACAATGAGAGTATAAACATTTGGACCCATCTACTACCCTTCCTGGTGTTTGCCTGTGTTATGATATCATTCTGGATGACCTTTGATGATGTCGATTTCAAAAGAACAGTGAGTTAATCTCGGCAGCAACTTGATAGAGTATATAGGGAGTACTAACTCACTCTAGCAAATGCTTCTTTTGTCTAAACTACTCCTCCTCTTGAGTATTTCTCTGAGAGCCTTGACCACAACCTTTTCTAGAAATATCACTAAATCATTCATAAGATCACTTTGCAGACCACCTACCTGCACGACCTACTCAGCAAAGATATCCAAGGACTCGGCTAAAAATTCAAAGCAGAGGTCAAGGAAAAATTACATAAGTTACAAGAATACAAATAACACTACGAACAACATATCATGCCTGAACTGATGGAGAAAATTGATAAGGGTATTAACACGAGTCCTTTCCTTCTGAAGGTCAAACATCATGCAGAAGAGCTGAAATAATATTTGGACTCGCAGTTATTCGAGATGATTGAGTTACATCCTGAGACACCTAATCCTCAACTGATTTCGAGGTGGCCCCTTTTTGTATTTATGGTTACTGCTGTCTTGTGTCTGCTGTTCAGCACCATCTTCCATTTGTTCCATCCTTTGTCTAGAAGTAAGTCATATCTCATTTAGAGGCTTTCGGCTTGCTGCTCAGATTTGATTTTGCAGGCATCAGCTTATTGATTGCTGGCAGTGCTTATCCTACCTTCTACTACTCACTTTACTGCAATTTTCCAGCTGTCGAGTTCTACCTCACAGCCACCAGTGTTTTAGCATTGATCTGCTTTGTAATCGGTCTTTTCCAATGGATCCATCTCAAATAAAACGCAAAATACAGAGGTTTCCTTTTCGGCGCATTCGGCCTCTCAATGATCATACCTCTAACTCACCTAGTCATCAACTAATACTTCTTTGACAATTATGGTGACCCTTACAGATTTTCTTCTTCTTATTTCTACTATGGTGCTCTGATCAGCTCTTATGTGATCGGCCTTTACATCTTCATCGTCAAGTAAAAATGATTATATATAGATGGCCTGAGTGCAATGCTCCTGGAAAATATGATATTTGCGGGCATAGTCATCAAATCTGGCATTGTTTGGTGGTCCTTGGCATCATCTTCACATATTACGGATGTCTAAACAATTACGAAATGAGAAAACAGGCGGCCTGCCCACTCTTACCATCCTGATTCATACCCAATCAACACATTCTTTATTGAAGTTATAACAATCACATCGCCCCGTAAAATGAATAGACTCTGAACCTCATGGGTTCCTGCCTAAAGACATCCCTTCTTTTCTCAAGCATTTTGACTACCTTTTTTTGAGGTATTCTCAATGGACTTTAGGCATCTGTTTAAAAGTGAAATACTTATCTCTCTAGGGGTTGGGTGAACTTTTGCCAGGAAATTGAGTGAGGATCCAGCAACCTGATCCTACTATTCCTAACTATACTTAAAAAATAAACTACAATCCTTCAAGATAAATGGTGATTTCATCGCTCTTTGTGTACATTTGTCCCAACCAGTCCATTTCAATTATCTAATTGCAATCTATTTTGTTGTAAGTATACTTAAAGAGAGGTACTTTAGAACAGGAAAATGACATTTTCTCAACACCTTAATATCTGTCAACTTATTTTCGTCTCTACTTATACTATCCTTACTTAGACTCAGTTTCTAGAGAAGAGGAGTCTATATTTTTGACAAAAAAATCACAGATTTCAAATTACAACAAGCTACATCAAAACAATGATACCAAGGTCGAGTAATTGTACTTTTTTAAAGATGTTGTGCTTCAGCAGAGGTTGAGGGTCATAGTTATCTAGGTATCAAAAGGGAGACTAATAGAAAGAAA
>Ga0100378_1005720_pt1 | contig 11353 bp, 9 predicted proteins | sample CryGeymeta201502_FD_81535 | JGI IMG/M metagenome (GOLD analysis project Ga0100378, IMG submission 81535) | Groundwater microbial communities from Crystal Geyser aquifers in Utah, USA - Crystal Geyser metaG 2015-02 | ecosystem: Environmental > Aquatic > Deep subsurface > Groundwater | place: USA...
ATTCCCGAAAAAAGAGGCGCCGTTATCTCCTCTGGCGGGGGTGATTGTCCTGGGAACAGGGGAAGGGGGGGAAGGGGGCTGGGGAGGGAGGGAGGGTCTGGCGGCGCTGGTAGTAGAAACTATGAAGACCGCAAGCAGGAAAATGAAAAATAATACACCGCAGATGGAGCAAAAAGCCGCCAGCGAGGCATCTCCGTCGTTGCCCATTTTCGCAGCACGGTAAAATGTCAGACCTCTTTCGGGCGATGGAGACGGTGCTGGAGATGGTAGCCGACAGGGGCTATATCATTTTCGAGGCGGTGAAGGCGCTGATGGAAAAAGAAAAGTTGTTTTGGGCGGACAAGGCGAAAGGAATTGCGGTGGAAGAAACGAAAGGCGTCCCGGTCATCGAGTCGACGACGCCTATCTCCGACTTGATGAGGACGAGGCCGATCGTCTTCCACAGCAAGCCGGACCCGGAAAAGGGGGACAAGCAAGATTTCATCATAGTCTCTTTCCTCAGCCGGGGGCAAAACACGCAGGTGGGGAAAACGGCGACCGACCCCTTCATGAAGGAAATTTTCCAAAAGTCGTACAAGGAAGCGATAGCCATCGTCGACGGGCCCCTCTCGACGGATTCGAAAGACATCATCGAAAAAGCGATGTCTCAAGTACTAATTCAGGTCTTCACGGTCAACGAGCTCCTTTTCAACGTGACCAAACACGTCATGGTCCCCAAGCACGAGAAGATCCCGGACAGCCAAGTGCCCGATCTCTTGAGGGAATTAAAGGTAACGAAAAGCAACTTGCCTGGTATCCTGTACGAAGATCCGGTCGTGCGTTACTACAACTGGCCTCCCGGCAGCATTATTCAGGTAACTAGGGACATTCATTACCTGGAAATACCGGCTTCCATAGCCATCCAGTACCGAGTCGTCAAGCCTCCGAAGAAATAACTTTTCGGAGCACGGAAGATTTCTGTGCTGTCGATTTGAGCGCAAAAAATATCCGTTTCTAGATTTTTCCGGCGCCTTCGCGCCAAACTGAATAAATAAATATAATTCTTATATTTTAAGTCATGCTCGCTCTCTACTTGCCCTCCGACGAACTTTCTCTCTCGGTCAGCCTCCCTCTAGCCGGATCTTTCGACTTTTGCGAGTGCGAAATTGCCTGCGTGAGCGAGGGATCGCCGCGGAGCGCGGGGCGAGAATACAGGAAATTCGAAAACACTTTCCTCCGCCTAAACGAAATGTTGGAAATCTTCGGTTCCAGCGAAATTATCTGCGAAGGGCAGGATTCGGTGTGGAAATTCAAGACCAGCCTCCAGACTGCCAACGCCGTAGCGGGGCTTTTCCGCCAGCCTGAGGAAGAAGAGACGGATAGGTGCGCGAAAGTGGGAGAAATTTTGAGGCTGGCCTACAAGAGGAAGTTAATCGTCGACCTAGCTTTCAGTTACCACCTCCTCGGCTGGGCCTTGATTTTGTCGCGCTGCGGGTACCGGTACACGGTCGATACTATGAACAAGGCCACGGGAAAAATCACCAGCCACGTTTCCAACCTCACCCTGCCGGGCTTGCCTTCGACCCTGGCCGTCAGGGACGACGGAAATTTCTGGGCCCTCGGCTACCGCCACCTCGAGAAAATCGAAGGGCAGGAGGGGGGCCTCCTGTGCTGTCTCCGCGGCTGTCCTGTCAGCATTTTGAAGGTTTACCCTTTCCAAGTGAAAGAAGTTTGTTTCAACAAATACGACATGATAGTCGTGGCTCCGTTCGGGACCCCGGGAATTGTGAATTACAAAGATCTCGAAGTTAAATCTGATTAATTTTCCGTTGGACGGAAAATTGCTGCGGCAGCTCTTTCGAGTATAAACAAACGGGTCGAAACATTCCGGAATCAGGGAGAATGTCGACTTGAGAGGAAAATCAGCTTTTCGTTAGAGGTAGAGCGTGTTTATTTCGAGCTGAAGAGACGAAATAAAACACTCAACTCCGTTACAGTGTCCGCGAATTTTTCGGCCCAACCAACAGGCCGAAAAATTCAACTCCGTTACAGCCCAAACAGTGTCCGCTAGGCGCTGAAAATAGAACCCGTAGACACTTTTAACTAAATAATTTTCTAGGGCAAATAGTTAACGGTGGCAGATTTTTTTAAAAAATCGAAGAGAGGCGAGAAAAGAGAAAAAGTAGAAAGGGTAGCTCCCAGCATGGCTATTTTTTTGAAGCCGGTCCTAGCCATCCGTCCTCGGCCCGCGACAACAGGAACGGAGCCGAAGACAAAGTTTCGGCGGTTGTAAAGGAATGTCGTGCACTAACTGCGGCACAGGAAGTACCTTCACTCTGCCTCCGGGCTGGAAAGAAAAGCTGCCGACAGCGGGATGTGCCGCCGCCTCCGCTTCTAGCGCGGTGGCTAGCGGAAAGAACATCGTCGTCTTCGGGAACACCTACAGCACGGTCTTCAAAATTCTCAAGTTAATCAAGAAGATAAGGGCCAGCTTCCCTTGCGGAAGCACCGTCCCGATTCCCAAGATATACTGGCTCTTCCCCGGGGCGAATTTCGGCTGGGCCAACGGGGTGTACGGGACGACGGCGGACAACAGTTCTCCCTCCTTCGGCCACGAAATATCCTCTGTTTTTTCTTCCTTCGCCACCTTCCCCGCTATCTACTCTTCCTCCACATCCCTCGACGACGCGAACGACGACTGGTCCGGGCACTGCGAAGACGCCGACGACCCCTGCGGAATCCTGCAAAGCAGCAGCGTGAACTACAAGCTGCCGATAGGAATGCAAATCATCGGCAACACGCCGGAGATAGTGGATTTCGGACTCCCCACTTCTTCCTCCACCAATGCTTCCTTCCCCGTCTTCAACCGCGGCTTCACCTACGGCCAGGACTACAGCCCGGCCGAGAAAGCCGTCGTCCAGCAATTGCAGGCCTGCACCGCCGCCTGCACCAAGAGTAGTGTCAGCAACCTGCTGATTACCGGCGGGGCCAGCTGGACTTTTCGCCACTTTTACGCTCTGCAGGTCACTCCCGACCAAACTCCCACCCCGCAGCTCCTCCAGCAGCATATTAGAAAAATCTACGCTTCCCGCGACCAGTGCGGGAATCGGATCGTGACCCTCTTCCCCAACCTGAAGTTCAGCTGTCTGAAAATCGTGCCGGACGGCAACGACGGCTACACGGTTTCTGGGCGGGCCGGTCACCGGGACTTCCAGCTGACGAACGTGGGAGAGGACTTGATCTATTGGACATGCAGCCCTATGACCAACCTGATCCTCAAAACTTACGCCTACGAACAAAGTTTTCAGAGTGTCCGCCCGATGATCAGTGTTCCGGTTACCGCAGTAGCTAGCGTCAACTGCCCCCGCTACTACCAGAACCTCGACCTGTTGGGCTCCAACATCATCTTTTCCCTCTCCGACCCCTCAATCTGCGCAGGCGGGAACGGGGTCAGCAACACCTACGTCCGGATCGACTTCAGCCTCAGCTCTCCAGACCAGAAGATTTTCACCTCCGACCCCGAGACGACGATCGTAATGAACCACTCCATCATTTACATCGCGATTCGTCGGATTGCTCACTTCGACTCCGTCAACGGGATGATCGTCACCACCCTCTTGGATCAGACGACGGAAAGTTTGCTGCAGACCAATGCCTCCAACATCGTGAAAGACACTTACAACTGCCTCTTCGGCGTCGACCCCCCCGTCCCTTTGACCACCGGGAGCGGGGTCTGCGACTCTAGCGGCTTCTGCGTCAGCGTGAGCAACTTCACCACTCGCCCCGACACCCCGACCACCCTGAATGTCACCCTGGAAACTATCGCCGAGCTCTTCAAGACCGCTCTCTGCTACGATTCTCAGAAATAGTATGGCGGTAAAAACGGTGTCGTCAAATCGACGCTCTGTTTAGCCAAAATATAAAACCGAGTGGTTCTAGACTCACAATTTAAGACTTCTCTCTTTTTGTTTTTATTTTAAAGATAAATTGTAAAGTTGGAGGAAAAAATGTGACCTTTTATCGGAGAGGACGTCAAGACATCCTTCGGCTCTGCCGATTGTTTAACTTGTTCGAAGAACAAGTGATTTCTCCCGTTTCTTTCTTCATCTTGTTTAGGGAAATCGAAGATTGAGCGTTTCTGAAACAAGATCTGTAAAGCTGAAAATCATGACCTTGTAGTGGAGAGGACGTCTTTGTTGATTTTATTTCTGATGTCCTCTCAGCTTCGCGGTAGCTACTCACTTCTTCTACTTTCCAATAAGATTTATAAAGCTGGAGCAGAAATTATGACGGCTTTGCGCTAGACCGCCCGGGTCTCTCCCATCCGCTGGTTTAACTTCCGTGAAGCAATAAAGATTTCTCCCAATCTTCAGCTCGAAACGCCCCCTCAAGGGAATATCAAGGGGGGAGGCGTGGGGAGCCTGGTACTCGCCCGCTCCCGCCCCTTGCTCTTGTCGCACTCGCAGGGAGTGGCGTTTTGCGCTTCAGAAGGAACGTGCTGATGCTCCGTAACGCCGGTCGCTTTCTTCGTCTCCGCCTTGAGAGGGTCTTTGCGGATGGGAGAGACCCGAGCGGGCAGGTTGCTGGGAGAGTCTCCTTCCCTGGCCACCTGCTCGGCGAACTCGAAAAGGTCGCGCTTCAAGCGCAGGTGACGGAAATTCTCCTCGGAGACGCCCTTTTTCAGCAGGAAGGCTTTGATCTCTTTGATTCTGACCATTTCTATCTCCCCCTTGGCGATCGCCTCTTCTACCTCCTCCATTTACCGTCCCGTTACTTAACAGAGTTGAAATTTCTGCCGCCAACGAGTCAAAAAACAAGCCGTTGTCGTAACGTTACCTTGGAGATATAAAGTAAAGGGTCTAATTCAGGAAGAATCTAAAGTTCAAACGAAATTAAAAATAAAGTACCTCGAGGTCGAATTTATAGATGGTAAGTTGTTTATTTTCCCTCTTTAAATGGACAGGAGAGATCTCTCCCAAACTTTCCAGCTGCAAGAAATCTCTCCGGAAATACTCAATTTTGCGACCACAGATCCAGAAGTAGTTAATAGAACTTTTCTTTTTTACGAAAAGTATCTTTTAGTCTTGTCCGTTAAATCTTTTTCCCGGGATTACTCCGACCTCCTGATCGAGTCTATAACCAACAGATTAAAATCTTTCTTTTCTTCTCAAGAAGTAACTTTTTCTCTGGACAGCCTTTTCTTGGCGGACAAAATCATTACTACTTTGGAGATTTTTTTCTCGCACAATCGTTCCTCACCCTTGAACTTAGCCCTTTTCTTCTTCCGCGGGGAGGAAGCGGTTGTCGTAGCCGACGAAAGCGTTGAAGTCCCCTCGTTCTTTCCATCTCCTTCTTCCACGAACCAAGTTCGGGAAGAAGACCTGACGGTTAATATCTATTCTTTTCTCTTGCCGAGAGGCTTTTCGCAAATATCATGGGGCTATCCTCCCTCCTCCACACTATCTTTTCGTTACGACCCGGAGAGCGATTACAGTCGATACCAGCTGGGGGAAAACGAGGGTTTCCCCGGCTCGTTTGAGGAGGAGGAGGAGTGCGCCAAAAGGTTGTCCGGGGAAGTTTACCGTTTGGATCCGGAAGGGGGAAGAATTTACTATTACAAAGATAAGTTTGACCAATTCCCCCGGGGCTGCGGCAGAATTTCTCACGACTCTCTGCTCGACTGTCAAATGCCCTCCCTCGTTCCCAGAGAAAGGCTGGGGGAACTATACAGAGGTGCGAAAAAAGTGGAAGTTGAAACTCTTCCGCCTTACTACTGCCGGCGCCAGCTGACCCGAGACAACCCCGACCTAGAAATAGACTCCAAAAGCAGAGTACTCAAAGGTTCCGCTTTGGCTTCTCTCCCCGGGATGAGGAAGAAAGAGTTTATTTCCGACATCTGCCTGGGGGGGAAAGCCGACTGCAAGGAGTACTACGACCCCAAAGACTTCGCCTACTATAAGAAATCTTCCTACGAAACTCCTTTCAAGTTGGGGTCGAAGCTAGAGGATTATGCTCTCTTGTCAGAGTTAGACGGTGAGACTACCAGCAGATATATCTCCATCATCAAAAACGACTTAGGAGTTTTATATTACCAATTGGCTCAAGGACTGTTCGAAAACAAGAATCCCGAAATTTCGGTAGTTATTTTTTCAGGAAAAGAAAATTTACGCATCGTTCAGCGGCAAGAAGTAACTGAACTGACTCACTTGTACATTTTCTATTATGTACCTAATTTTGGCTTCGATTCCGGCCATGGAACTATCGCCATCGCCGATACCGACACTCTAGCCGTGAGCTATGTGGATAGCTACAATCTAGGGAAATATCCCACATACATAGTCAAAGATTTCTTCGAGACTTTAATTTCTGAAGACGAAGAAATTTTGAAAAGTACTAAAGAAAGATTCAACCGGGGCTGGATAGAAACCGCGGAGTATTACGAAAAGTACGACAAAATTTCTCCCCGGTTGGAAATTTACCAAAACGCCAAAGAAAAACTGGAAAGAGGAGGGAAGATAAGTAACTTCGCCAAGTGCCCGTTAAATAATAAAAAGGTGTTGCCGGGAATTCAGCACTACTCGTCCCACGGAGAAGAACTTTGCTTCCTTTGGGCCTTGTTCATCGCCGACTTGATCGTCAAGAAGTACCAAGAAATCACCTCGTTGGTGGAGGAAAGCCGGAGAAGGGGGAGGAAGAGTCCCGAGAAACACTACCTTAATATCGAAAAGGATATCAATGCTGCAGTAATAGCCCGGGGAGGGGTAGCCCGGACGATTGTTTCTTTCGTCATGCACCAGATAGGACAGAGAATAAATCTCGACATGAAATTTCAACCGGATTCCGTTATGTCAAACGTAGCTTACCAGATGTGGAGCTACAATCCCGAAGTTTTCCTTTCCGTCATGCAAACGTATTTCCCGGAGAAGAGAGCCGAGACGTGGCAAAACTTTTTTGAACCTCCCCCAGTTGTCCCTTCACACAGCGTTCGAACTCCCAGCGTTCGGAGTTCCAGGAGAGGGCGAAGATAAAGTGCGGATCAAAGTTTCCCTTGCGATTTTAAATCGAAAGTTGTGTTTCTCGCGTTGTGCGTTAATCAGTAGAAGCCGAGTTCTCCGGGCAAGTCCTCTTCCCCCTTCCAGCAGAGCCTCAAGGTGGCAGACCTCCGCGCTTCCTCCATCACCCTCAAGACGTCCCGCCCGGAAAAATTAGTGATGTCGACGCTGGGCGGAGCGTAGGAGCCCCCGGCCAGAGCGTCCGTTTCGGGGGAAGCGCGGGGGAAGACCTCCACCATCGAGCGGGAGGCGGCGGCCCAGAAGTCTTCCAGCAGCTCCAAGTTTTCCGGGGTCCCGTGGAAGAGGGCCGAGTGGACACCGCCCCCCTGGCCCCGCACTAGCTGGCACCCGGCCAGCCGGTCGGCCAAGAGTTGCCCCCGGACCAGCCCCCCCGCCGCCAAAAACCCGTTGTCGAGCAGGTTGCTGCGGTCGACGACAGCCCCTTCTCTGTCGCAGCGGGCGGGCTTCGAGAGGAAGGAGACTCCTCTCTCCAGGTCGCAGCCGTTGACGTAGAGCAGGTGGAGGGGCTCGTCCCCGGCCTGCTCGGCCAGTACGGGCTGCAGGGGGGCCAGGGGGGAGGCGTAGTACAGGCCGCCGTCGACGTGCGGCTCCCCCTCGATTATCTGCGGCGGGACGACGGTGGGGATGCTGGCGCTGGCCAGGATGGCCCTGGCGATAGCCGAAAGGTTGCCCCCCAGGTAGACAGGCGGGAGGCACTGGGTCAGGGACTCGTCGAGGTATTCTATCTCCTTCAGCTGGCTCTCGTCGGGCCCCAGGTTGCAGAAGAGGCTGGCCTTGTGCCTCCTGATGTTGCAGGTGGAGAGCCAAATTTCGCTCCTGGTGGCGCTTTCTCGGTTGAGGTACGTCCGGAGGACATTTTCTAACCCTTCCCCCTCCCGGTAGAAGGTCCCCTCGAAGAAGCCGACCGCGCAGGAGAGCGGCGAGGAGGAAAGCCAGCGGCGGGCGAAGAGGCTGTTGTGGAGGGAGCCCGCCACTCGGGAGATTCCCGGGCTGGTCCACTCCCCGCAAAGGGCTGCGTAGGCAGCGACGCCCCCGCCCGAGGCGGCCAGGACAAGTTCCGGCTCCTCCAGGCCCGACTCCAGCATCAGCTGGAGCAACCCCAGCTGGGCGGCGAAGCTGCCGCCGGAAACCGGCAGGACGGTCGCTCTCATTTTCGGCGGGGCCTGTCGCTCTATAACGGAGTTTGATTTTATTTTGTTCCGGCAGAACGAGATAAAATTCGCGCTCGCTATAACGGAGTTTGATTTTATTTTGTTCCGGCAGAACGAACAAAATTCGCGCTCGCTATAACGGAGTTTGATTTTTTCGGCCTGTTAATTTGGGGCCGAAAAATTGGCTTTCGCTATAACGGAGTGACGTTTTTATTTTTGAGCTAGAGGCTCAAAAATAAAAACATGCTGTCGCTATAACGGAGTTTGCTTTTCGGCTCTCTTTTGGTCAGAAAACAGGCGAGTCTCTACGACAATTTGTATTTTCTTCGTTTAGGCAAATGAAAACAGCCGTCTCAATAACATTTCCCTCTTCTCGCCGTGACATTCTTCACAAGAATGTGCAATTTGCTGACGTTTAACGCTTAGAGCTTAGCACTTAACCTTAACTTCAAGACGGGAAGTCGAGACGATGGTGCCGGTGGTGGTGTTGATCAAGCGCCCGTCAATATAGGGGTGGTCGCACTTGCTGGCTTTCTTGGAGAGGCGAACTTGGAGGACGCGGAAAGTAGTGGTAACGGTTCCGGTGTTGTCGGTTACAGCCTCGGTGTCGTCAGCGAGGATCTTGAGGTGGCATTTGGGGGTGAATTGCCAAACGTCGAGAGTAGCTGGCGATTGGGGGACGACCACGGTGAAAATTTGCCCGGGAGTGGCGTATCTTGTCGGCAAGAGGAAGCTCGTCATTTACCGACCGCGAAAAAAAACTCTTCTCTTCTTTTTTTGAATCCTCGGCCGAGCTCTCGTCGAGAGTCTTTTTTCGCTCTTCTGTTCATTCTCCTGTTTTCAGCTGAATGTCTGGGGTTTGCTTTGTCGTGACGGCTAGAGCGACAGCGGAAATTTTGACTTCTAGATTTACACATTTACTTTTACTATCTCTCGATTTGTTCTCCAGAGTAGAAAAGTTTAACGAAGGGATGAAAATCGAAATGTCTCCATCCGGCTATTCACTCAAAATAGTATTATTTCTAAAATAGCAATAACAATGATAATACAATTATCAGCTCAAAGTTCTGCTCGCCAAAAGAAAATTCTGAGGAAGTTTCGTACAGGTATTAAAGGGGAGAGGGGAGGGATACTGTTGGCGTAATTGAAGGGAGATGGGAGTTTTTTCCTCTCGAAGTGCAAATCTCAAAGAAAAGCTTAATTTGAGAGCTTCGTTTTGCAAAGGGAAATTTTTAATCGTTAATCGCCTTCTTTACGATGCGATGTCTAAATAGAGAGAACGGAGGCAAAGATTTTACTCAGCGTGTGAAATTTGTAGCGGATTAAAATGGGTATTCAGCTGCTGTGGATAAAATAGACGTCTTTGTCGGCGTTTTACACCTTTCTGGTGAAATCTTGAGACTGAGCTAAAGCTCGAATTTTTTTCAGGCGCTTTTTCGTCATAATAAAATGGACTACGATTCTTTTCGCACCAACGCCAAAAATCTACGCGAAACCATCTTTGCTGAATTCATTCAAGCTACTAAATTAAGCGACTTGGACTTCATAGTTCAGAAATACGGCCATCTTCTGTACAGCTATCCAGATCTCTTGGTAGAAATTCACCCTGTCTTGAATAAAAGTTTACTGGAGATGGCTCTTCTTTTCGTCGACGCGGATGAAAAAGAGCTGGAAGACATGATAGACAGCGGTCTTTTCTACTTCAACGAGAAAGAAGTAAGAGAAGAAGATAGTTACTACAGAATAGTTAATCAAACAGCCAACAGGTATAGAAAATTAGCCAGGAGAGTGCTGATGGAGTATCCCTCCAGGCTCCCTCTTTTGCTGGAGGCCTACGCTAAAAACGAGATCGATAAGTATGCTGACGACTCCTCTAAAGTAAAAGATATAAAAGAATATGTTAACAAGATGAGAGCGGGTCTTTATGGAGAAGTTCATGAAGTTTTGAGAAATTATCCTACTCCCTACGGTATAACTCTTTTAGAACTCGCATGTTACCGTGACGATAAAGAAGCTGTCGAGTTTCTCCTAAGAAACGGTTATCACCCCGGATATATCTTTCAGATACTCCCTCCTGTCATGTTTTGCAGCAAAGAGGTCTTCCCCTTGATTTTGGAGTACGGAGGGGCGAAAGGCGCCATCGGCATCTGGAGTACGGAGTGGTACGGCAGCGCTATCTGGGACTATTATCCTTTTAGCTCCCCTATTTCCAGGATTTTCTCGGAATGGGACGCTCGCGAAGTACCCCGTCTTTTGAACACCTTGGCCGAGCCAACCGACAACCAATCCAGCCTTTGGTTGGACCCGACAAAAGGCCAAGGCTGGGAAAATTCTTTCTTCTACCTTTTCTTTTTACGCAAAGAAATAGACCTGAAAGGGGCGGTAGATCTTTTAGAAGAAAACGAGATCCTGGATATCAGCGAGGATAAACTGGCTTTCATTTTGGGTAATATACGCTTGAATGATAAACAAGCCTCGGCTCTTTATTACGCCCTGAACAAATTAGATATCGTGAGTCTTTTCGGAAACCTGTCCGCTAGAGACATCTTGCCTGAAAATAAGAAACTTTACGATGCTATTTTCTCTTTGGCGGAGAAAAAAATTATTCGGAGGTATAGATAAATTTATTTCTTCGACGTTGATTTTTTACAAAAATCAAAATGTTCAAACAAAACTATCAAGCTGTTAACGACAAGGGGGAAGACATATTCCTAAAATTAGAGAAGGAAAAATATGAAAAAGTTTTTGATTTTTTACGAGCCTAACGACTTAGTCTTCGGAATAAACAACGCTATTTACCAAATAGAAAAAGTCCCTCTTCAAGTGGTGGTGGAAAGAGCCCGCGGGTATGTACGAAAAGTTGAGCATCAAGCTGGTATACTCGGAAGGAAACGACTTGACGGAGGAAAGTATGAGTCAAATTCTAGATTTGATACAAGCGGAAGACGAGTGGTAAAAATCTTTTATCACTTCGAAGGAAAACTTCTTTTATCATTTCGAAGAAAAACCTCTTTTCGACCAGTACAAAATTCTATCTGAACCGAAAGGAAATTTGATATTGGTAGATTACGATTGGGATGAAAAAGATGGATAAATTTGCATGCCAATATATAACAACTTTGTTTTGAAAAAACAAAGACCGGAATTTTA
>Ga0100378_1005722_pt1 | contig 11352 bp, 14 predicted proteins | sample CryGeymeta201502_FD_81535 | JGI IMG/M metagenome (GOLD analysis project Ga0100378, IMG submission 81535) | Groundwater microbial communities from Crystal Geyser aquifers in Utah, USA - Crystal Geyser metaG 2015-02 | ecosystem: Environmental > Aquatic > Deep subsurface > Groundwater | place: USA...
AGGGGATTGGGGATTGGGGATTGGGGATTGGGCCCAATCCCCAATCCCCAATCCCCAATCCCTCGTTTATCTAAAACAACTACTACTTATTATTTATATATTAATTTATATTTATATGTTTTAATAATATTAATTAGAAAATTAAATCATATTTTAAACCATTTAAATAATATTTAATAATAACATAAGTTAATTTAATATGTTATCACTTATTTAACTAGTTAACTAATTAACTTATTTAAACTCTTAAACATTTAAATTATTCTATTCTAATGAATTGTATTCTCTTGTGCGTGGGTGCAGCATTGGAAAGAAGGTCTTCTTCTGTGAGTGTTGTCTTCTACTTGTATTGTCTCATGGAAGATATTATGCTTTCTGCAAATTTTAGTTGCTTCTTCAAGTGTTTTTTGAGGAGTATTTGAAAGTATATGTAATGAGATTGCTGTTTTTCCAACACTAATACACCAAACATGAATATCGTGAATATCAACAATATTTGGAATATTCTTTAAATCTTTTAAAACTGCTGGTATATCAACATTTTTTGGAGAAGCCTCCATTAAAACATTTAAACAATCTCTACTAACTGGAATAGTAGTACATAAAACAATAATCGCAAACATAATAGTGCAAACTGGATCAACATAGACAATGTTTGGAGTTGAATTTTGGAAGATATAAATAATTATTGAGGCTATAACTACTCCTAAGCTCTGTAACAGATCTCCTAAGATATGAATTATTGCTGCTCTTAATACTGGGTTTTCGCTCTCGTCCTTTTTAATGGGTTCTGTGTGTTCTACGTCTGTTGATACTACTTCAGTATCTGGGATTTTTATTCCGGCTTCGTCATGGTCTTCTTTTTCAAAAGCGTTTGGGAGATCTTCGCTTGATAAGATTTTGGCGAGGATTATGTTGAATACTAAACCACAGCAGGCTATTATAACCATTGTTAATCCTTGAATCTCACCTGGATTAAAAAATCTATGTCCAGCTTCAACTAATAACCATGCTGTAAGAGCCCATATTATTAATATACTTGATAAAGCTCCTATTACTTCATATCTATGGTATCCATATGTTAATTCATAATTAGCTGGTCTAGTAGCAATTAACAATGATGCTATTGAAATAATAAAACCACATAAGTCTGATAGTAAATGGGCCGCATCAGACATAATGGCTAGAGATCCGGCCATCCAGCCTCCAATAAACTCTATAATCATGAAGCATCCACAAAAAATTGCAACTTTTATAATTTTCGATGCGACTTTCCAATTTACATCTACTTGTTCTTTGTTGATTTTACTTTCTTCTTTTTGATGTACGTTGATCATTGCAAACTTTTCATCGTCGCGATCGTCTAGTAATGGTTTTTCTAAGTTTTTTGACATTTTTATATATTTTTATATAAATTTTAATATATGACAATATGATTAATATTAAGGAATTATTAAGCAATAAAAAACAATAAATTAATTTAAATAATTTACGGTTGATTTGATTCTTAGGTTATCTATAAAAAATAATATAATTATTAAAATTATAGCTTAAACGATTGGGGATTGGGGATTGGGGATTGGGGATTGGGCCCAATCCCCAATCCCCAATCCCCAATCCCCAATAACTACTTAATATTGTTAATTTATTGTTATTTTCTTTATATTATTTATTAGTAATAATAGTAATATATTTAAATTTATAATTTAATAAATCATTAATTATAAACTATAACATTTAATGTCGGAAGAAGAAGCAGATAAAAAAGAAAACTCTACAGAACAAGAAAAGGGAGAAACTGAAGAAAAAAAAGAGGAAGAAGTAAAAGAACCTTGGGCTGATTTAAACACAGAAGAAAATAGAACAACAAGTATATTATTATAATTATTCTTTAGTTACTGATAGAATTGCTGAGTTATTTAAAAATAATGCAAATTTACAAAATTTTGATGATCGTAAAACAGAAATAGATAATTCAGTCTCAGAAGTTAAATTGGAATTATCTGCGATATATGATTTGAGTACATTATAATCTTTCTAATAATTAATCTAATAACTATATTAGTCGATTCAGTAAAACTATTATATGAAGAGAAATTCCCACCTAAAAAACCGTTTAATAAAGCAACGAATATAAAAAATGGTCATGGAACTGCTGTGAAAGGAAAAGTACCAGGAACTCCACAAGCTAAAACTACAACTATGTTTTCAGATAAAAAAGTTAATGTTAAGGTAAATCATTTATTCATTTAATAAAAATATAACATTATAACAATAAAACAAAAACTAAAAACATAATAGAAAATCGATACTAAACTTGGTGGATCGATGAGATCAGCAAGTGCTGACAAAAAACTTGACAGCAAAAATAATAAAGTCGGAGGTAAATTAGAGTCATTTGTCAATAAAAAAACAATAAATCTCGACAAAGATTCTAAAGATCCTAAATCAGCCACTACTTCATCAAGATCACAATCAAAATCAACAGTTATAAAAAAGATAAATTTTGATTCACATAAAGATGAAAAAAAGAGAGCTGAGTCCCCAAAGCCAAATATGAAGAAATCTCCACCTATTAAGCCAGCTCCACTAAAAATAGCTACTTCTCCTAAAAGAGGAGCTGCCCCAATAAAAGGTGCTAAAGTAACTAAACCAGTTGGAAAAGCTGGAGTAAAGAATAATATGGCACAACCATCAAAATCTCAAAAGAGTATATTAATAGATATTATAATTTACATTTATTAATAGTTTATTAATAATTTATATGTTTATATATTGAATTTGTATTAATACTTTATAGGTGTTAAAAAAGAAGACGCTGAAAAGAAGGAAGAGGGAGAAGAAGGAGAAAAGAAGGAAGAAGTAGTAGAAGATGGAGAAAAGAAAGATGAAGATGGGGATAAAAAGGAAGAAGCAGAAGGTGCTGAAAAGAAAAATGAAGATGGAGATAAAAAGGATGAAGAAGCGTAGATTATAGGCTATTGAGTTTCGAGTTAGCTATTTATTTAATTCCTTATTTTTTTAATAATTGATTATTTATTTTATTAAATAAATAATAAGTATAATTTAATTACTTTTATTACTTATAATTACTTTAATTATTTATTTTTATAATTTAAATTATCATTCAATATAATGAAAAACAATAATAACAAAATTCATAAAATATCCGTAATCAAACTTATTAATCTATTTAGGAAGTTGACGAAGAAAATTATAACGAAGGATATGAAATGAATGATGGTCAAGATAATGTTTTTAATAATCACTTAAATGTAAGCAAAAATTATATAACTTCCATAAAAATATTCATAATCCTTACATATAAACATATAAACTAATTAGAATCCAAACAATCAATCATCAAACAAATCAAACTCAAAACAAGATACAAATATGATAGATAAACTAAGAGACAAAATACGTGACCAAGCAAATAGACTATGTGAATTACAAAATTATAAAACAATTTGTGAAAGTCGAATTAAACAATTAAGTCCTTCACATCCTATTCCTGTTTTAGAAACTCATTTAAGATTAAATAATAACAATAATTTCTCTGATTTCAACAACAATAAACAACCAGAAAGCCAAGTACAACAATTACTAAAACAGAAAAATGAAGAACTTGTATATGCTTTAGAAATAAAGGAACGAGAAGTTAATACTTTGAATAAAAAAATTGATCTACTTACAAACAAATTAAATTGCAGAATAACCCAAAATTTCCCAATTGAAACAACAAAGCCAATCTTCGCGGACTACCCAACAGTTGACCGAATTCCAAACGAACGATTAAAAGAATCATACACTAATTTATTATTTTCATATAGAGAGTTGATTAACGAAAAAGAAATTATTTTAGATTCGTTAAGACAAGAAACATTAAATAATGAAGAGCAGAGAAATATGATAGAGATTTTGAAGCAAACAATAGAAAGTTCACTTTTTAAATCTTATTTAGGTCCGTTAATACAAAACCAAAAGTAAACATATAACTATATAAACATATAAAAACATGATTTACTTATACTAATTATTTAATAGAAATATGCACTATACTAAAGACACAAATATTATCGAGGTTGTAGTTGACATAGCGACATTAAGGTCTAAGATTGAGAAATTACAGGACAATATCGACGCAGTAGAAAAAGAAAGTGAATATTTAAAAAAACTTAATAATGATATGAATATCAAAAAGGAAAAGATACGAGAGTCACTTGATATAGGCATTAGAGAGCTCGAAGAAGCAAAGGAAAAGGTTAAGAACTTAGAACAAGAGAAAGATGAATTAAACGAAGCACTGTTTGAATTAAAACAATACTCTGATAAGTTAGAAAGGAATAATGACTCGTTAATGAAAGCATCAAGTTTAAATAAAAATACTATTGATAGAGAGGTATGTTTTATTATCCTTATTAATTTTGTTATATTTATTATACTTATTGAACTTGTTAATATTATTTGTTAATATTTAGAATGAAAGTCAAAACTTGATACAAGAAAAGTTAGTTGAGTATAAAAAGATATACGAGGATCTATCGGAAAATTTCGAAAAAGTTATCCAAGAAAAAAAGGTTATTCAAGAAGAGTTACTTGAAAAATCGAGATACGATAGTTTAAGAGAAGAAGCGGAGAATTCAAATAGGAAACTATTAAAGGAGAATGATCATTTAAGTAAGCTATAATAATATAATACTAATATTTCTAATATTTATATAATATTATTTATAGGAAATACCTTAAACGAACTCGACTTTAAAATAAGAGAGTTAGAAAATCAATGTAAAAATTACAAAATATTACTAAACGAAAAAACTTCTCTACTAGATCAAATGTATTTATCAACTGAAAAAGATGACATTCAAAAAGAAAACGATTTATTAAAATCAGAAATTAATTTATTAAAAGATGACAAGATTAAAATTCTCCGCGAAATGGACAATATCAAAGAAATAGCTAAAAACGAATCAAGGCTAAGAGAAGAAAATGAAAGTTCACGAAATGAAATACAAAACTTAGAAAATCAGCAAAATCTCCTAAAGAGCGAGAAAAATAAAACAGAGAAGGAATTAATGAAAAAAGTAAATGATTTACGAACAATTATGAATGAAAATAATAGCCATAAAAGCGATGTTAAAATATTAAAAAAGCAAGTTTCAGAAAATTTAGCTGAGATTGATTTTTTGAAATCGAAATTAAAAGAAAAGGATATCATACTGATTGAAAAAGAAAAAGAGGCGGATATTTATTCAAGAAGGAAATATGACAATGCGATATATGATTCTGAGAATAGAAATAGAGAAAATTCTTATTTAAAACAAATTACAGATGAACTTAAAAACGAAAGAGACTCTTTAATATACAAACTATCCTCAAAAGATAAACTAATCTCTGATTTAGAAAACGATTTAGCAAAACTTCGAAACGACGACGAAAATAACGACAGTGTAATTAATCAACTAAAAGATAAAATAAGCGACGTAAGTTAAAAAACACTAAAACAATATCAAAATAAATATAATTTTATAATTATTACTAATAACTTTAGCTCCAAAATGAAATAGCCGAAATCAACAAAATAAACAAAGAACTCGAAATTAAAAACACAGGCGTTTTCATTAAACCTGAAGAATTTATCAAACGTCAACATGACAGCTATAAAATGAACGAAGACATCGAAAGTCTAAACAAAATTAACAACGAAACAAATATGCGTAATAATATGGTTAAGAACTCATTCCATGATGCAAAGCTATCTATTAATTCTTGTCTTAGTGTTTCGAAGAATTTTATTAATAAATATCATAATATTTTGAATAGTCAAGGATTGGGAGAGTATAGCAAAAATAGTCTTGAGCCGATAAATCAGTTCCCAAATGCTTTAAAGAATATCAATATGAGCAGCTTCGGAGAGATGTTAGTAAAAATAGAAGAGTGGATAAAAGTCGTATCTTCAGAGCTTGAGGTATTAAGATTAAGATATTATACTATACTTAATAAAACAATATAAAACTAATTAAAATAATTAAATCAACTTAAAACTATCATAAATTATATAGAAATGCTTTGACCATATTCAAAATATAAGCTCACCGATTAACGAAATATGCAAAAACTCTAATGATCACAACGATATGGTAAGACGTTACAAACTTCAAATAAAACAAATATCTGATGACTATAAACTAATAGTAGATGAATATGAAAATCTTACAAAACGATATGAAAAACTAACATATGAAACAAAGAACATGAAACAATCAAATAAGAAATTAAACAATGAATTAATCTCAGTCAAGGAAAGAAATGACAGAAATGATCGTGAGATTAACAATCAGAATAATAATCCTATACTATCTGAGTACCAAGTACAAATATTAGAAAATAGAATACTATTGTTGTCTAAACAGAAAAAGCATTTGGAAAATTTAATTAATAAGTAAGAAACATTTATTTAAATTATTTTATCCTATTTAATCCAATTTAATCCTATTTAGTATCTGTAAAACACATACTTCTAAAGATACATATAAAATCGTATCAAACGTATTAACTTTAGCTGATAATGCATATCAATTAGAGAAAGACAAAATAAAGCAAGAAAAGAAATTAAACCAACTTGAGGAAGACTTAAAGAAAGTTTTAAAATTAGAAGATGATGATCGAGACTATGAATTAGAGAAGAATATTAAAAAGGAAAGAGATCATTACGTTATGAAGATTAGTGAGATTAATAAATCGATAAGTAATTGTTAATTATATTAAGTAATATCTTTATATATTTAATTATTATTAATACTTATATTATTATAGGAGAGAAAAAAGAGCATCAAAAGTTATTAGAATCACAAATAATAAAAAGAGATACGTACAATTATAGTAATGAAGAGCTTGAGAAAGAAAAAAGAATTAAGAACTTACAAAAAGAATTATTTGATACAAAAGAAGAACTCCAAAAACAAAGATTAACTAACACAAACGTGTTCCAAAAAAATTACAATGATAACAACAATATCAATAATAATAATAATTATAATAGTAACAATTATAATAGTTATAGTAAAAATACTCTACAAAAACAAGAATTCCCTACATTTAGCAATTCAGATATTATCAAAAATGACACAAATAAAGACGTAAATAAAGATTCAAATAAAGATACAAATAAATATATTAATAAAGACAACCAAACAAAAGAAAAGGATAAACCAAATACAAACAATTATACAAGTAATATAAATTTAAATGACACAAATTATGAGCAACTAGAGAAAGAAATGCAACAAGATAATAAATATAATAAGAAAACCCTTAATACAAATTATAACAATAATAACAATAACACTAATATGGGTGAGTCATTACGAGGTGACTATTACGCAGATAATACTTCTAATAATAATTTTTATAATAGCCTATTGAGCAATGATAGAAATAAAAGTATAAATAAACCGAATAGAGAAAGTAAATATATTTTAAATATATTATAAATATTTAGACAATGATAATTATAATGAAGAATACACAATATATGATTAGGAGATAATGAAATGGATGATTAAGAGAATAACAATAATGTATAAAAATTGAATTAGAAAACTATATATTTTTTATTTAAATAAAATTCATATATTATATACTATTAATTCAATATTAATATAAAAGTAATTAATACTTAATGTAATTTGTAATATTTTAAAAATCATTTATTATATTCTTTATATATCAATAGTAACTTCTATTAAACTTACTATTAATCTTCAATCAATCTTATATTCTTTATTAACTTAAATTAATGACATTTTTAATTTCTTCTACTTTACTTAAGATTATATCTGGGACGATATTAAGCATCAATTTTGTTCTTAAAATCTATATAAGTTTATATTATATTTTGATGAAGTTATATATAAAATATTATAACAAAAATATAAAACATATAAATATCTTACATCTTCTTCTAACCGTTTTTCAAATGGAACCCACACTGTTAGATAACCCAATATAAGAAATATTATATAAATAATAAACAAAATAAGTCTATAATTAAGCAGTGCATCAATTTCATCAATAATCACTTTTAAAAGATTTGTAGTTAGTAAATTGAAACTGTTTTTTATAAAGTCATATAGCAAAATATCTATATAAATTATATTAAGAATATTAATTATTATGCATCTTTATGTATATTAATTTACTTATTTCATCATAAATTTTATTGCTTAAAAGCTTCTCCCTTTCGTTACTATCATTCTTAATTTTATTATATGAATCTATGTTAAAGGCAATTAAATCAAAGAAGATTGAAGTCGCGTATCTAAATCCCTATTTAATTGTTAATTATTGTTAATTAATGTGTTTAAGTGTTTGTTTTAAATTATTGTTTAGTAATATTACAAATTTAGATATTGAGTTGGCTTTTGTAGTGCAGTTTTGTACCAATGTTGAAAAGTTCGTTACATTAAAGCATAAATTTTCGTGATAGAGTTTTAAAAATAAATCCATATAGAAAGCTGTGAATAATTCACTATTTGACTCATGCTTTGTTAAAATATCATTATTTATTCTTTCTATATTAGTTACACCTTCATCTAATATTAAATCATCAGTTCTCTTAAATATTTCTAAATTTGGATTCACAATCTTTTCTCTTAATATATTATAAGTCAGTGTATAATTAGCTAATCCTGCTGAAGTTACAAAAAATATTTCATTTAATCTTTTTAATCTACTAATTTGGATTAAATTAGAAATATAAAAGGTCAAGAAGAATATAGCAATGATTAAGAACATAGAAACTATTCTTTTTAAATAAACTGTATTTCCTTTTTTTGGATCAGGCATATTTTTCCTTTGTTTTTTTGTTTCATTTGATCCAAAAATCTTTTCGATTTCGTCTATATTTTGGGCGTCGATTATGTTTCTTTCGTCTCCTTCTGATTTATCGTTAAAGTTGTTGTCGTCAATTTTCTAAATGTTATTATTAAGTTAGAGAATATGTAAGTATAAGAAGAATATGTAAGTAAATGTAATAAGTATAAGTAAGTGAATATAATATGTAAAAATGTATTAAAATTGTATAAATAAGTAATAAATTAAATTGTAATGTTAATTACCATGATTTTCATATTAAATTTTAAGCATTTGTAGGAAAGATACTTTAAGTAAGAAATTGGTATGTAGTAAAAACTTCTTAATATATGCGATCTCTCCAACTCTACATCAGACAAAAAGAGATATATCAAAAACGAAGACCCTACAGCAAATATTATCAAAGCAGATATTAAACACGTTTGAACTATTATATTGTATTCCGAATTAGTGTAGATTAACTATAAAAATAAATAAATATTATAGAAAATATGTTATGCCTTATCGTAATATCCAGTCGACTTATACATATTAAACAGAAACTCATTAAAGTTATTATAGATATATACTATAATCAAGGGATTTGCATCTGAAATCTCTTCATATCCTTGAGGAATTAAGTTTAGAAGATAACTTAGCTGAACGTTGTATGAATATAGTAGATTATAATTTGATATTATTTTTTTGTAGTTTTTCCCTCTGATTATTTGGGTCGCAACTACATTGTTTGAGAATAAGTCCATTTGTTCTGGCAGAATTGTTATTGTTGTATTTGCAAATTTATGATTGATTGTAATAAGTTCACTTAAATATATTTGAATATCGTCAAAGTTCATTTTGATGTAGTTTTCTTTGGTTAAGTTCTGGTAATTATGATTTATACTCGACTTCGACAAAATCAAATTCCGCAATGAAAACATACACAACTGCATTTTATTTAATGCCTGAAAAGATATATTAATCAAATTAAAGTTTATTTTATAAACATCCAAAGCTCGATTATTGATTATAAACTCAACAATCATCAAAACTAAACAAATAAAAAATACAAAGAAGGAAGAGCTTCTTAGTTTCTTCAATCCTGAAGAAGGTTTGATATCTATACTTTTAACACTATATTTTCCTGTTGATACCATGCTACTTCCTGAATAAGATGGAGCTTCGTGCAAGTCTTTTGAATAATGTCTTCCTGATAAGACTTCGACCAATTGCATGTTGGTTTGAGGAGGTAAGTCTTTGAATTCATTATTATCACTGACAATCTTATTTTTAATATCAATACTAAAATTTTGTAATTTAGATATATTCTGTCTAAACTCTTCAGCTCTCATATTAGAGCTAAAACTTGATTTTAAATGTGCACTAGTTATTTCATCTTTCTTTAATGATGTTGTTTTCTCTTGTTCTTTTTCCTTATTTTCACTACCAACCTCAGATAAATAATCATCGTCGTCATCATCGTCTTCATCTTCACCTTCGTCTTCTTCATCTTCTTCTGGTTTTTCTAAATTAAGTTATGTAATATTATTATATTAATATTTTAGTATATTGTTACCTTCGATATGATGCTTCGAAAAATAATATTCTAATACATTTGATTTCTCACTTATTTTATAAAGTGTTTCAAATAACTGTGTTTTAGAAAAATCAATTAATCTTTTGTCAGGGTCTGAATCTAATATGAAGAAAATATTTTCAAAATCTAATGAGATAAATTTTTGATTGTTCATTATTATTGGACCTACTGAATGTAAATTAGGATCTTTAAGAAAAACTTTAAAACAAATAGAAAACATAGAATTTAAATAATTAGCTGGTTCATCAACTAAATGTGTGTCGAGTAATGTATTTTCATTTATAATAAGATCATCACTGACTTTACTATTATTTACTATATGATCTCCTTCTTCATTTTCATTAATGATATCATCAGATGATGGTTTAGAAACTTTTGGAATGGGTATTTCTTTTATTTCTAGTTTGTTCATTTCATACGTCTTAATTTCAATTGGATAAGTAATACTCTCAAAATCATTATAACCAACTAAATCTTTATTCTTAGATATTTCAAGTTTAATTGGTGTCTCTTGGTTCTCTTCATCATTTTCATCTACTACCTTGAGAATTGTTCCTTTTAAGCATTTTTGGCTTTTAATTTCTAGAATAAGTAAATAAACAGTATTAGTAAAAAGTATCTTATTAGTATTTATTATTAAGAATTAATAGCTTATTATTAGTTAAGTAACTTAGTAACTTACTTGATTTCTGTGTTTCTCCATTTAATTCCCCATTAAACTCATAGTCATACTCTCTTTCAATTAATTCAGGGAATAGGTCGGAAAGTATTGTAAGCCCTTCTGTTGTAAATTGCCTGTTTAATTTACATATAAAGTCATATCCAAAGTTATTCATACTTATAAGTTTTAAAGTTGAATCCACTATATAATAAGCTGTATTAACATAGTTTTTATATTC
>Ga0100378_1005727_pt1 | contig 11343 bp, 9 predicted proteins | sample CryGeymeta201502_FD_81535 | JGI IMG/M metagenome (GOLD analysis project Ga0100378, IMG submission 81535) | Groundwater microbial communities from Crystal Geyser aquifers in Utah, USA - Crystal Geyser metaG 2015-02 | ecosystem: Environmental > Aquatic > Deep subsurface > Groundwater | place: USA...
GATTTGACGATGAAATAAACAAGTCGGGCGAAGCGAGTTGCTTTGATCGGATCTAAATTTCCATTGAGTTAGAAGTTTTTTGTTCCAGACGTAACTTTCAGTACGACACCAGCCATCTGATCAACCTTAGCATCTTTTTTTCCCTCCTTCGGCTCCAATTTAATTTCAATATCTGAAAGTAAGATATCATGAGCTCCTAGCAAAGCTGGACTCTAACTTTTGTTCTTGCTCAAGTTAGAAACCCACCTCACATTGACGTCCATATCATAGCCATGATCTTCTTTGATCACCATCTCTACTCTCAGTTCAGAAGCCTCGATCTCTTAGCTATTGTACTCTTTTGAGCGAGAGAGAACTTTGCCATTCTTGATATGCTCAAACTTGACCATAGTTGGCAGTGGCACCATTGCGATTGAGTTGATTACTGGAATGATAATTTCTCCTTATGAATACTGAACCTTAAAGTACGACGGACCCTCATCTTATCCCTTCTCCTCAGCCGTAAATTTTTCAAACAGAAGAAAGTGCTGCAGCATAGAAGGCTGCCTTTTGTCTCTGTAAATGATCTAATTTGGCTCTAGAGCCTCAACCGTAAACTATAAGATCTATCCATGTCTTATCTCAATTTTTTTTCTAGTTGCGTTCCGTGTATTGAGCTCGGATATGTCAATTTCGTGCTAAAACAGGATCATATGATTTTCCCATACTTGCAGAAGTAGCATTTGAAGAGCTGGTTGCTGGATAGGCAGTAAAAGCGAGTGGTTAAGCGGGATAGAGAAGTTCTGGATGTGATGGTGGTGGTAGATGTTGCTGAAGTAAAACTTGTCGTCCCAAAGAAAGGACAGGTACTCGCAGTTAATGGCTCTGTTGTTTCTGATGTGCAAGTGGTCCAAGTGAATATAAAGGTAACCCTACATTACATTATTAAACGGTTTTACATTATTGACAATGAGCACTGAAATTACCCACTGGCCTTTCTTGACAGGAATTGATGGGCTACAGTGGGTAATAATGCCTATGATCGATAAACTAAAATTATGTTTCATCTCATAGAAACATCAGCCATCACCCTCTATAAACCTCAGCCCTCCAAAGCTACCTTCATGTTACCACTTAACAACAACAGAATCGTTCTTATCAATGATGATCGTTCTCTTCTGGTCTACAATCTAGCTACCCATAAATTAGTCAGGTAGATCATGCTGCCAGGGTTTGTCAGAAAAGCTATCACACTCAACGAACACTCGCTGGCTATTTTAGTACCTTTGATGCAGACCATCTATGAGGTGATAGTCGATGGTTCCAAGGGGCAGGAAGTGAAGGTCATCCACAAATTCGAATCCACCACGCATCGCCTGATGCCCAAAAATCCACTCAAAGAAATCGAGTATTATTCAACCATGTTCATGGAATCTTTTATGTTATCAGGGTCCTTTTTCCTTAGAGAAGAAAGCTCTTAATTTCATAAATTTTCTCTGAGAGCTTTCTTCAAAGAATCCGGTGAATGGAAGAGTAACTTCAAGGAACATAATCTAAGCAGTCGGAAGATCACTAAGTTCAATGAAGTTGATAAAATCGTGATGCATAAAGATAGTGATATTGAAAGAAACGGAACCTTAGCTTTGCAGACGTTGAATATTGTCACATTAGAAGAAGAGGAGATTGTCCTTCAGTCTCAATCTTTCAACGATTTCACCATAGTTATCGGGCTGAAGGAGTATGAGAACTGGATTTATGTGCAAGTGAACAGGAAAGATCCCGAACTTATCTGCTTTAAAAACAGGCAAGAACACACCTCATAATTTGTCAAAAGCAACGTTTTATGGATGGTGAGCCTTGGCCCTTTCCTTCTAGATCTATCTTACTCATTCAAAAACCTATAGAACCTTCAGTTGACTCTACGTAAAGGCCTTGTGGTCTTAGACCGTGTTGAGGGAAAATTCTAGAACAAATAAATAAACAAAGATGGTTTGATTGTCTAATATGATAAAGAAAGAAGTAATACTTCAGTTACCAAGCTGAATGCTCATTATTTAGTTGGAAAGAATAAGCTATATCTGAAACTATTGACTTCGGGTTTTCCTAAAGCTGGATCAACTGGCTACCTCTTTAAGGATGTTCTAGCTTTACTGGAGTGATCAAATAAAATGATTTTTGTGCAGCAATATTAATATGTCCTCAATGCTTGCCTAAAGCACCATCGTTTTTATAGTGTCTGACAGTATCTTGTTAGATGTTTATTGCATAAGGCCAGCAGCTTTATTAATTTTAAATGCACAATTTCTTCACCCCAGTAGAAGTCAAACGACCCATCTCTAATGCATACCCACCTGAAGCCCTCCAACGTTTCAACCACTAGCTATACGCTATCACTCAACCTCGCGTGCTTTCCTTAGCCGACGAAAGAAAAAAGATAATTTCATGGTACCTATCCATTTATGTAGGTTTCGCAGTTTGCCTCTTCTTGAACGTCGCTAAGTATCTACCTTCTATTCGCCTGATTTTTGTGCCCTGCTTGGTAGACTCTGGATTGAGAGGCAAAACAACATATAGTCATTCAAATATCGCTTCGGCATGAAGGAAGGAAAATATTACGTCCAAAAAGAAAGGAGCTACCGCAATTACCGCTAGAAATAAAAAGTAAATCAAAATGTAGCTGTAGGAATTGCTGGAGCAGATAGTAATGGTCAGTAAAAGTCAGCTCTATGAGGGTATCACACTAGGAGATTCTTTACTAAGGGAACCATAGGTCTTACTCTAATTGCTTGATGAGCTGCAAGGAGGAGTAGTTTAGTATCTGGGAGACATTGAACAAGACCAGCCTTTACTCGAGAATAAACAAATTTCCTTCATTGAAGAAGCAGGTGGTGAGCCTAATTTGCTGGCTGTTTGGGTGGGTACCTTTATCATGAAACAAATTTCTTTATATTATCTCAAAGGAACCTCGCAATTGGATAACATTTGTCAACACCATCGCAATCAGTAAAGAGATTATTCACTTCTCTGGCAGGAATTGATGATTGAGTAAAAATAAAAGTTGCTGAGGACTGTTCATTCCAAATCTGCTCAATCTGTTATGGCGGACTATATGGAAAATTTAGACATTTAATTTTAGTGGCTGCCTATTGTTTACAGAGAGGAGAGTTAAAGTAGCACACTAGAAAGATGGAAAGAGTGTCCACCCAAAGAGCTCATTAATTTTATCACATATACTCCTTTGAGTAAAGCTTTTGAGCTGGGAAACATGTACAGGATGGAGCTTATCTTATAAATTGAGAGTCTGCTGACTCAGAAATAAAAAAAGAGCAATAAAAGTAAAAAGAACAAGGCCAAGAAGAAGAAAAAGAAATAATAAAGCTAAGGTAAGTAAAAATCCATGGTTGAAGCAACAAATACTGTGAATAAGTCCCTTCTGAAGTCCAAATCCTACAGTGAATAGCTGACGGAATCAATCTAATTCAAGTCGGATCTGGTTCGATAAAAAGCAGATATCCTATCCTAATAAACAAACATAACCCAATAATAAAAGCGATAGTATTAGCTCAGCTAAAGTAACGACATTAAGGAATAGAAGATCAATACAAACAAAATCCGGTTAATATAATAATAACATATTCAATAGCAACCAAAGGAAACGATAAAGTACAATCAAAAATTAGAGCAGCTTTACAAAAAACTTAAAGAGGATAGTCGAGACAAATGCAGAAAAATTATCTTTCATCGACTGATTTATATCCTATCGCAGTTTGGCATCATTGTCAAAGCTTATGGAAGTTTTGCCTCACAACTTTCATTACCAGATAGTGATCTTGATGTATCGGTTGATTCGTCAGTGTTGAGCTTCTTCTCTCTTGAGTACCTCAATCACCGCAATCAGGTCATTTTTGCTTTACAATACATCGCTACCCTTTTGAAAAGATTCCATTGGATCAAAGATTTTCAGCTACTCGATAAGGCCAAAGTTCCTCTTCTGACTTTCGTAAAAAATATGAAATGTAGAGTGCAGACGCGAGTATTTACTTTGAGCTGGGGCCATAGGAGAAGACAAAGTTCAAAGTTAACAACAAAAAAATTGATCCCGAGAAAGCAGTTGTTCAAGTTGACATTACAGTTCAACCTTTCGCCAATACCCCCGAAATGCCAAACTGCGGACTGGAGTCAACTGAATCCCTCAAGGCATGGATGAATGTTTTTCCTTCTCTGTAAAAGACGATCATTCTCTTGAAATTGTTATTGCGGAAGGCTCAGCTCAACAAAACTTATGATGGAGGAATTGGTTCTTACGCCCTATCACTCTTGGTGATAGCTTACTACCGATAGGAGATAGTGGCTCCTCTGGAGTTGTAGTCAGCTCTCAGAGGTTTTTCAGTGTTTTTGAGAAAAGTATACGACTAAAAATGGCTGATTGATCCCTAGGGATAGATCCCTCTGGTGAAAGACCAATTTATTTATGGTCCAGTACTAAAGCATCCGTTTGATGGACACAACATTCTCGAAAAAAGTTCTCGATTTGCCTTAGTAGTGGAGGCTATATCAAACTGGCCTTCTATTCTGGAGCAAAACCTCTGATATTCAATTTTTGATACTATCCTCTTATCATCAGGTCAGTTATAATATTAATCTATGTACGGCCCACCTCAGCAGCCAGCCTACTATAACCAGCCACCACCAGTGCCTCAAACCATCATCATTCAATAGAAGAAAAAAGCAAAAATTACTAATTTGAGTACCTTTGGAGATATATCATTCTGCTCTGTTTGCAATGAAAAGACAGACAACATTAAAAATTCAAGAGTGGGAGGAGTGACGATCGCTTGGTGTTGCTTTTTGTTCTGGCTAACTGGAGGAATATTTGCCATGATTCCTTTCTGCTGCGAGGACTGCAAAGATACGGAAATCATTTGCCAGAGATGCTTGAACATTAAGACCCAAATCAATGCTACTTGCTGCTGATTTGTTGATTATTTTTTTGCTGAATTTGAACTTAATAAAGATTTTGGTCTTGCGCCTGATAAAAAGTATCGATTTAGTCATATTTTGATGTAAGATAAAAAGAAAACACTAAGTACAGCTGCTTCACAGCTCTAAGAGGCCAAACTTGAATAAGAAAAAAACAGAGCGGTAGAGGCTCTCAAAGCAAAAGCCATATTGTTCAAAGAGACCGAAAATCACCTCAGCTATGTTTAGTGCTCACCATAACTATACTTTGGTGAGGCCTTATACAAAAAGCTCAAACAAGACACCTTCAACACTCACAGCATCATTCAACAAGAAGATCCTGATAGGCTTACTTTCAGCTAAATTTTTGCCAAGATGAAAAAAGAGAAAGTTTATAATCCAAGCTAGCTCAAGCTTAACGGAAAGGTCTCCAGAGGAGTGGGTAGTGTTATGGGCATGGCGATTGCCGACGCACTTGGGGCCTCAACTGAATTTGAGCATTTCAAAAAGGAAGGCCTCGGAATTGTCAAGTAAAGCTTTTATGACATTCATGCTGCTGTCATGGCTAATAAACTTCGACCAAGATCAGGAAAAATTGGAATTTGGACTGACGATGCTTCGATGGGCCTCTGTATGGCTGACTCTATCCTCCTGACTGACTATTTCTTTCACCCTCGACATATCAGATACATGTTTACTCTCTGGCTTGAGCATGGTCTAAACAACGGAGGAAGGGACTATTCAATCGGTCTTGGAGGAAATATATCAATTTCGATGCATGAGTTTATGCGATAACAAGAGGATTTTACAGCAAGAGGAGAGCAGTTTAACAACGGAAATGGTAGTTTGATGAGATTAGCCCCAATTCCAGTAGCTTACAGTGATGACATTGTCAAGGGTATCAATTGCTCAGGGCTTCAAAGTATGACCACTCACAACGGAGCCGAAGCTAGATAGTGTGCCAGATTGATGGCAAACATCATAATTGAGCTTATCAATCGATAATAAAACACAGATAGAAAACAAATTATCCTCAAGGTATGTGATGCTTTTGAATCGCCTGTCAAAAGCGTATAATTTTTGGCGAGAGGAAAGAGAGAAAGTTAGGAGCTGTATATGGAATAATGTAAAAGCAATTCCAAATTTAAGGTCTTTAACAAATCTATCAACGATCGAAAGTGGAACTGGAGGGATGCTGACCATACATATTCCAAGAGTAGAGCATAGAACATGCCCGGATACGTTGGATCATACTGCATGGATGCTCTTTCTATGGCTTTACATACCGTCATGTTCTCCTAATCGTTCTTATAAACTGCCTGCAAAAACGCTGACATGGGAGGAGATTGCGATACTGTAGGCTCCATCGCTTGCCAGATAGCAGGTGCTTTGTATGGAGTCGATGAAAGTATGCTGAAACTGTATGGGGAGATGGAAGACTTCCGACAGGAAAGGTACGATGTTTTCCTAAAAGGATACAAATTGGCAACCAAGCAGAAGTTGAACCTCATCGCTCAGGAGATCAAATGATCTATATGTTGAACATAGGTCATAAATTATCACGATTAGAAGATCAGCTAGTATATTTCTAACTCTTTTATTTTTGCTTATCTGTTCTTACCCTGTCCGAGCATAGTATGCACTCCATATCCTTGGTTGTCGTAAAAACTTCCTAAGGAGGCGAAATTACTGCTGATTTTACTGTCTCCAGATTTGATCTTTAGGTCGTAGTTGCCAAATATGATCTCGTTCTCATCATAAATTATGGCCTTTTTGGTATTGCTGAAAATGAGATGATTGTGGAAAGATATTAGCAGGCCTGTCTGATTGGTGATTGAGTTCGGTTTGAAAGCTGCTTGCGAGTAAGCGCCAAGGCACCAGTTATTTTCTGTTTTGACCAGCATCACAATGTTGCTGTGGCCATCGATGTACTGATGAATGTTGGCGTTATTGAAAAGATCCCATTTGTATAGCAATTTCGTTCGAGAGATCAGATTCTTCTTAAATTTTTGAAGGTGGCTCACAAGAAATTATCGATGCTTTTATTGGTTTGCTAGAACATCACCTGCAAATAAGTGGCCATAGAGGTTTATATCTTTCTTATCTTCCACATGATGCTTTTCGAGACTGTAGATCCTTGACTGTTCTGGGTTGATAGTAGAGATGGTCCTGTTCAGATATGAATCCTGCTTGCTGTGATATCGATCTGTAAAGTGAGAACGAGTAGTTTGAAGATCATTACTTTCACGACCTTTGATGACTATTTTGAAGGGTTTTCCGAACTTCCCACAAGATTCAAGGTACTCAATCATCTCAGATTTGGTAGGGTAGTGTTTCTCACCTTATCGACTGCTCATCTCTTCTATTTTCTCCAAAATTTCCATCTTAGCCTGATACAAGTAGGTCTGCTTTATTGATTGTAATTCTTCAGCCAAGCGAGTCACCTCCTCTGTTTTTTCGTATACTTGCCTTGATAATTGCTCTTTGTCTTGTGTTAAAATTCGTAGTTGTCGGTGTAGATTACTACTTTCTTCACAATGATTTCTTTTTATCTAGTTTAATTGAAAAGCTTAATAATTGAAAGTCGATAGGCATTTTGTAAGAGAAAGTACTTCCTGCTTCAACTCGCTGACGGCCTTTTTTTAACTGTCTAGCTCAAACCTCAACTCACTCAACAACTACTTAAGATACTATACTTAATCCTATGCTATTTTGGCCTGCTGAGCGTATTTGTCAATTATCTACCCTTCCTTGGCAGATGCCATCATATGCAGTCGAGATTATCTATTCAACTTGCTAATGACAGTTTGGACCATCTTCACCATATCGTCTTATTAGCTATACTCGAGGGTTGGGCTCTGCCTAAAATGCTACCTCAGCAGGTTCTCAACTCTGTTCCAATAACTATTTATGTGGGCTATTCGGTCGAGATACATATTGAATAGTCTCAGAGGAGTATACTTCATGGTGTCCACTTTGCACTCTAGTTTATCCATTATTTATAGCTTCAATTTATGTTCAGACTCGCGATATTCTTCACAGAAGCATTACTTGATGGCTTTTGGCTTAGTTTGGTTCATTAATAATTTTAAAGACAAGCAAATAATATTCCATGATATTAGTAATGAACTCATGGTTGATTCAATCGGAAAACAATTTCCAAAAAGAGAAATAAGATGTTCAAAGTATATGTGAGTGTAATTTTATTTCGATAATTGGAAAAAAATATATAATTCTAATCGAATGGGAAATTCGGCACCTTCCAAATAATCTCTTCCTCCTTTCGAAAGCAGTATTATTTGCCCTGATCCAGCTATCGAAGCCCCTAGCTCAATTATAGTTCCTGCAGAGCCTGTCGTCTAGCATATCGAAAGTGTTCAGCAATCCCGTGTCAATGTGCCTATCCCTCAAAGTGAAATAGTGTCAACATAAAAAACATAGGAATCACAAAAAGAATCACAGAAGGTTGAGCCAGTTGAAATTAAAGATACCTCATCTGCTGTCAGCAAGTCAAAGAGGTAACTTCCACCTCTCAAAACTCGTGGTTCCAAGAAAAAAATAGGCGCTCTTATGGAAAAGTAAAATTTGACTGTGACAAAAGTAGAAATTCCTGCACAACCACAACCAGTGAGTGAAGTGGTAGTGGACATTCCAAAGTCCAAGTGTTCGATGGAGGAGCTACAAGAATAAGAAAACAATGAGGCGATGGTTGAAAAGGAAAGGGTATTCAGAGGAAGTCGCAGCAAAAAACTCCGACTATCAAAACAATAAAATTTGCCAGGAGCCTATTTCTGATCATGCTTCAATTATGTCTAATCGAAATGGAAAATATTATCAGTTGATTACGTCTCAGAATAAGACCTTTTTCCTTCCTGATACAGAACGTAGCTTGTTCTGAGATTTAGATCTATTAGGTTTTTGCTATTTTTTACGGGATTTGGATCTCTCCATCTTCATGCTTTCCCTCGGTATTCTTCTCAAAGGCGTGACTCCCTTGATACCGTATTAGCTTTCTATACTGGCATCGTCCTTGATATTGTTGAGGTTATTCGGTTTTTCGATCATATGAGTTGAGTTCATTTCTGATACCTAGCCCTAAGTAATCCGATTTTTTTACAATTTAGTCCATCACAAATTTATAATTTCTGCAGAAACTTTGAGCCAAATGTCCGAAAAGAGCATTTCCATTTGGTAACAATCGACCAGCTACCTCTAACGATTTCAGGTGCAAGATCTAAATGAAAGATGGGATACTTTGCACTTTAGAAGACGTTCATCGTGATTTAGCTTTTTATATTTTTATTCAATTTTCATACTGCCTCGCATTTCGGATAGATCTGCTTGACTGAAGCGCATCTCTGTCGCCATGGAGAAGTATCCAACTGCACTGTAGAAGGCCAGCTGTTTAAGGTAGTGTGTAGAAAGTAATCTAAGTGGATCGGGATGAGGTGTATATCCTATATTTTTGAAGGTCAATGTCATGAAGGTTCCAATTTCATACTCATTCTGAACAACCTGCTTCTGGAGACCGAGAATACTCCTTACACTCTTTTCAGGCTTAACTTTCAGCTATTTACGGATTGCAGCTTCATTGTTGGCCTCATTTTCTTTCCAGGCAAATATTCTCGCAATAACAGCCTGAAAATGAGCACGATCATCTGTTACCAACTTGTGAACAGGCGACAAATGAGCCAATTCATGCAGAGTGTTTTATGCTTCCTCAATGACGATGCTCTTGAAATCAACATATTAGCGAGTGCCCTTTTCTCGAGAGCTACAGGTGGTCTCTCGTTGAGCATTGAACAGAGCTTGCTAGTAGCAGACTGCCTGAAGTATTCTGGCGCTCTAAATTATTCTGTCTAAACTTTTTTCAGCTAGAACTGATGCTTATTGATGCCTAAATATCCCGATTTATACATATTGCAATGGCTCAGTAATCCACAGTATTGCAGTTGAACCTTGGCAAGTTAGCCAATGAATACTAAATTTTACTCTCTATTGATGATGAACCCCTGTACTTTTTCATAACTCTGGATCGCCTTTTCAAGGTACTCTTTAGCTTTATCGTTATCTCCATTATCCTGATAAATGAGTGCTTTATTGTAGTAGCAGACATAGAGATGGTAGTAATATTGCTTCTTGCTTGAAGTATATGTTCCATAGTTGCCATTCTGCCTATCAAATAATTTACTTTGATGGATTGCTCTAACTGAGTTAGAAAGGACTGAGCTGTGCTGTTATCGTGGTCTCGGATTGCTTCTGAGATGACGGTGTCGTTGAGGGAGGTGATTGTTTTTAGATACTGTTGGTCCAGACTGTGAGGTGGCGATTTCATCCTTTTGAGTTTGTTATTGGCCATACTTTCGGTCATCTGTTCCAATATTTGAATTTATACTATTAATTTTAATAATCGAAATTCTTCATTATTCCTTACTGGCTTCACTATCTGCCATCAAAGATCAATTCAGGTCTTATCAACAAACTACAACAAGGGTCATTTATATATTTCTAGCTGGAGTGGAGAGGGTGGTTTCTATAATTGTTTATAAATATGGAATAAATGTACTTCTATGACTATTCAGATTAATCCATTCCCTCACAAATCTATAGTACGCCTCCATTGTCCTCCTCCTCAAAACTAGTCCGAAGTTCAACACTTACGACCTTAAACATGTCAAAAAAATAGTCAGGAGTATTGCAGGATATCAAATCGAGATCGAACAAGAGCATGACCCGCAGCTGGACCCCACAAAGGTTCAGATTATAGCCATGTATGAACTTAATTCTAGCTTCAAATACTGTGAGCAACTTTATTGCGGAGATTATCACAGTGGAGCTGTTGAATTTGTTGCTAATTCGTTGGCAAAAAAGACAAAAAGGGATAGCAGCCAGCTTGACTATCTACCCTTCAAAATGCATACCATACCTGTGTTTCCGCGTTAAATTATTCAGAAAACAACCAGCAAACCGGCCAGGAATTATTTACATCTTTACAAAAATGAAAATAACATGAGAAATTAAGGCAGTTAGGGCAGTCTCAATAAATCAAATGATAAATCATGCCACCAAAAATGCAAAGGATCTCCTCACAGAGAATAATCTGGTAGCAGGGTTTTGTCAGTGAATGGCAGAAGACGATGCTATTGCTGTGATGGTATATCTGAAGCTGAGGAGAGTCCTCAGAAGGGAATATTTTTTAGATCCCCAAAAAAATCAGCTTACCACAAGAGCAACCCTCATCAGGACAACATGGATTCTGAATTAACAACAAAGAAAGGAGGCAATTATGAAGAAAGTACGCATAAAAAATTTGCAACGACAGTACGACAAAGTTCGGGTTTTACTGAAAGACAGAAAGTGTTTCAACCCTTCAAGCCATACATGCAGACTAAAATAGAACAATCA
>Ga0100378_1005730_pt1 | contig 11340 bp, 5 predicted proteins | sample CryGeymeta201502_FD_81535 | JGI IMG/M metagenome (GOLD analysis project Ga0100378, IMG submission 81535) | Groundwater microbial communities from Crystal Geyser aquifers in Utah, USA - Crystal Geyser metaG 2015-02 | ecosystem: Environmental > Aquatic > Deep subsurface > Groundwater | place: USA...
AACTTTCTTTGCTTGTTCTAAATTTTATTTTGCCAGAAGAGTTTGGACTAACAACTTTTGTAGTAGTGTTATTTAGATTTATATTTTTTGGTACACTCATGTTTGAAATACTACTTAATTGCTTTTCCTTCATATTAGTCAAATTCGAAATATTAAATTTTTCTTTTATCGTTGAAGGTTTAATCATTTGCTTTTTCAAAGATGAAAACGTTAAAAAATTACTATTTGCCTGTACCTTTGATTTTAAATCTAATTTATCATCATCTGTATTAAAATACTTAAGAATATTTTCATAGTAGTCTTTTCTTTTTGTAATTTGTTCACTTTTTTGATATTTTACTTCATCTGCAAATATAAAATTTAAATTATTATTAGAAAGCTTGTTGTTAATTTTATCATTATTATGTTTTTTGTCATTAGAGTTTAAATTCATTTTCATTATATTATAAAGATAATAAAGATAATAAAGATTATAAGGATTATAAAGTTAAATTTACTATTAAGTTATTATAGTGTAAATAATTATATAATATATTATATAAAATATACTTGCATATTTAATTAATTTGATATCTAATTAATATTCATTTTTTAATGAAAACTAAGAAAAGAGTATTTGCCTGGCAAAAAGAACGTAAACCAAAACAACTTGTTGACTATTTCCCAAGAAACAACCAAAAAGGAGATGATTCTCAATTTAATTTAGCTATAATAGATAAAAGCAAAGGAATGCTGTCCAAAAAAAGGAAAGCTGATAAACCTGTATTAAAGTTAAAAAATTCAGATGATTATGAAGAATATGATATGGATAAGACAGAAGTTACATTTGGAAAGAATACTGAAATAAGCCAAATGAGCAGAGTCCGCCCTCCAAAATTCAAAGCTGGTGATCTTGTATTACTTTCTATTTTCGAAATCAAAAAAGATTATATGGTTGCAAACTATACCAGAAACATTAAAGCTATGATACATAAAAGCTATTCGGGCTTAGACGAAAATCAAAGTTTTGAAAAGCTATTCAAAATCGGTGACTTAGTTGCTGGAGCTGTAGTTTCCCCTGGAAATGACATTCAAATTAACACAGGCTATCTCAACAAAAAGCTTTTAGTTTCAATCGACCCTAAAATTATCAATACAGGAATTAGTTCCAGTAATATAGAAGTCGGTATGGATTTATGGGGACAATTAGTAAAGAACAAGTCTACAGGTGATTATTCAGTCAACTTCAGATTTACTAACGAAAGTAAAAATGATATAGTAAACAAAAATAAAAAGAATTGGAAAAAGATAGCAGATGACATAGAAGACTATTCAAACGGTGAGGAGGATAATGATGGTGCAAATGAGGATGACTTAGCAGATGATGGTGAAGGCTTAGATGACTTTGCAGATGAAGATGATACTGCTGAAAAAGAAAATAAAGATAGCAAACAGTCAAAACAAAAACAATTCGCTCGTAAAATGAAAAGAACTGCTAATCAAGCTATAGCTATCAATTTATCTGATGATTCTTCAGTCATTTCTTCAAAGTTTATTCCAAATTCTTATTATTTTTTCAAAGTTAATTCAATTAAGTCTAATAAAACTAATGAGATATTAAAAGTTTCTGTTTCGTTAGATAATAGTACAAATATTTTATCAATAAAACAATGTGAAAAGACTAATTTGAAACCTGGTTTCCTATTTAATTGTACTATTACAAGAGAACTTCAAAATGGAGTTGAAGTTGCATTTGGAGGATTGAATATTGGGGGAATATTTGAAGATCATATGTGCAAAGGTAAATCATTTTTAGCAAGAGTTATCCATGTTAATCCTAACTACGTCTCTTTATCTGCTCTGAAACACATTACAAAACTCTTTACTCCAGATATTGAATCTAAACTAGAAATGCAAGGCAAAATATACGAAAATGTCGAAGTAGAAAGAAAACTTTTCGGCAGTTCTTTTCAGTTGAAAAATGATAGTACTAAATTCTTTCTACATCAAATTCAAAGTAACGACAATAAATATGAACCAAACGATGTAATTCCAAGTATCAGAGTGAAAGAATACAACTTTTTTGATAATAAACCAATTGCTACATCAAAAGAAAGTATACTAAAAGAAGAAACTATTACTTGGGATTCTTTAAAAATAGGCCAATTTTATGATTTAGAAATTAAAGAAATTCATAAAGACAGCCTTAAACTTGAAATTAACAATTTTATTGCAGGACGATTAAAAAGAGAACATATTTCTGATTTTCCTTTAAGCAAAATTCCAAAGAAATTCTCATTAAATAAAAAAATACGAGTAAGAATATTTGATCTAGATAGGAAGACCAATAAATTAGAGTTTACGATGAAAGAAAGTTACTTAGATGAAGCAGTTAATTTAGTTAGTGACTTCAATCAAATTAGAGAAGGTGATGATTTACTTGTTGTATACGTAGGAGATAATCTATTCCAACACTGTGGAGGTATACTAGGTAGATTAGATAATATCACAAATGAAGAATACAAACTCTACAAACCATATACATTAAAAGTATATAAAGTTCTATACAACACACATAAGATATACTTTACAAATTCTACTAATGTTTCTCAACCAGGAATTGGTGACTATGAAAGTATACTAAGAAAAAATCCTTTACTTGATGTAATTGCAAAGACTTTAAACAATTCTAATGCAGAATTAAAAGAAACCTATGAGAGTAGATCAAAAGAAACATCTCTTGAAGGAAAAATTTGTAATTTTAAAGTTATTAAGCCAAGTAAATTAGTCAAATTGCTTTTAAAAGAAAATATAGATACAAACCTAATACAAGATAACTTAGATTGTATCACTAAAAAGTTTATGGTTGTGAAATATATGGATACAAAAAGTAAAAAAGGTGAAAAGAGTGTTAAATTTAACGGCTATTGTTTCTGCCCAAAACATCTTATTTCAGACTTATTCCAAAAACAAATATTCGAATATTTAACTAACTGTAAGGATATGACTATAGAAATGTTAGTTTTATATCACGACCTACAACACCATATTGTATTTGTAACCAATAAATACAGTCTAACTCATCATAAATATGATAACTTAAGTACCTTAGAAGAAAATCAATACGATCATAGCAAACTATATAACGGATATGTCAACAAAATAATTGAAAATAAAGGATTAGTTGTTAAGTTCTTAAACTCTACTACAATCTTTTCAAAATTCAGTAAAAACTTTAATAACTACATTGAAGGACAAACAGTCGTAGGAAAATTTGAAGATAATCTAAAAGTCAAAGAAAACCAAGACAATAAATATAATTTCAACTTAAACGTATATAAGAACAATACCGAAGATTTTATTATTGATGAAGGAAACTACTATATGAAAATAGTATTAGATAATTTATGCCTATTAGTTAACAATTGTAAAGCATTTAAACATATGAAAGATAGTATCATTGTAGGCTCAAACTTGAATGGAAAAATTGGTTTAATTAAGGACTACGGTATTATGATTACTTTTTCAGAATTTTCAGAGTTTACAGGTTTCCTTAGAAAAGAACATATGCTACTTAATTTAGATACATATCAACTTGGACAAGTCAAAGCATTTAAAGTTGTTGATTTAGACTTCGAAAACGCAATTGTATACTTAACAGATAAAGATGCCTTAAGTTTAGTTAGTAAAGAACTAAATAATGAGAATATAAAGAACTATTATAAGACTAATGTAAACACATGTCAAGATTTTACCATAGAGGTAGTCCAAGACTATTATATTTCTGTTTGTTTAAAAGATAATACTTCAATAAAGGGAATTTTACCATGTAATTTATTAAGCTTTAATTTTGGAGCTTCAAACTTATCAAAAATCTTCAATATTGGAATGAATTTAAATGTTAAGATCGTAAGTTATAATGAAGACTTAGGAAAACTTGTACTTAATTATCCAAGTCAAATTGCCAAAAAACTTTCTTCACCAAAAGTAGCATCTGCTCCAACACAAAATATAATTTCCTTAGGATACAATGTTCATGGTATAATTACAGGAATTAAAGGATCATTTATATATGTTTTCATGAGCAAAACTGCAATTGGTAGAATTCATTTATCTAACTTTGATGGAAATTTAGAAGAGATTAAGAAAAAACTTAACGATAATAAAGCAAAACACGGTAAAGAAAATAAAGAAACTTTGCTAGACGAAGACTTAAAAATTGACTGTAAAATTATACATATAAATGAGATATTAAAGAAGAATATAAAAATATGTGATTTAACAAGCTATACTAAGAATAATACTGACTTAATTGCTTCAAATAATAAAATATCAACTGTATTAGACTTAAAAGGATTTAATCCAAATGTAGGAGTCTTATCTAAACTAGATTTACAAAGCAAAACTCCAATGACTATAGAATATGGAAACAACCACAAAATAAAAATTGACTACTATAGAATTCCTTGCGACCTATTAAAGAACAACTTTTCAGCAAGTCTTTACGAAATGTTTAAAGTAGGACAACTTATTAATTTCTATTCAAAAAGTACAAAAGATAAAGATATTATCCATTCCTTAAGTCCTATAACAGATAAGAAAGGAGTAACTAATGAATTACATCCTAATGCAGGTGATAAATTGATGGTAAGAATAATGAAGTCATTCCCAGGTAAAGGATACATTGCAGCTATTAATGACAAGTTATCAGGTTTTGTTGATATCTCAGAAATAAGCGATGAATTACTTGCAAATCCAACAAACCACTATAAGTTAAATACAGTTTGCATAGCAAGGATCTTACAATTTGACGAAACTATTCAGAAGTTTATTATTTCCTTAAGAAGTTCTCTTGTCTCTGATGAATATTACAAAATATTAACCGAAGGAAGCAACTTAGAATATAAAAAGAAGTTTAGCTCATTTGAACAAATTGCTGATTATAGAAATAAAATATTTAAATACGGTATCAAGAATGTCATTCAACAAAACTTAGTATGTATCGGATATGTTATCAGCTCTTCAGAAAAGGGAATTTTCATCAAAATTAATAAAGATAACACAGTAAGAATAGCACTAAGAGAAATAGCCGATGAAAACTCTTCAAAACCTTACTTATTATATAACGCTGGTCAACTTGTAATTTGCAGAATTACATCTATCACTATGAACGAAGATCAAATTGATAAAATAAACGGATCATTAAGAGAAAGCATTGTGAAATATAACATAACAATGAAATTAAAAGACTTAGTTGTAAATAACTTCTATCAGTGTATTATTACCTCAGGAGACAATAAAAAATACAATGTAATAATATTAGGCTCGACCTTTACTGGAATATTAAAAAAAGACCAATGTAACAAAAAAATGAAAATTGATATATCAGCTAAACCTACTATTCTTTTACAACTGATCGAACTAGACAAAAATGTTAAACCTTTTATCATGAACTTTTCTAATGCAACATTCGATGAAAATGAAATTGATGATGCTCTAATAATAAATAAAGTATCTGAGGATTACTTAGAAAAAAATAAGTTTAGCTCAGAACTATACGATAACGTAAAACAAATATGCTTAACTAACCAAGAAGAAGAAATCGACCATGAGTTAAAGGATATCATAAACGATGCAAATGATATTAACTATGAAGAATTACTAAATAACCAAGAAGCTAATGAAAACAATGAAGTTGAATCAGAAAATGAAGAGGTCATTTATGAATCAAATACTGGTAATACAGGAAAAGATATGGATATTGACGAAGAAGATTTAGTTGAAGATAATGATAATGGCTCAGAACTCAACGAAGAGAATGTTATTTCAGACTCTGAAGATGAAAACCTAGATAAAGAGAACGAAGATGATATTGATCAACCTCATCATCTAAACAGCAAAAAGAGACAAAAAAGTCAAATGAAAGAAGAATTAATCATAAGAGAAAAAGAAAAGGAAATTCCAGATTATTTAGAAAACCCAGTTTCAGTAGACGACTTTGAAAAGCTAATACTATCAGATACTAATAATTCAGTCAATTGGATTAAGTACGCTTCATATATTTTAGACAATATGAATTTAGCTAGTAGCAGAAAAATATTTGAACGAGCTATTAAATCTATTGATATTACCAACTTAAAGGAAAAATTAAATATATGGATTGCATACATAAATTTGGATTATACATACGCAGACAGTGAAACATATAAATCAACAGTAGAAAGAGCATTAGAAGTTAATGATAAAAAGGCAATATATAAGCATTTAATTACAATTTACAGTCAGTCTAAAAAGTTCGACTTAGCCCTAGAGATATATAAATTATGTCTTAAGTCTTACTTCGGAGATATTGAATTATGGAAGAAATTCTTAGAATTTTTATTTGAAGCCAGCAAACAAGGATTTCAAAATGAAGACTTTGCTACTCCTAAAGATGGATTAAATAAGGCTTTACAAATAATTCCTAAATCTAAGCATATTGATGTAAATTTAAATTTTTTATAATAAATATTAATATTTTAGGTGTTAATTAAATACGGTCAATTACAATATAAATACGGTTTCCAAGAAGAAGCTAGATGCACATTTGACTCTGTACTCAAAAATCATCCTAAAAGAAGTGATATATGGCTTGTTTATGCAGATAAGGAAATAAAACATGGAAATATTGATAAATTCAGACTTATATTTGAAAAAATCTTTACAATAGACTTCAAGATAAAAGTATTAAAAACTATAATAAGAAAATACCTTGAGACTGAAATGAAATTTGGAACTCCAAAAACAGTTGAAAATGCTAAACTTCTAACACAAAAAATAATAACTGATAAAATGAATGAAATAAACGAGGCCCAAGAGATTGATGAAAATAATGAGAATAATATGGAAATGGATTAAAATTAAGTTAAAGACATAGATTTAATATATAACTTAAAGATAGTTGAAACAATATAAACATTTATTATAAATTATATTTATTAATTAATTTTAATGTATTGTTATAATATAAATTTTTGTATTTTTATTTAAATTTTAATATATTTAAATATTTAACGGCCTAACTTATTTAAGCTATTATAGTTAATTTAATGGAATAAATAATACATAAATGGAATTAAATTACTTGGTATTTCCTTCCCCAAAAAGTAGTTATAATTGTGAAACATTCAAAGGAAAAATATTATGGATTCCAAAAAAACAAGATTATAATTATAAAGATAAGTCTAAATATACAAAAAAATCATCATTAACATTGATAAGATCTTGTAGATCAAGTACAACAATAACGACTATTCAGAAAATTCCAAGTATTGACTTTTCCTTTGATAATAAATTTCAAAACAACTACAAGCATAAATCATCTAAAACTTTAGAAACACATAAAGAACATATTCCATGTATTTACATCAAAGCTAATAATTCAAATATATTTGGACTATATTTTCATGCTAATTATGAAGACCTAGGAGGATCTTATGAAATGTATAATAGCATATCGAATAAGCTAAACGTAATATTACATAATTAACTATAATATAGATAAATATAATTGCAATTGAATACCCAAATTATGGTGTTTATAAAACAACAGAAGCTTGTACTTCAGACAAAATTTTAAATGACTCAGAGACAGTATATAAGTTTCTAAATGAGATTATGAACATACCTGAGAAAAATATAATTATTATTGGAAGATGTATTGGTTCAGGACCAGCAATTCATCTAGCAGCTTATAAGAATCCTGCAGGACTATTTCTTATATCTCCGTTACTTTCTATAAAAGCCGCAGTTGAAAGTATATTTAATAAAATAAAAATGGGATGGTTGTTTAAAGCGTTTATTTCAGAAAGGTTTGATAACTCCTTATTAATGGAGAAGGTAACATGTCCTACACTTTTTATACATGGTAAAGAGGATGATGTTATTCCTTGGAATCACTCAACTGAGTTGATAAAATTTTGTAAATGTAAAAGTAAATTGATTACCCCTCTTAAAATGAAACATAATGTAATACATATAGCAAAGGATATCGTTAAAAATATTTATGATTTTATTCTTTATACAATGGATGAAGAATTTCTTGAAGAGTTAGATAATGAAATTATAGACTTTTCACACTCAGAAATTTCTGATAGTGAATGTGAAGCGACCGATCATTTTCCTAGTTTTATGTTTGTAGAGCCGAATAAATAAAGACTTATTAAAAAAATAAGAAAGCTTAGTTATATTATATAAGTATAAGAAATTAAAGAATAATATATAAGGATAATATTTATTAATTAATTAAATTATTACTATTACTCGTATTAAATTAATATAATTAATGAATAAAACGAATTATTTAAACGAATATTAATTACACGTTTACTTCATTAATAATTAAATTAATATGTTTTTTATTATATTTTATGAGGACGATTTACTTTTTCATTATAGGACTATCTTACATTTTCCTTACTTCTTTAATAGATTCTAAAAATTTAAGTAAAACTGTAAACAAAAAATTAGAAGAGAAAAGAAGGAAAGATAAAGATAGTAAGAAAAAAAAAGAAGATAATGATGGAAAAAAGGATATAAAAAAGGATAAAAAAGATAAATTAAAAGATCTAGAAGACGCAGAACATCACGAAGAGCATATTGATCCAGATCACCCAGAACATCCAGATAATATAGATAATCAAGATCACCATGATGATCATCCAGATCATCTTGATGATCACCACGATGACCACAATTATCCAGAACATCCAGAGCATCCTGAGCATCCAGGGGATGAAGACCATCATGAAGAGCATCTTGATGATCATAAAGATAGTAAAAGTGATAAAGAAAACCCAGATCATCTTGAAATGAAAGAAAGTTTTCATCCAGACCATCCAGGTGATCCTTCAAATGAAGAAGGAATTCATGATAATCACGAAATTGATGGTACAAAATCAAAGAAAAAAGGTAAAAAGGGTAAGAAAAATAAAGAAAAATATATGCATGATGATTGGCTACTTGATGATAAACCAAAGAAAAAAGGTAAAAAGAATAAAGACCAAGACTACGATGATTTTGAAGAAGAATTTGATCAAAAAGGTAAAAAAAGAAGCAAAGACAAGGGTAAAAAAGGCAAAAAAGATAAAGACATTAAAAAATTAGAAGAAGAAAGAGACGAAAAGTATGATAAATTTGGAGAAAGTCTTAGAGAAATGGACAAAGAATATGAAAAGGAAAAAGCAAATTCTGGTAAAGATGTTGATTTTAACAAGCTTGAACATGAAGATGATATAAAAGATGATAAAGAGAAAACAAAGAAAAAACCTAGTAGTAAAAAAGGAGATAAAAAGACTAAAAAGGGTAAAAACGATAAGAAAGGAAAAAATAAAGATAAAAAAGACAAAGACAAAGATAAAGACATTGATGAATTTGAAAATGATGAATTTATGGATGACGAAGCTTATTATGCCAAAAAGGATAAAAAAGAAAAAAAATTAAAGAATAAAACTCAAAAAGGTAAAAAGAAGGATAAAAAACAAAAACCTAAAAGCTTTCCTAAAATAGCCTCATCAAAAATAATAGAAGTTGATAACAGAAACAAAAATATAACTACAACAAATACTAATGCTGTTTTCCTAATATTTTTATATGAAAAATTTTATGGTAAACATTTAGAGTTCAATAACATGCTTGAGGAGTTATCAAAAAACCAAGAACAACACGGTTTAAGCGATGTAACTTTTCTCAGAATTAACGCAAAGAAAAGAAGAAGAATTGCTGAAGATCTCGGATTCCATGAATACCCTACATTAATACTATTATCAAGAAAACTTGAAATTAATATAGAATATGAAGGAGAACCAAATATTGAGAATATTGTTCACTTCGTTCATAGAATTACTAAGAATAATTTAATTGAAGTTAGTAGTATTAAAGACTTTACAAGCCAGGCCCAAGTCGGAAGTAACTTAGTTTTAGTCGGAGATCCCTCAAATAAACAGAAGATATTTGAAAAAATAGCTAAATATTCAAAGAAGTATTTTAAAAACACATTTGTTACGAACAGTAGAGATTTTCACGATAAGTTTAAAATCCCTCCCAATGACATGGATGCAATAGCATTTTTCACTCTAAATAAAACATTAAATGAAGGAGAAAGAATGAGGTTCTCACAGAAAGATTTAACTAAAGAAGCAATATTTAAAAAGGGAGAGATATACTCCAGAAGCATATTTTCTGATATTAATCATCATAAATTAGACAATGCTATATATAATAAGAACAAAATAATTATTTATTTATATAATAATAGAACAGATCCTAAAGTAGCTGATACTGAATTTGCTCTAAAACAATTAGCTAATAAATACAGAGAAGAGTATTGGTTCATGAGAGGATCAATTGATAAACCACTTACTGAAGTATTAACAGAGATATTCCGTATTGATCCTTCTGAGCTTCCAAGACTTGTACTAGTTGATAATGTCAAATCTAATACTTATGAATTAGACCAATATATTATGGATAAAGGAACTGAATTAAATGAAGAAAATATTAATGAATTTATTAAACTTCATCAAAAAGGAAAATTAGAAAGAATGATCTTATCTGAGCCATTGTCGAACGTATTTCCAAAGATAAGCGAAGAGGAAAGAAATAAGAACTTAAAATTGATTGAAAATAGCCTAAATAAAAATAATACATCTGAAATGGATGATGTTCCAACATATGATCATGTTTTACTTGAACATGTTATTGGTCTTACATACACAAAAGAAATCTTAGAAAATCCAGGAAAAGACGTAGTATTCTTTATCTGTTCATCTATTAAATCATGTAAAAGACCAGAAAAAAGATATAGAAGAGTGATTAATAAATTAGGCCAAAACGATAAACTATACTTTACTATTACTGATATACTTTATAATGATTTACCTGGACTTAACATAACTTCTCTACCAACTTTATTAATGGTCCCTGACATAAATATAAATACAGAAAAGAAAATGGTATTTTATAACAAAAAAGAGTTTACTACAACTTCTATTATAGACTTTATTAAAGAAAATGCCAAAACGCCTATTAAGTCAATTCTACCATTAGAAAATGAAAAATCAGTATTAGCAGGGGAATCAAAAAGAAAAATTAAATATAAAACAAGACAGAAGCTTGAAGCAAAACAAGAAATGGATGGTGGTTCTTCTATTGGAGGTGGTTTTATTAGGAGCATAAATAGATTTATATTCCAATATCATGATTCAGATAGTACATACGATGAAAGTATAGATCATGATATAGATGATTATGACAAAGATTATGAACCTCGTTATAATAAGAAACATGATGATTTATAGAGTATAGAAAATAAATAATTAAATA
>Ga0100378_1005733_pt1 | contig 11338 bp, 14 predicted proteins | sample CryGeymeta201502_FD_81535 | JGI IMG/M metagenome (GOLD analysis project Ga0100378, IMG submission 81535) | Groundwater microbial communities from Crystal Geyser aquifers in Utah, USA - Crystal Geyser metaG 2015-02 | ecosystem: Environmental > Aquatic > Deep subsurface > Groundwater | place: USA...
TAGTTAATATTATTGACAATAATAATATAAAAATAATCGCTGTAAAAAATATGACAGCTAGACTAGTAATCCTTAACACAATTATTGATAACTATGAAAATATTACTTCTAATAATATGATTGTAAAAGATGACTTTCCTTTAAATGCTTTTATTAATTTTGTAGTTAATAATGTCAAGAGTGTTAAATTAGAAATAAGAAACTTAGCAAAGCCCTTATTGTTAAAGCTTTATTTGAAATTTGGAATAGATAGCTTAACTGATTCTTTAAATTTATTAGATGAAAAAGAATTGTTAAAGCTAAAAGTAGAAATTCCAGAAGTAGAAGAATTAGTAAAAAGAAAAAAGCTTAAGAGGGAAAAGGATAATCCAGTTAATATTGTAAGAGTAAATAAGAAAAAAGATGTTAATAACTCTAATAATGCCACCAATAATAGTAATATTAATTATGAGGATGACTTGGATAGAGGAGATATATCTGGCAATGATGAAAAGCTTCCTAATATTAACAAAAAAAACTTTTCTAAAAAGGACTTAATCGACAAGAGCAAAAATGTCAAAAGCACAAATTCAAAAAAATGTAAGTTCTGCGATATGACAGATAGAAGATTCCTTATCGAAGCCGAATTAGATAAACACTGCGCAACTGAATGTAAATGGCTTACTGACTGCTTTAAATGTAAAAAAACAATCGAAATCCCATCATATAATACACATTTATTAGCAGAATGTGAGTTCTCAGCCGACTTTAAGCTTTGTAAAAAATGCAGAGAACCAATAGACAAAACAGTAATGGATAAACACGTAAAAGATAACAAATGTATTCCAGGTAAGAATTTGAATAGTGCTAATCGGTGCCTTGTATGCCATAAAGATATTCCACCTCAAGAAAAAGGATGGAAAACACATTTAATTGTAAATGGCTGCGAAAGTAACATAAGAAACACAGAAAAAATATAGAAAGAAGAAAGATAAGATAAGATAATAAGTTATTTATTTGTTAATATTAGTTAATATATGTTTTTTATATCTATATGTTTTATATTTGAATCTGTAAATATACTTAAATAAATAATGAACTTAAATGAACTTAAATAAAGTAAATTAAATAAATATGAATACTTAAATAAATTTAATACTTAATTACTTTAATTATAATAAAATATATAATCATAAAATCATAAAATTAATAATAAATGTAAAAATTTAGCCATTATGGGGATTGAACCCATGACCTTCGCGTTATTAGCACGACGCTCTAGCCAGCTGAGCTAAACGGCTGTTATTATATTATATGAAAACAAAATTGGTTTTAAACAATGATACGAAAGTGATATTAATAATATGATTATAATATTAATATATTATTAGTATATTTTTATTTATAAACAATAAATATTTACTATTTTATATTATATAATACATACAAAACTGAATTAAATTATATTTTTACTATTAAGTATGCTTTGTTTTATTCAATTAAGTTATTCAAGATCATGAGTACCTACTTCTCTAAAATGAATATGATTATCTTGATTAGCCATATTTATTTCAACATTAAGAAAATTTGAGTTAACTAATTCTTTAGGAACTATTGTTGCAATGTATCTTTGATATAATTTACTGTTATAATTAACAGCAAATGGATTTTGAAATGATGTTCTAAATCTACTTACTTGAACTCCGTTTACTTTTACTGTTGAGTGCATTGTACCAAGCCAGTTATTGTTATGTTCGATAATGTATAAGATTTTATCTTTTCCGTTGTTGACAACAGGAACTATTAGAACATTATTTACTCTAGCTGAGATTAAAGCTAAATTATCGTTATTCCAATTATGACTACTCCATGCTAAATCAGTTCCTCCATTCACTTTCCAATGATAACCAACAGCACTATTTTTTGCATGATTCCATAAGTTTTTTCCAAATGCAATTCCTGTTATCCATGTAACACTATTAACAGCAGATTGGACCAAAATACTACCTGCTCTTGGAACAGGAACTGGAAACCATATATGAACTGTAGAATATGAATCAGAAGCAGCACCATCAGGTGATATTTCATTTAAATTTCGAAATCCTGCAGTAAAAAAGCCTAATTCTTCTTTATTCCCGTCAAGATAGGAAAACTTGCAATTAGACCAAACGTGATTAGAAACTCTAAGCCATAATACATTATATCCTCCTGGAATATTTGTTTGCATGCCGTTTCCGTTGGGTACTGCGCCCTCTCCGATCTTTAGCATCGTCTTTGCGTTCCATAAGTTGTTATTTCTATAGGAATTCTCGTCCCAGCCTGCAGGGCCCCCATATTTTATCACGATACCCTGCTCTAAGGCTGTAATTATATTGTCGTATATTATTGCTTCCTTATACATATAATTTCTATTAAAATTTAATTGTTTTTGTGTTGTTATCTTATTTTTTAAATCGTTTACATCAGGAAGAATAGTGTCTTCTGCTTTTTTAACTTCGTTCATAAAATTACTAAAGTTTTTTGTATATTGTTCGGTTTTGGCATTCCATTCGATGTCCATTTTTGCAAAGTCGTCTTCGACTTCTTTTTGATTATCAATAGTTGCTTTTTCTATAAAAGAATGGATTTCATCGTGCATATTTCTTAAGTTAACTCTGTCTTCGTTAAGTAGTTGTAATGATTGTAAATAACAATCGTGACCAGTTTTACAAGGATCAATACAAGTTGTAAAAGTTAGTTGAATCATAATTATTATTAAAACCTTAAATAGAATTCCTGCCATAATTTATTAATTAATTACATTAAAATTAGTATTATTTATTAGAGTAATAATATATTAACAAACAAATTAATATTAATTTAAAATATTATAAATATTATAAAATTAACATATTATAATATATATTAATTAATAATTAAATATAAAAATTAAAAGTTTGATTAAAATATTGAATTTTTTAGTTGATATCCCATGCAATCAGTTCGTTATAAGAGCAGGAGTATAATTTATCTGATTTTTTACCAAATTTAATGTCTTTAACATAATCATGATGACCTTTGAATATGTCTAAGTTATAGCCAGAGCTAATTGAATTTTCTATTCTAGTAATAAATAATATCATTCCATCTTTTGTTCCAATAGATGTATACTTTTCGTCAATACTTAAGGATAAAGAGCAAGGGAAAGCATTTAGTGCGATTTTTCTGAAAACCTAAGAAAATTAGTTTTGTTTAGGGATTTTATTAATTTACATCATTTGTTGAGTAGTTTCTAATAAACAAAAATTGTAGACATTCATGTAAACAGAAGTAAAAATTGTCAAACGATTTTGAAAATTTAGTTTGTGTTATATAATTCGTCTATCATTAAATTAATAAATATTATAATTTAAATTATAAAATATTATAATATAATTACCCTATATTTTGTCAAATTTTGATATAACTCTACAATATCTGCATCTTCTGATTTAGCAATTTGATACTCAAACATACAAAATTTATCAAGTACTTTTGATTGTATTCTTCCTTGTACCTTTTCTAACTCTAAAACTGTTGACGTTCCATCTGAAAAAGATAATAAACATAACGATCTATTTTCTGTAATATGTTTAGTGTCAATATGACTGAAGAATTGATTCTTTGGCATAAAAGAGTTGTCTATTTCTGTGTAAAGTACACTAAGTGGGTCCCAGTTTTGAATATCAATAATGAAAACATGATCTTGTAAAGTTGTTACTATTAACCCTTGATTGTTGAAAATGAATCCCATGCAGTTAATTTCATGTTGGTGGATAAAGACTTTTCCTAAGTTTTTGAAGTTTTTTAAGTCAAAGAATCTTATAAAGGTATGGTTGAAGATGCCAGCTGCTATGTTGTCGGTAGGTGAAACTAGTATCTCGTTACAGTTGTCTGTGAATTGGAATTGGTATTTTTGATCGAAGGAATCAGCAGTCCAGATTTTTGCTGAGCCGTCACTAAGTAAATTAATAAGTAAATTAATAAGTAAATTAATAATAAGTTAATAATATTATAGTATACCCTCCTCCTGTAACTATAGTGTCGTTGTATATTCCGATTGAGTTGATCATTTCTTGTTTATGAGATGATATTATCTTTAAGTTTGAGCTTTCGGATATATTAATATAGTAGATATTTCCATTTTCTGTTCCGACAATTCCCTAATGAAAAATAAATATTTAACCAAATCTAACTTACCTCATTTCCATTTTTAACAAAACTTGCACTTGTTACATAATTATCAACAAATAATATTTTACTCTTTTCCTTTTCTATAAAATCAAAAGACATTTCAAACAAATCATTCTTAGGTATACTCCAAGATACAATAGCTTGTGATTCTCCTGCAAGTATTAATTTCTCTTCGGTATATTTAATACATGTAATAGGATTAGCAATAATTATATATTTCTTAAGAAGTAATCTTCTATCTTTGTCGACTACAAGTAAAGATCCTAAATTAGTTCCTATAAGGCAATAGCTAGCTCTATTCTTATCAATATAAGGTGTGAGTTCAATTGAAGTCATATATTCGTTAACATCTCTTTCGCGAAGTAAATCTTCAAATTTGAGATGGAAGCCTTCGATCATGTAATTAGAGTCAATTCTCCAGAAAGATAAGATCTCATAATGAACTGTTACAAAGCTAAGTGATTTATCTTGTGAAAGTTGTTTTTCTGTATGCATGTCTATTACAGGGAATTTTGATATTTTTGAATCAATAACTGTATGATTAGAGAAGTTCCAAACACAAATTGACTTTTCATCTTTATTTCCAATACTAATTAAGTGTTTGCTATCATATGAGAATCTCATTCGTTGAATACCTTTAAAGTGGAAATTAAGTCGTTTAACGAATCTCCATGTTTTTGTATCCCATATTACAATAGGCGCATTTTGTTCTTTGTTTACTGTGCCAGATCCAGAGAGAAGGAATTTATTATCAGGAGATAAGCATAAGCACTATAAAAATATTAAAAAAATATTAATAAGTAATTATTATAAGAGAATATTTACTGATATTTCATCTAGATGATCTTCTAATATTATCTGTACTCTATTCTCTTCAATAAATTCTACTAGTACCTAATAATTTTAGTAATTAAATCTACTTTGTTGTTAATTGTAAAAGCAAACCAATTTTCTTCTTTGTTATATACTAAATTATTCAATGAGTTATTATTGTAACCAACACAGAACTTTTTGTCTAATTTATGTAATGTTTGGCTTGGCTCTCTTTCTGTTATTTTATCGTGCTTTTGAGGTAGATATTGTGGAGTAAAGAACAGCTTTTTATCTAATTCATCAAAGGTTTTTTGTTTTTCATTACTTTGATTAAACGCATTAGCTGATATCTTCGAAGTATCATACTGTCCCTCGGAGTCTTTTTCAACAGGAAGCATAATTAACATATTTTTTGATTCAGCAGTTTTATCATGGATATTAAATCTATTATCTTTCTTTTTAATATTATCTCTCTCTACTTTTTCTTTATCCTCTTTTAGGGCTTTGTTAGATAATTTAGCAACGTGGATACTTCTTTGGGGTTTTTCTTGTTTTACATGAGCAAGCTTTTCTAATTCGTAATTAATATCAGTATCACAGAATGTTAAGTCTCCTAAGAAGTTCCAAAAGAATATTCCATCGTTTTCTGAAACGCTTATAATTAATGCCTTTTGTTCAATGCAGATTAACTTGCGGACTCCAGTTGAATGGCCTATGAATTGCTAAAATAATAATAAATAAAATTAGAATTAGAATTATTATATAAGATCCTTACCTGCATACTAGAGAAGTTTTTAAATAGCATCTTCATGTCTAAGACTTTTATCATTCCTTCTTCTCCACCAGTAAAGAAGTATTTGAAATTTTTCGAATATAAGAATTCATTTATTCTTTCGATATGAATATTGGTAAATTCTTTAAATAGAGTTCCTTCGTAGTTACCTAGTGAGTAAAATTGTATTGTGCAGTTTTCTAGGATTATCGCAACGATATTTTTGTTTATTAAGCATACTTTTACAACGAAGAAGCCAGTTATTGGAATTCTGTTTTTGATTCCGTATGTATTTGTGTTCCAGATAAGAACGCTGTTACTTTCAGGACCAATCGTAGCAAAGAAATCGCCGTCTGTTGTTAAGCTTAAATCGGTGTGAATAGCAGGTTCGTCGATTTTGATTAGTTTTATTTGCATGTAATCACTTTGAGTGTCATGAATACTAATGTGTCCTTGTGAATTCATTGTAATCTAAAAATTAAAATAAAAACTTACTAATGTATTTCCATTCTGAGTATATTTTATTTTACTAATAGGTAAACCAAATGCTTTGCATTCATAAAGAATTGATGTATTTTCCATATCAAATATTTTTAAGCATCCGCTTTCAAACCCACAAGCAAAGATATTTGAGTTAGGTGCGTCAATTGCAGTAGGAGGGTCTTTTGAAGATACAAACTGGAAGCATTCGGATTTTTTTTCAATATCCCAAATTCTAATTGTGCTATCTTCTTCAATAGTAAAAATAAACTGATTATTAGGATGGAGAATCATTTGTGAAACTTTTGAAGGAGGTGAACGTAAGATTGTTTTATATTGTTTTGATTGTATATTTAACATTCCTATTGAACCATTTAACGTTCCACATATTATATCTAAAGCATCATATGCAATATCAACTGAACAAACTCCAGAATCATGCTTAGCTTCTATTAAAAATTCTGAAAAATCAATTGGCCATACTCTTAAAACTCCATCAGCAGCACCTGTTACGCAAAAAGCATCATTTAAAGCAAGAGTTAGTATTGGACTATCATGTACTTTATAAATAGCTTCTAATTCTTGAGTAATACAAGAAACTTGATAAACCGAACCTTGATCTGATCCAATAAACGCTCTTCCTTTTTTGTTATCACCTAAAAATGGATTATCGAAGTCTAAAGCTTGGAAAGTATTATTTCTTGCGTATTGGTTTAAGACAACAGCTTTTCCTCCTAGGTGATCTCCCTTTACTCTCCAGAACTTAATGTTCTCTCTTCCACATGATAACATTGTTCCTTGATCGAATGGAGAAAACTTAATGATGTTAATATGGACGTTACTAGCTTGAACTATGTTAAACACTATTTTCTCGAAAGGGCTTGAAACATCCCATAGTATTATCAATTCTTTGTTAAGTTTTTCTCTTCCTGCTGTACAAAGTATTTTATTGTCTTTAGAAATAGAAAGTGAGTATAGCTTTTCGTAAGGTGTTGTCATTATCTTTCCGCATCTGGATGTTTCTACTCTCCATACTCTAATCATGACCATGTCTCCGATTTGAGCAGTATATAAGACTTCACCACTAGTAAATTGAATTAATTTAAGTTAATATTAAAAGTTATTTTAATAAGTTATTTTATAAGCTATTTTATAAGTTATATTAAAAGTTAATTACTCGTGAGAGAAAAGGAAATGAGAGATTGGTCTTGAATGTCCGAAGAAGAATTTTTGTTTTACGTTTTGGTGGTCGAGTTGAACAAGCATATTACCTGAACCGAAGAATACTGTTTTTTTCTCTTCATTTCGTGCGAATCTGACAAAAGGACTACTTTTTGCAGAGTATCCAAGGATGTATTTTAAATTCATAATAGGGTCAGGTAAAAGAGGTACTCGATTCTCATCTGATTTCTTAAATATATTTCTGATAATATCTCTTTTGTCTAATGCTTCTTTATTTGCATTTTCGGCCTAAAATTAAGAAAATTGATTATATAATATTTGATTATTTACTTTGGTTTTTAGTAATTCGGAAGTCATTTCCTTTAAGTTATGCTCCTTTCCAATCATTCTTTCATTATCAACATCCAACTGATCATCCATCTTAGCTACTTCAACTTTCGATGACACTGTTGATGCCTTTAGTTTTCTCTTTGCTTCTTCTTTTAATAAGTCTTCATTTTTCTTTTGTACACTTTTAAACTTACTATTAAAATCTTCCATTATGTCTTGTTTCTCAACAACAATATCACTTTTTTCTTCAGTTGGATGTTCGCTTACTTCTTTTACTTCTAGTTTGCTGTTGGTCATATCAATCATATCGAGGTTGGCGTATGGATTACTCTGATCGATTATTCTTACATTCATTTCTTTTGGTAACGTCTATTGATATTAATAAAAATAGTACTTTAATTTCGTAAATTGTATTTGATAGGTATAGTCCTCTTACATACATATGCGAAGAAAAGGTAAGAGACTTTAGAACGATATTCTCCATAGTCAAATTGCCTAAATTACTAAACTGCTTGCTGAAATTATTTTGAATAAACTCAATAGGGTCAAATTTAAGTATTGACCAAGTGTCATTTCTGGCAGCAATAGGTATATCAATAATAAACGAAGTTGATTTTGAAAACTTAATCTCTGACAAAGGATATTTGAAAGTAAATCTAACAGCGAAGTTATTAATTAAAAAAACAAATTGAAACATAAATTTCTTATCGTCCTGTACTTTAAAAAAGAGGTAATAAAATTTTGATGAGAGATTAAGCGATTTTTGGCCATATTCAGGATTTGGAATCTCTAAAAAGTTGCTTGTAGAAAGTGAACCATAGATTCTTACAACCTTCTTACCTATTTCATTGTCCTAAATAGTTATTAATGATAAAGTTAGTTAAATTTATTTATATTTGTTAATTACCATTTCTATTGAGACTTCTCCTTTTTTCTTAACTTGCATCAAATTTAGATCTAGAACCTTAAATGTTTTAAAGATGTCAATTATTCCATTTGGATAGTTATTTGGAGTTTTAGCACTCATTGTTAATATTATTTAAATTAATTAATTTTAAATTAAAGTTATAATAGTTATAAATCTGTTATTATATTTACTATTATATAATTAGTATATGTTATTATTATTGATGATGTTTTAAATTTATTATAAATTATTTAAATGGATGAGAAAAAAAATGAAGAAAGTAATAATAACAATGCTGCTAATGTCAATAATAATGAACATGTTAATTTGAAAGAAAACAATGTAATGAATTGTTACTAATATTATTTTATAAATTATATAAAAGTTTATTCATTTTTAAACATAAACATAATTTAATGTTAGCTGGTAGAAGATGTTAAAATTGAAAAAAAATTTGAAACTGAACAACAAACAACGAAAAAAAAAGAAAATTATGAAAATGATGAAGAGAAAACTGTTAAAACTGATAAGACTGATAAGCCTTCAATAGAGCATAATGAAGCAAAAGAAAATAGTGCTGTTATTATTAATAATGCTGATAATTATCCAGATTTAAATAAGAAAGACCCAAAAGAAAATAAAGTTAATAATCAAAATCCAGTACCTAATAATGAAAATAAAGAAAATAATGAAAATAAAGTAGAAAAGACCGATACAATAAATGACCAACATGATAATAATCCTAACATTGCTAATAACAATGATAATTTTAATACATACAACAACCCAAATTTTAAAAAATCAACAGAAGGTGAGTTTTTCAAAACAGGCTACTTTAATAACTCAAAAGAGAGTTTTAATAAAGAATCATTAAAAAGTTCTTACAATCAACAACAATTCGCAAATGTAAATACAAATTTAAACTATGATGATAACTTAAACACTGAAGAAGAGTGTTCAAAATATTTATACGCAATGCAAAGAAATATGAATTTATTCGAAGAAAAGATGAACAAAATAAAAAATAATAATAAATTATTTGCAAATGAGATACTAGGAAAGAGAGAATCTCCAGTAAGACAAGTAAAGGGTGGAAACAAGAATTATAATAATTTAATGAATAGTATGAACAGCGTAAGTAGCTCAAATAATAATCCTTTACTTAATTCAAAAGAAGAAAAAGCATTCAGGGCACAAAATATAAGAAATCTTAATGAAAGTATACCATTCGGGTATAATAATATGGAAGAGGAGCAGGATGAAGACGATGACAATAACAATAATTGTAAACCTAATATAAATGAAAGAAATGAAAGGAATGAAGGAGTAGATTTTGGAAAGCATAACTATAACAATAGAAAAGTTGATGATATGACTAATAATGATAACAATGCCGATAATAATGATAATAATGCTGATGATAATGAAGATTTAAGAGAAAAAGAAATGAAGTTAATATATAAAGAGCAAAAGAATATTGACTATAAACTTAGATATGAAGTAATAATTTATTGTAATATTTATAGAAACTCTTAAAAATAGAAAGAAAGAATGTTAGCAATAACGAAAAGTATATGCATGAGTTGCAGAATCTAAACTTTGAAGTTCTTAAAAGAGATAAATTGATAAAAACTCTCTCAGAGGAGAATAATACTATAAAAAAATTAAATAATGATATGAAAAGTCTCTACCTAAAAATCAGAGAAGAGTCAAGTAATAAAGATAATTTGATATCAGATTTGAGGGAGAAAATTGGACAGTTACAAGAGGATATGGAAGTAATATAATATATTTTGAATAATAATTATTTTTACTTAAATTAGAAATTAAACAATAAAGAGCAATTTGATGATAATTTAATGAAGAATTTGAAATTAGAGTATAACTTACTTTCTAAAAAGATTAATGCACTCAAATTACAAAATGTAACCATAAAACATAACCCTCCTACATATAATCTAATACATCCTTTATAATTTTAACCTTACTCATACACTCATATTATAACCTTATCATAATCTTTCAGGATAATATCAATTCAATTAACGAAGATCTAAACGCAACTAACTATAATTTAAAACAAGATATCATACAACTAAACAACAAATTAGAACTATCAGAAGGAAGGAAAAACAATCAAAGAAATGTAAGAAACAACGAAGTCGGAAATTTATTTTATAACACTACAAAAGACATGAAAGAAGGTAAAACATCCTATTAAAATATTAAAAAATATTAAAATTATTTTAGAACATCCATTAAGATTATCAGGAAATATATCAAAAAGTATTAAAAAAAATAGCTCACTGGAAAGAGAATACAAAACAAAAAATGAAAGCAGAGACGATGACTATTTCATAAATCAATTTGGCAAAAATAAAAAATTAAGGAATTTTAGCCCGACTGAAAACAAAGATCATTACAAATTTGAAAAGAAAAAGCAAGACCCAAGCAGTAATCCATACTATGAGCAGTTAGTATATCCTTCCGAGAAAAATACTCATAAAAATCAAAATGAGATTTACTTCATAAATCAGAAGTTGTCTGATTTGATTAATCAAAAGGATAAAGTAAATTAATTAGAATAAATAACCAATATTAATATATACTTAGACTGAAAATGAATTAATAAATCTACCGAAATTTTTAAATACATTAGAACA